>Ga0247723_1000548_pt1 | contig 25536 bp, 21 predicted proteins | sample MSEWelMarce5H_FC_FD_189079 | JGI IMG/M metagenome (GOLD analysis project Ga0247723, IMG submission 189079) | Subsurface sediment microbial communities from gas well in West Virginia, United States - MSEEL Well Study Marcellus 5H_FC | ecosystem: Environmental > Terrestrial > Deep subsurface >... | reverse complement strand
AAACACAACTACTGGAGCATTGGTAGTAAGAGGCGGACTTGGAGTTACAGGCCAATTATCATTCGCTCAAGCTTCGTTTGGATTTACTGGTATTACTTCGAATCCTACTATGTCATTCATTGGAGCAACAACATCATCTCCAATTACACTCACTGTTCTCACCGACAATTCACTAAACTTTGAAGGTTCACAAGGCTCAGTATTTTCTATTGATAGTAATTTGTCTTCTGGTGAAATATTCTCTGTTAGTGATATATCTGGTTTGCCAATTATTAGTGCTTCTGCTGGTCAAACAGTAAATATAAATGAGTTTGGTGGCTTTACACAAATTGGCAATGGCTCAATAAATTCATCATCAACAACTACTGGCTCATTAGTTGTTGCTGGTGGTATGGGTGTTACAGGAAATGCAAATATTGGCGGAACTGTAAGAATTACAAATACTACAGCTTCAACTACATCTTCTTCTGGTGCGTTGACTGTTTCTGGTGGTGTTGGAATTGGATTATCTGCTTCAATTGGTGGAAGACTTCAATTATTCAATGGAGCAAATTACACAGCTTTTGTTTCATCTGCAACAGGTAACACAGTTTATACATTACCTGCAACATCTCCAGCAACTGGTACATCTGTATTGGTTTCTACTTCTGCTGGTGTATGGAGTTGGGCTTCTCCAACAAGTGTAGGCAATACTTCATCTGGTACAACTGATGGAACTGTTCAATATAAATCTGGAAGTGGTTTTGCTGGAACAAATAGTTTCTTTTATGACACTACACTTTATGCATTGAGGTTAAGTAATTTCCCAGCAGGAGAAGCAACATCTTCCACTTCAGCTGCATTAAAAGTTGAACAAACTACAGGTAGTTTCAATGGTAGTTTAAATGGCACTATGATTGCTGTGAATGCAAATAATGGATTTACAGGTGATTTGCTTAATTTACAAACAAATGCAAATACAAAATTCAGAGTAGATGCAAATGGAGCAATTGGAACAAGCTCTGAAATTGTTTCAGTCTCTACAACAGCAGCAACAAATACAACTTCTGGAGCTTTACAAGTAAGAGGTGGAGCTGGAATCGCTCAAACATTATTTGTTGGCGGTAATATATCAAACACCAACTACTTCTATTCTGGTGGAAATAATTTTACAAAATCAGGTCAAGCTCAAGGCGATATTTTTCTCGACAATAATCAAAATGATACTCCTGGTGTTTTGTATTATTACAAGAATAATACTAACTTTGGTACTGACGTATTTGCGACTGGTACTGGGTCAACAAGATATAGAATTGTTAAAGATTTAAATGAATCTGGTGGATCTGAACTTTGGAGTATTGATAGAACTGGTGTTGTTACTCAAACTGCTTGGGCTCCTGGTGAAATTATCAAAATGACAGTTCTTGTAGGAGCTGATTTGACAGGAGGTAGTACAACAACAATTAGTACCACATCTGATACTGATGTTGCATCATATTCGTATACACCAGTTTCTTCAAACTCATATTTAGTCATTGAATTTACAACAAGATATTTTGTGGTTGGTGCCGCCGCTGATGATTATGTTTCAAGAATTGCTGTTGACGGAGCCGAACAAAGTTATAATGTCCAAGTTTGGACTAATGGTGCTGGTGGTGGTACAAGATCTGGCACATTATTTCCATTGATGGCAAGATACACGAATTCCAATACAACTGCCAAAACAATTTCAGCAACTGTCAGAAAAGGTACAACTGACGATAACGCAACAGTTTACAAAGATACAACCACTGTAATGAAAATCACGGAAATTGGCAGATAATGGGAACTAAATATAATCCAAGTGCTGTGAGAAATGGACTGTTAATTTGTGTAGATCCAGCAAATATTTCATCTTATTCAGGAGCAGGTATAACTGCAAGAGGATTAGTTAGTGGAATAGGAGCAAATCTTGTAAATGGAATAGGTTTTAGTTCATCTAACAGTGGAGCTTTTATATTAGACGGATCCAATGATTATATTGATAGTGATGTTACTTCATTTGATTTAACTGGAGATTTATCTGCAGAAGTTTGGTTTAATATTTCAGTTACTGCAAATGATTGGGTGAGAGTAATTGGCAAAGGCGATGGCAGTAACAGGTCTTTTGGTTTTTGGTATAACAATCCTGGCTCTGTTTTTTTATACCAAAGATATGGAGCTTCAGGCAATGTAGGATCAGTGTATGGTATATCAATTCAAACTAACACTTGGTATCATGTCATAGTTACCAGTAGCGGATCTACTCATAAATTATATTTAAATGGTGTAGATGTTCAGACACAAACTGGAGCAGGTCCTTTTTTCTCTTCAAGCAGCACATTGAAAGTTGGATTTGGAGAAATACACACTTATCATAACGGAAGAATTGGACTTTACAGAGTATACAATAGAGCATTAACAGCCCAGGAAGTATCGCAAAATTATAATGCCACAAAGAAGAGGTATATATAATGGGCATAATAGCTGGGGCAAATATAAATGATAATGGCTTGATCTTTTCATTAGATGCTGCCAATGTTAGATCATATTCTGGCTCTGGCTTAACTTCAAATCCTCTTGTTGGAGGCATAGGAGCAACTCTTGTAAATGGAACTGGTTTTAGTAGTGCAAATGGAGGTTCATTCTTCTTTGACGGAACTAATGATTATATAGACACAAATCAATACCCAAGTACAATCAGTTTAGCATCATCAGAATTTTCCGTTTGCTTATGGGTTAAAGTAGCAGATTACTCTTTATGGAACTCTTTTATCTCCAGGACTACATCAAATCTTCCAACTCCTTTAGATATCTACACACTCATAAATGATGGAAAAATAAGAGTATTTCTTGGAAGTGTAAATGGTCAAAATTTTCTGTTGTCAAATACTCCAATCCCTCTTGCTTGGACATATGTTTCTTTTACTTTGGATTCTAATTTTGTAAGAATATACTTAAATGGAATTGAAGATAATTTTTCAAATACAATTGGAATTCCACAAAGAGTCGATTCATCAAGCTCAATATGGCTTGGAACCAGAGCGGACAATTTTACTCGTATGAAAGGAAATATATCTCAAGTCCATATATACAACCGAGCCTTGACAGCAAAAGAAATAAAGCAAAATTACAACGCTACAAAGAAGAGGTATGGATTATAATGGGACTCTCGCATTCTCCTTCTTTGGTGATGGATGGATTAGTATTTTCTATAGATGCTGGCAATTCAAGATGCTATTCTGGCTCTGGAAATACTGCTTTTGGGCTTGTTGCTGGTATAGGTGGAACTCTTTTAAGTGGTGCTGGATTTACTTCTTCAAATAATGGAAGTTTTACTTTTGATGGTGGTGCTAATAGCTATCTAACAGCAACTTCAAATTCAGGTATTACTGGTGCACAAGCAAGATCTATATGTGCTTGGGCTAAATTTAATAACGTGTCAAGTAGTGTTGTTTGCGGTATTGGAGATGCTACTGCTAATTTTAGATTATTTGAAATACAGGCTTTTAGTAATAGGTTGATAGGACATAGATATGGAGCTTTCATAAACGGTACAACAGTTTTGAGTACAGGAGTTTGGTATTTTACTGCATACACATACGATGGAGCAACTTCAAGACTTTATTTAAATGGTAATATTGAAGGAACTGCTACTGAAACATTAGATACTGTAAATACTCCATTTTCTATAGGAAAAAGGGGTTTTAATTCAAATTCAAATATGAGTGGATTTATTAGCAATGTTCAAATTTACAATCGAGCTTTATCTGCTCAAGAAATAAAGCAAAATTACAACGCCACTAAAAAGAGATATGGATTATAATGGGAATTGCATATAACACATCTATAGTATTGGATGGCCTTGTATTTGCTCTTGATGCTGCTAATTCAAGATGTTATAGCGGATCTGGAATCACTTTTGATGGGTTGATTAGTGGGACTGGTGGAACTCTTGTAAATGGAGTTGGATTTACTTCATCAAATAATGGAAGTTTTATTTTGGATGGAACAAATGATTGGATTAATGTGCCTTCTAATCCTTCATTTGCATTTGATAATTTTACAATGTCTGCATGGTTCAAATCTTCAGACAAATCCAGATACAATGATATCATAAGCAGGTATAGTCTTGGTATTGTTACTGTTCTGATATATTCTGACATCACTACTGGAAGTTTTGTTTTTGATGTTGGTCCCAGTAGATTGAGAGATACTTCTTCAGATATTGTGAATGGAGTTTGGAACTATGTCACAGCCAGAAGATCATCTGGAAATTTAGAAGTGTTTATAAATGGCATTCGTAGCAATTTTACTGTGTCAACTGCAAATGGATTTATAGATGCTGATAGATGGAGAATTGGCACCACCAACGCAAGTGGTGATTTTGCCAATTGTAATATATCTCAAGTACAATTTTACAATCGTGCCTTATCTGCTCAAGAAATAAAGCAAAATTATAATGCCACAAAGAAGAGGTATATATAATGGGACTTAAACATCATCCAAGAGTAGTGACAAATGGATTAGTTATGTATCTTGATGCAGCTAATACAAGAAGTTATAGTGGAAGTGGAAATACAGTATTTAACCTTGCTTTATCAACTGCAATTGGTGGCACAATAAGTGCGGGAATTTCATATACTTCCGTAAACCCACAAACATTTACAGCTACAGCAGATAGTAATTATATTTACTCTGATTACACATTAGCAAGTGGTACATCTTTTACTGTATTTATGTGGTTCAAAAGACAAACATCATCATTTTGGTCAGCTTTATTTGGCAATGAGGTATGGAATAGCGGAACAGGATATGTTGCAAGATTAGAATCATCAACAACAATAAGATTTTCCAGAGGAGGAGATGGAATAGGTATTGTTTACTCCAATGCAGCTCTTATTTCAGCAAATTTTAATCATTATGCTTTTGTAAAAAATCCATCTGGCTCTGACTCATTTATTTATATAAATGGTGTGCAAGTAGCAAATGGTTCTATTGCAGATGTTTCTATAACTAAACCTTTTGTTTTCAATAGTAGATGGGAAAATACTGGTTCATCTCCTTCTACTGGTGATTCAAAACAAAATCAATTTTCAAATATTGCAGTATACAATAGAGCATTATCAGCACAAGAAGTTTTGCAAAATTACAATGCCACTAAAAAGAGGTATCTGTAATGGGTGTAAAAGTTGGACCAAGAATAATACAAAATGGATTAATACTTGATGTTGATGCTGCTGTTCCAAGAAGTTATTCTGGCACTGGTCTAACTGCTAATGGATTAATTGGTGGTATCGGTGGAACTCTTGTAAATGGTGTAAGTTTTGGTACGGCTAACAATGGATTTTTTATTTTTGATGGTTCCAATGACTATATAAATTTTGGTAATAGTTCTACACTGCAACAAAGTTCAGGCACATTATCAGCTTGGGCAAAAGCATCTTCACCAGGTGTGGGCTACAGAGGCATCATAGCAAAACAAGGTGTATATGGTTTGTTTTACACAGATAGCGTATTGGTTGCTTATGATTGGGCAGCAGACGCACCAAGATCCACAGGCATAAATATTGCAGATAATGCATGGAAAAACGTAGTTCTAACATATCAATCGGGTGTAAGTAATGGTACACGCATTTATATTAATGGAGTTTCTGTTTTAACCACAACTATTACAATTCAAAGTCAAGGTGCAAATTTATTTGGTGGTGCTGAAGCTAATGCTAACCAATTTGCTGCCTGTCAAATTTCTTCATTCAATATGTACAACAGAGCATTAACAGCCCAAGAAGTATTACAGAATTACAATGCCACAAAAGGTAGGTATAGATAATGGGCATTGATATTGGACCAATCGAAGTCACTGATGGATTAGTGTTTCATTTGGATGCTGGAAATAGAAGAAGCTATTCTGGCTCTGGTATCACTGTTAATTCGCTTATTGGAGGCATTGGAGCTACTTTAGTTAATGGAACAGGATTCAGTAGTTCAAATTCTGGTTACTTTTCTCTTGATGGTACTAATGATTATATAAATGTTCCAAGTGGATTTACTAATTATTTTAAAAGCAATGATTATTGGACTGTAGATTTATGGATCAAACTTTTAGCACAAACTGCTTTAGAGCCAGTATTAGTGTCAGCTGGTCCAGGAATTGGGTATTTTGATTTGTTTTTAGAGGTTGGCGATAATCAAATATATTTTGCTGCAGGACGTGGTTCAGATAATGGTTATATTCAAAACCAGAATGTTACAAGTACTTTAGGTTATAATTTGACCACTGGTTTTTTTAATATAGTATTTATTAAAAGTGGCACATCATCAGGAAGTGTTTATGTCAATTCAATAAATATTCCAATGTCAGTAAGTGGTTTTGGTCTTTCAAGTATGCCCAGTATAAATGAAGATTTGCGAATTGGAACATTTAGACAATCAGGCTTTGAATTGCATGGATTGATTCCTCAAGTCAACATTTACAACAGAGCCTTATCAGCTACAGAAGTTCTTCAAAATTATAATGCTACAAAAGGGAGATATAAATAATGGGTCTTGATCATTCTCCTTTAATAGTGACAGATGGATTGCAAGTATTTTTAGATGCTGGAAATACAAGAAGCTATCCTGGCTCTGGAAATACAGCTTATGATTTAAGTGGTTCAGGAAATACATCAGCTTTAACAAATGGACCAACATTTAATTCATCTAATTTAGGCGCATTTGTTTTAGATGGTTCAAATGATTATATTTTAATTAATTCACAAGCAAATATTCTTTCAAAAACTGCTTACACAAAAATAGCTTATATTTATATTAGTAATTTTAGTACAGTAAACAACATTATAAGTGGTGGTTTTTCAGGACAACATGCATTTTGGATGTTTGGTACTGATAAATTAAACGCTGGGCATAATGGAGCTTGGAATACGGTAGTAGGTGCAACATCACTATCATTAAATACTTGGTATTTTGCAGCAGTTACATACAGCAATTCGACTGGGTGGAAATTATACTTAAATGGAAGAGAAGATGGAACAAGTGCAGATACCACTACTTTTACAGGCAATCAAGAAATTTCTATAGGTTCATATAGTACTTCAAATAATTTTACTGGAAGAATTGCAAGTGTTCAGGTTTATAATAGAGTTTTATCTGCATCAGAAATAGTACAAAATTATAATGCTACAAAAAGGAGATATGGACTTTAATGGGCATTGATTATAATAATGTAATTGTTAGTGATGGATTGGTACTTTACATCGATGCAGCTAATCCAAGAAGTTATTCAGGATCTGGAACATCTTCAAACAGTTTGATAGGTGGAGTAGAAGCAACACTAATAAATGGTGTTGGATTTACTTCATCAAATAATGGTACTTTTACATTTGATGGTGCTAATGATTATATTAATCTTGGAAATATTGGTTCTATTGGTAATGCGCAAACAATAGAAGTTTGGTTCAATTCAAATTCTGTAACCGATTATAGAAATGTCTTTGATATGAACAATGCTGGAAATAAAGGTCCGAGATTAGAACAATATAGTGCGGGCAAAATGTCTTGGGTTTGGAGTGCAAGTACGAATATAGGAATTTATAATATCACAAGTCAAATTTCTATATTGTCAAACACTTGGCTTCATACAGTAATTACCTTAAATTCAGGAAATTATAACTGTTATATAAATGGTACTCTTGTAGAATCAGGAAATAGCGCCAATGGATACACTACTTCCTATAACAATGTAACATTAGGTTTAGGTTATGAGACAAGATATTATTCAGGAAATATTTCTCAAGCTAAATTTTATAATCGTGCCTTATCAGATTCAGAAATTCTTCAAAATTACAATGCTACAAAAGGAAGGTACAGATAATGGGAATTTCTGCTGGACCAAAAATCACTACAGATGGATTAGTGTTGCACATTGATGCCACTAATAATAAATCATATTCTGGTTCAGGCATAACAATTTTCAACATGGTAACTGGTGGAATTGCTGGCACTTTGGTAAATGGTTCACTTTCCGATGTTGCATACAAAAAAACATTTCTACTTGATGGCACAAATGACACTATACAAATGCAATTACCATCAGGAATTGTCACTGGGTCGCCAATTACAGTATCTTTATGGGCTAAATGGAAATCAGTAGGGACATCAACAACAACTATACAAACACTGGTAGATAATCAATATCAAGTGGCTGATAATATAGGCTTTTTTATTCAAGATAGACCAGATTTAGGAAGTGTTTTAGAATGGACCACCCAACCTAATCTTTCAGTAAATAGAAGGGTATATAGTACTCAAGTTGTAGGAGATGGAAGTTGGCATCATATTGTTGGAACAAATGATGGCACTTATTCCCGATTGTATGTTGATGGATATGAAACTGGTACTGCTAAAACTTCAGCTGGTATCGCAACTACTCAAGATATGCTTTGTATTGGAAACTGGGCTTATGTATATAGTTCCGCAAGATATTTAAATGGAAGTGTAAGCAATTTCAAAGTTTACAATAGGGCTTTATCTGCAACAGAAATATTAATTGATTATTTTTCCACTAAAAATAGATTTTTCCCAATTGAAAATATAGTCACAAATGGATTAGTCTTGAATGTTGATGCGAGCAAATCAAATTCATATTCAGGCATAGGAAATACAATTTATGATTTAAGTGGTTTTGGAAATACAGGCGCATTAATCAATGGTCCAACTTTTTCCGCATCAAATGGTGGAAGTATTTTATTTGATAATGTCAATGATTATGTAAGCTTTGGCACTTCCTCTTCTGTAAAACCTACTCAATTATCTTTAGCTTGTTTCTTTAAAATTAATGCAATAAATGCACCTAATGTTATTGTAGGAAAACAAGGTACTGGTGTTGGTGCTGCTTCTTATGCATTAGTTGTGCAATTTGGAAAATTAAATTTTCGCATAGAAAGTGGCGGTATACAAGATGCTTCATATACTTTCTCTAATACATCAACTTATAATTATGCAGTTGGTACATATGATGGTTCAGCTCTTAAGCTTTACTTAAATGGTTCATTGGTCGGAACTGCTACAACTTCTGTATCAATTGTTTATTCTGACTCGTATCCTTTACTTATGGGATATTACGCCAACGCATTTGCAACTAATATGAATATTGGTTCAATGCAACTCTACAACAGAGCATTATCAGCAACAGAAGTAGTGCAAAACTTTAATGCTATGCGTGAACGGTATAACATTTAATATGGGACTTGCACATTCTCCAAATATTATAGCAGATGGATTATTGATGTACGTGGATGCTGCCAATAGAAGAAGCTATCCTGGCACTGGAAATACTTGGTACGACTTATCAGGCAACAATAATCACATGACACTTGTGAATGGAGTAGGTTTTAGTACGGTAAATGGTGGTGTACTAATAACTGATGGCACAAATGATTATATTGAATTGGTCAATTTTGACCAAAGATTTACTAACCACACAATTATTTCTGCAGCAAGATATTCAGGAGCAATTCGTAATAGAATTATAACTTCACGCTCTAACAATTGGCTTCTTGGACATTGGTATGGTTATGTTCAACAGTATTATCCTGTAGGACAAATAAGACTCTATGAAATAAATGGTAACACAAATTGGTACATATCAACAGCAGTGGAAAATTATTCAAGTGATTTGTGGTCACTGTATACCAATGGTAACCCAGACATTATTAATAGTAGTGCTGGATCGCAAGGACCTCATGGATTATCTTTTGGTGCTCAAGGGGAGTCTGGCGTAGGAGGGGAAAATTCTACAGCTGAAATTAGTTTTTTTATGTTTTATAATAGATTACTTTCAGCTGAGGAAATTCTTCAAAATTACAATGCCCTAAGAAAGAGATTTGGATTGTAATGGCAGTAGGATATAACCCAAGCATTGTATCAGATGGATTAGTCTTGTATTTAGACGCAGCCAATACAAGAAGTTATTCCGGTTCTGGCAACACAGCAAATGGATTAGTAGGTGGTATTGGTGGAACATTAGTCAATGGTGTTAGTTTCAATTCAGCTAATAATGGAAGTTTTCAATTTGATGGTGCAAATGATTATATAGAAGTTGATGATTTAAATGTCAATTTTTCAAATGGTCTTACAGTATGTGCATTTTGCTATCCGACAGCTAATAGCAATTGGGGCAGAATTATAGATTTTGGTTTGGGACAATCTAATGACAATATAATATTATCAAGACTTAATACCAGTAATGTTTTTTTCTTGGAAGTTAGATCTGGGACTGACGCAAACCAAAGCTTAATTGCAAGTTCGTCAAGTGTACTTGTAAATAATAAGTTTCAATATTTATGTGGTGTTGTAGATGCAGGTACACCAGGAAATGCTTCAACAGCAAAACTTTATTACAATGGCAATTTAATTCCATCATCGCCAACAGGAAATATAGTTGTTCCTAATACTGTCAATAGAACAATTAATTATATAGCAAGATCAAATTGGTCTGCTGATTCATATTTTCAAGGCAATATAGGCCAGGTCATAATCTACAACAGAGCCCTCACACAACAAGAAATATTGCAAAATTTCAATGCTACAAGATTTAGATATGGAATATAAGACAAAATGCATTATATAAAGAAATATTTTATAACACTAATAGCGAATAAATAAGAGAAAAGAAAAAAATCTTTAGGTTTCTTTATGGCAGCACTTAATTTCCCAACATCCCCAACACTAAACCAAATTTACACAGCTAATGGTAAATCTTGGAAATGGGACGGCACTGCATGGAAATCATTTAATACCTTAAGCACTTCTGGAGGAGGTACTGGACTAACCTCAATAATATCCGGAAATGCTTTTTTATCTTCCAATTCAGCAGGGACAGCTCTTACATATAGAACATTTACTGCTGGATCTGGTATGCAAATTACCGTTTCTCCTAATAATGTAACTTTTGCAGCAACAGGAGTAACAGCAGGAACAGTAACAGGAACAGGTACTTCAGGATACCTGCCGATGTGGACTGCTTCCGGAACAGCACTTACAGATTCAATCATCAATCAATATGAATCTGTAATTATTGTAAGCGGATCAATTAAAGCTATCACAAAAAGCTTTAAAATTGATCACCCACTTGACCCAGAAAATAAATACCTTGAACATGGATCTCTCGAAGGACCAGAACACGGAATTTATCAAAGGGGAAGAGCATCAGGTTATAAAGAAGTAAAAGTTTCAATGCCCGACTATTTCATGGCATTGGGAGAAGATAGCTACTCAATCCAAATCACACCAAGAGTCAATGCAAACCTTTACGTTTCCGAAAGTAATGTCAAAGGATTCAAAGTGAAAAGGATTGGAGGTTTCATTTTCAGTAATCAATATATAGAGTTCGATTATTTTGTTGTCGCAGAAAGAAAAGACGTGAAAATTGAACTAATACAATCTAAAAAGTAGTATATGGGAAAAAGTCATGGCAAACGAACCAAAAGATTTCGCTGATAAGGTTATAAATTCACTCAAAAAATCTTCAAAAGCTGTAGATTTAACCGAAGAAGTAATTGAAAAAGTTAAACAACCTGAAGTAGTAGTTGCACAAGCCACACAACCTGAAGTTTTAAGTGATTTTGTAGCTTATGGTCAGCCAGGAGGTGGTGGACAAGGCCCTGGAACTGGTGGCAACAAAGATATTGTAATTATACCAGGATATGCTGGTGCTGCTGCTACATCTACATCTCAATTGAACTTTTATTGGAACGCTCCTGCTGTAGCTGATTCTACTGGTGTTGATACAAATGTTAGAGCAACAATTTACAATTATGCAACATCTACAACAAACCCGGTTCTTGTAATTGGTGGATACAATGGTTCTTCCCAATTTAAACCACACCCTCTTTATGGTGGTGGAACTGGTGTCACTGCTAAAATCTTAATTGATCCATTCTTAGGCAGAATTGACGTTGATCAAATTGGTTTAAACGCAACTGGTGTTGGCATAAGTACTGATCAGGGTATCTTGACTTATGATTCTACCCAAAACAAATTAAGAGTTGGTACTGGAGCTGGCATTGCTAAAACAGTTGCATTTACAGATGATGTCACTGCTTCATCTGGATTAGCTACTACCGCAACTAACATTTATTTAGCATCAAGTGCAAATGCTGCAGCATCTCATTACTTAACTTTCTCGCTTCCAGCCACTGGCTCAGGCGTGGCCTTACTTTCAGATCCAGAACTTACTTACAATCCAAACACAAATACTCTTGTATACTCTAATGCTACAGTCTCTGGAACAATTAATACAACTACGATTCCTACCAATAAGACACTTGTAGTTACAACAGATAAATTAAATGTACATGCAGCTACTTCTTCTTCAGAATTAGCAGGTGTCATATCTGATGAAACTGGAAGTGGAGCATTAGTATTTGCTACATCTCCAACACTTACAACTCCGTTATTAGGAACTCCAACTTCTGGTACTCTTACTAACTGTACTGGTTTGCCTATTTCCACTGGAGTTTCAGGATTAGCTGCCAATGTAGCTACATTCTTAGCTACTCCATCTTCAGCTAACTTAGCAGCAGCTTTAACTGACGAAACAGGCACTGGTGCTAATGTATTTGCTAATACTCCAACTCTTGTCACTCCTGTATTAGGTGTAGCTACAGCTACAAGCATTAATAAAGTTGCATTTACAGCTCCTACCACAGCAGCTACACTTACATTAGCTGATAACTCCACCTTAGCAACTTCTGGTGCTAATAGTTTGACTCTTACTACCACAGCAGCTACTAACGTTACATTACCAACAGCTGGTACTTTAACAACTCAAGGTAATAACCTTAGTGTATTTGCAGCTACTACTTCCGCACAATTAGCCGGTGTCATTTCTGATGAAAGTGGTACTGGTCTTTTAGTTTTCAATAACACTCCTACTTTCATAACTCCAGTATTAGGAACCCCTGGTTCAGGTACTCTTACTAACTGTACCGGTCTTCCAATTTCAACTGGTGTATCAGGCTTAGCTGCAAACGTAGCTGCATTCTTGGCTACTCCTTCATCTGCTAACTTGATATCTGCAGTCACTGATGAAACAGGTACTGGCCTTTTAGTATTTGCTACATCTCCAACACTTACAACTCCGTTGTTAGGAACTCCAACTTCAGGTACCCTCACTAACTGTACTGGTCTTCCAATTTCAACTGGTGTGTCAGGTTTAGCAGCTAATGTAGCTGCATTCTTAGCTACTCCATCATCTGCTAACTTAGCAGCAGCCTTAACTGACGAAACAGGTACTGGTGCTAATGTATTTGCTAATACTCCAACTCTTGTCACTCCTGTATTAGGTGTAGCTACAGCTACAAGTATCAATAAAGTTGTTTTTACTGCACCTGCAACAGAAGCTACTTTAACTTTAGCAAATAACTCTTCTCTTACAACAGTAGGAGCTTTTGCCTTAACATTTACAACTACTGCTGCTTCAAATTTAACATTACCAACAGCTGGCACTTTAACAACTACCGGTAATAAACTTAGTGTATTTGCAGCCACTTCATCTTCCGAATTAGCTGGTGTTATATCTGATGAAACAGGTAGTGGTCTTTTAGTATTTGCTACATCTCCAACTCTTACAACTCCATTGTTAGGAACTCCAACTTCTGGTACTCTTACTAACTGTACTGGTCTTCCTATTTCTACTGGTGTGTCTGGGCTTGCTGCTAACGTTGCCACATTCTTAGCTACTCCATCCTCAGCTAACTTAATATCTGCAGTCACTGACGAAACTGGAACTGGCGCTTTGGTGTTTGCTAATACTCCAACTCTTGTTACTCCAAACCTTGGAGTTGCATCAGCAACATCTCTTGCAGCAAACAGTGTTCGTGTAGGAAATGCAGCCAGAACAGTTGATACTTCTGCTGGTAATCTTATCTTAGATTCAACTGGTGGCCAAGTAGACATTAATGATAATGTTGTCATTTCAGGAAACTTGACAGTTCAAGGCAGCACTATAACAGTAGACTCTACTGTGTCAACGCTTGTAGACCCAGTGATAGTTGTTGGATCTGGTGCTGGCGGAACACACTCTACCCTTGACAATAATATGGATAGAGGTATAGAGTTCAGATGGTCTAACTCAGGAACTGCAACCACTGGATTCTTTGGTTTTGACGACAGTGTTGGCAAATTTACTTTCATACCTAATGCAACTATTGATTCAGCAAATGTTTACAGTGGTACTGTTGGTACCATTGTTGCTAACTTTGAAGGATCATTTAGTGGTACCATCACAGGTACAGCATCTACAGCAGCAAACTTAAACACTGTAGCAACAGCTTCTTCCGACGATCACTATATCTTATTTTCAAGATCAAATGGCGGTTCAGGTGTTGCAGTTTCTTCAGACGCTACATTGAAATATGTACCGTCTACAGATAACTTATTTAGCTCTAAGTTAAATAATATAACTGTTACCACTCCTGCAACAGCTGCAACACTTACACTTGCAAATAACTCTACTCTTGTAACTTCTGGTGCTTTTAGCTTAACTCTTACTACTACAGCTGCATCCAATGTAACATTCCCAACAGCTGGTACTTTGACAACTCAAGGCAATAACCTTAGTGTATTTGCAGCTACTACTTCTGCACAATTAGCTGGAGTTATTTCTGATGAAACAGGTACTGGTCTTGTAGTTTTCAATAATACTCCTACTTTCATATCTCCAGTATTAGGTACCCCTGGTTCAGGTACTCTTACTAACTGTACTGGCCTTCCTATTTCAAGTGGTGTTTCAGGCTTAGCAACTGGAGTTGCTACATTCTTAGCTACTCCATCCTCAGCTAACTTAGCAACAGCAGTCACTGATGAAACTGGATCTGGTCTTTTAGTATTTGCAACTTCCCCAACTCTTACAACTCCATTGTTAGGAACTCCAACATCTGGTACTCTTACCAACTGTACCGGTCTTCCAATTTCTACTGGTGTTTCAGGTTTAGCGGCTAATGTAGCTACATTCTTAGCTACACCTACATCTGCTAACTTAGCAGCTGCTCTTACTGATGAAACAGGAACTGGAGCTAATGTATTTGCTAATACTCCAACTCTTGTAACTCCAGTGTTAGGTGTAGCTACAGCTACAAGTATTAATAAAGTTGCTTTTACTGCTCCTACTACAGCGGCTACTTTAACATTAGCTGATAACTCAACTTTAGCAACTTCTGGAGCTAATAGCTTAACACTCACTACTACAGCTGCTACTAATGTAACATTCCCAACAGCTGGTACCTTGACAACTACTGGTAACAACCTTGGAGTATTCGCATCTACTACTTCAGCTCAATTAGCAAGTGTTATATCTGATGAAAGTGGCACTGGTCTTGTAGTTTTCAATAACACTCCTACTTTCATAACTCCAGTATTAGGAACCCCTGGTTCAGGTACTTTAACTAACTGTACAGGTCTTCCAATCTCTACTGGTGTTTCAGGTTTAGCTGCTAATGTAGCTACATTCTTAGCTACTCCTTCATCTGCTAACTTAGCGTTAGCTTTGACTGATGAAACTGGTTCAGGAGCTAATGTATTTGCTAACACTCCAACTCTTGTAACTCCAGTGTTAGGTGTAGCTACAGCTACAAGTATTAATAAAGTTGCATTTACTGCTCCTGCTACTGCTGCTACTTTAACATTAGCTGACAACTCTACATTAGCAACCGCTGGTGCTTTCAGTCTTACTCTTACTACTACAGCTGCTACAAATGTAACATTCCCAACAGCTGGTACTTTAACAACTACTGGTAATAAACTTAGTGTATTTGCAGCTACTTCTTCTTCAGAATTAGCAGGTGTTATATCAGACGAAACTGGATCTGGACTTTTAGTATTTGCTACATCTCCAACTCTTACTACTCCAGTATTAGGAACTCCAACTTCAGGTACTCTTACTAACTGTACAGGTCTTCCTATTTCAACTGGTGTATCTGGCTTGGCAGCTAATGTAGCTACTTTCTTAGCTACTCCTTCATCTGCTAACTTGCTATCTGCAGTTACTGATGAAACTGGAACTGGGCTTTTAGTATTTGCTACATCTCCATCAATCAATACTCCAACAGTTACTTCTGCATCAGCTTTGTCTGCTGGAACCTACCTTACAATCAAAACTCACGTTACTGATAACCTTTCTACTGATGACTTCTTCATAAGGGGATTAACTTCAACTGATGTTTCCAAATTCTCAGTGGATGCTAACGGTAACTTAAGAGCAACCACTAAGAGCTTTGATATCGAGCACCCAACAAAGCCTGGTAAGAGACTTGTATACGGAGTTCTTGAAGGCCCTGAGCATGGTGTTTATCATAGAGGGACTGTTGAAGGCAAGGGCATAATAAAAGTAATGCTTCCTGAATATTGGAGTAAGCTTGTTTGCCCAGATTACTCAGTTCAACTCACTCCATGGGGTAATTATGGAGTTCATATTGTTGAGAAGACAGAGGACTATTTTACAGTAAGTATTAGTTCAAATGTCTTAATAAGAGCAATTAAAAGTATCAAGATTGATTATATAGTACATGGTTCAAGAATAGATGCACCGTTAGAAACAGAGCAATAATGCACAAATTTAGGATTTATTTGCCAACAAATAAAAATGCAGCTTGGCTTGTAATTGAGGAAGGGAATATCAATATAGAATCTGGTATCAGGTTTATATATTCCTTCCTTGATTACAATGGGCAAACTCTTGACCGTAATTTATTTATAATTAACGGTGATGATTTTGCAAGTATTGGTACAAGCGGTAAAGATACAAGAATAGCTATATTAGAGTTATTATTGGATGCTTCTGGTGCAATTTTAGTGAAGGAATAATTAGATGGCTACAGATGTCATTATTGATCCAGCCAATGGTCAGATATTTTGGAATGATGGCACTGGTTCACCTCAATCTATTTCAATTGGTGGTAATGCGCTTGATACAATATCTGTATCTGGATATTCTGCTGCATACTCACCTGGTTCTACACCAGCAGCATCTGCTGCTGGTGTACTTGTAAATTTCAAAGATTTAGCAACTGGAACCCTAACTCCTGGTACTAACGCCTATGAGTTAGGGTCTGGTACTTTAAGATGGAAGTTTTTTGGAACTACAACTAATATATCTGATAATGGATCAGCTCTTGGCACTAACACTTTTTCACTTATTTCTGGTTTAGTTCAAATTAATGGTGGTATTGCGATTTCAGGTAATGTTGGAATTGGACAAACATTATTTCTTTATAATCCGAACGACCCAAGATATTTTGTAGGGCTTAGATCTTCTGCTTCATTGGCAAGCACACAAATCTATACTTTTCCCTTGACATATCCAAGTACAGGTTCTTCAATCTTACAATCAGATACTGCAGGAACTTTGACTTGGGTGCCTATGACAGCAGCAAGTGCTTCTGCTTCTACTGCTCTTAACATCAATATTGTAAGTGCTACGACAGGTACTTTCTTTCCTTTATTTACTAACACTTCAACAACAGCTAATGGTATTTCAGGTGTTGCTGTTTCTGTTGACAGTATGTTTTCTTTTGACGCTGCAAGCAATGTATTAATTGTTGATGGTGCTACTATGGGTGGTCTTGGTTTGACGACCACTTTTGCTTCTTTTGACATTGGTAACACATCTTCAATAGCTCAAACTTTAAACTTTTCTAATTCAACCACAGGGCAAGTTCAATATAACTTTGGTACTGCTTCTGCCAGTGCTTCTACTGCTACATTCTTTGGGTCAGTAAACTCCAATAGAATGATCTTGAATGTCAACTCTTCTGGAAACGTATACATTCAAACAAACCAAGTTAACGCAAGAGTTAGATTATTTCAAAACAACACCACTGGAAACGTATCAATCTTCGGTACTGGTGGTGGAACTTTATATCTTGGAGAAGATCAAACAACTAACAATGCAGATATTGCCTTACGTGGAACTGTATTAAATGGCGGTGGTGGTAATGTCAGAGCTGCTGTATTTTCAATATCCACAGCAACTTCAAATGGCTCTGGTGTCGGAGGAACCATCCAATTCCAGACAAGCACCTCAGGCAATGCTACTGCCAGCTTCTCTAATGCTCTTAGAACAAGATTGAGAATTGAAGGAGCAGCAACAGGTACATCAAGTCTTGAAAGTATTATAATTTTAGGTGATGCTACTTCTGGCACTGCTTGGTCTTCATTTTTAAGAGGTGTTGATGCTACTGGTACTGATATCGAAGCTGGTGAAATTCAAATTCAAGCCGGTAGATCTACTGGAACTGGTGCTGCAAGAGGTATCAGTTTCTATGTTTCTCCATCAAGCACGACATCAGCAACATTAAATGCCGCAAGTCAGATAGCAAGATTTTCATCTACTGGTTTGACAGTTTATTCAACCACCAGCACCTTTTCTACAATAACAGGTGCATTAATAGTGGCTGGCGGTGTAGGTATTGGCGGAACCATTTTCACTGCTCCTGGAAATGCTTCATCAATATCTGGTGTTATCTTAAATAATGGTGTAGTTACTTCAGGGTCATGGAACGGAACAGTCATAGCTCCTCAATACGGAGGAACTGGACAAAATTATAGTGCCTCGAGTGGAATTTTAAAATACACGACTGGTACAGCTTCATTAGTTACTGCCCCATCGGGTGCTATTGTAGGTACAACTGATAGCCAAAACTTAACTAACAAAACTTACAACAATGTGACTGTTACTGCTCCTGCAACTAATGCTACAATTACTATTGCAGACACAACTACATTTGCTACTTCAGGCGCAAATAATTTAACACTTACTACAACAGCAACAACTAATGCCACTCTTCCTTCTGGTACAAAAACTCTTGTTGCTACTGATGTAACCTCATTAGCTTCATTAACTACAGCGTCAAGTTTAAACTCTATAGGAACAATTGGAACCGGAGTTTGGAATGGAACAGTTATAGCTCCTCAATATGGAGGAACTGGACAAAATTATAGTGCCTCAAGTGGAATTTTAAAATACACCACTGGTACAGCTTCATTAGTTACTGCCCCTTCGGGCGCAATTGTAGGTACAACTGATAGCCAAAACTTAACTAACAAAACATACAACAACGTAACTATCACTGCTCCTGCAACTAACGCTACAATTACAATAGCAGACACAACAACATTTACTACTTCAGGCGCAAATAATTTAACTCTTACTACAACTGCAACAACTAATGCCACTCTTCCATCAGGTACAAAAACATTAGTTGCTACTGATGTAACATCTTTGGCATCACTGACAACAGCATCAAGTTTAAATTCAATTGGAACAATTTCAACTGGTGTTTGGGCTGCTACAGCCATAACTTCTCACTATGGTGGCACAGGTTTACAATCTACTTTTGTTGTTGGAGATATACTTTACGCAACTACTACAACAACTTGGGGAAGATTAGCAACAAGCGCAACAAGTGGACAAGTCTTAACTTCTAATGGGGCTGCTTCGCTTCCTACATGGCAAAATGTACCTCCTGCCGCTGCTTCATCCGTAGCAGTTGCACCAACAGTAGTAAATAGTTCATTTTCTATCACAGCAGTAAATAGTGCAAATGGTTCAGGACTTGGTCTTTCAACAATAGCGTCATTTGTTGTAAACCCTTCAACTGGAATAGTATCACTTTCAGGTTTAGCAGTAACAAGCTTAACTGCTTCAGGCACAACATCTTCAGGTGCATTAGTTGTTACAGGTGGAGTTGGTATAGGCCAAAGTGTAAATATTGGAAAATCCCTTAATTTATGGAATCCAGCTTACACATTTTCAACCAACTTAGCTTCTGGTGCAGCAACATCAACTATTACATATATTTTGCCACCAGGACCACCTAATGGCTTAGGTACATCAGTTTTATCAAGTTCAAATACTGGCACATTGTCTTGGATTGCTCAATCTTCAGGCGGCAGTGGAACTCCTGGTGGCTCTAACAAACAAATACAATATAATAATTCTTCTTCTTTTGGTGGCGCCGGAGGTTTTGAATTTACAACTGCTGGTATAGCAAATACAGTTTCTATATTTTCAACTACAGGCACAGGATATACAGTAGGTATGTGGGTTAGTGCAATAGGTGGAACTACAAGAGTTGGTATTGGACTTTCTAATCCACAGTTTGAATTAGAAATCAATGGTGAATTATCTGCTACAAATAAAAGCTTTGTAATTAATCACCCAACAAAACCTGGGATGAAGCTTAGATACGGAAGTTTAGAAGGTCCAGAAAATGGTGTTTATGTAAGAGGAGAACTTAATGGTTCAAATATCATTGAAGTACCTGATCATTGGATTGGATTAGTTCATGAAGATTCTTACACAGTACACCTAACTCCAATCGAAAGATATTCTCAACTTTATGTAGAAAAAATTGAAAATTATAATGTTTATATTGCTGACAATTTTATGAATCCAATACATTGTTATTATTCAGTTTGGGCAGAAAGAAAAGATATTCCTAAACTTGTGACGGAGTATTAGTATGGGACATTATTTCAACCCTAATATTCCTAAAAGAGGTTTACATTGGATTGTCGATTTTGCTAATGTAATGTCATATCCTGGAAGTGGCTCTGTAATATATGATTTAGCTTTACAAAATAATCTTGCAATAACAGGCTCTCCTACTTTTAGTTCCACTGGTGTAACATCAAATCTGGCATTTAGTGGAACAGGTCAATATGCAGGTAAATCTTCTGTAGTTAATGGAGCCTTAATACAAGGACCTATTACTGTTAATGTAATATTTAACCCAAGTTCTATATCAGCTCAAAATATTATAGCATTATTTCAAGGTGGCGCAAACGGTCTTCAAATAGGAACTTTTGGTGCTGGAGTTGGCAATATATGGAAGAATGGAGGCACAGTACTATTAACTTACACATATGCTGGCATAGGCAGTGTGATGCATGTTACCTATACTTGTGATGGCTCAAATAATTCCAAAGTTTATGTAAATGGAGCGCTCAATAATAGCGGAACAGTTGCTACACAAACTGGAACTTCTGACAATTACAGCTTAGCAACATATAACAGTACAGGTCTTCAATTATTTAATGGCAAAATTTACTATGCCTCTATACATAAAACTGTTTTGTCTGCCAATGAAGTAGCCTCAATGTACCACGCTCTTAAAAGAAGATGGGGCTTTGCTGGTATTGGTACTGAAGTTTACCAAATTGGCGTTGGTGGTGTCGGAGGACCAGAATAATGGGGCAAATTGGCGGACCAAGAATTGTAACTTCAGGCTTAATACTTGTTATAGATGCAGCTAATATTGTATCTTATCCAGGTGCAGGAAGTGCAATAAAAGATTTAACCTTAAGAGCTGATGGAACTATCAATGGAACTATAACTTTTTCATCTGTAGGTTCTTCAAGTTATTGGAATTTTGCTACAGTTTCAAGCGCTAATTATATTTCATCCACAATAAGTCAGCCATATGTTGATTGCACAATAATATTTCAGCCTGATTTTACCTTAAGTAATAATGCATCATTAGTAGGATTAATAGCAGCTTCTAATGATACTACAAATACAGATAAAAGCATGCGTTTTGGGACAGCTAATGGAACTGGGCCTTGGACTATTAAATCTTCAGGATTAAATGCAGATGATTGGGGTAATCCTTCAACTACTTATTATGTAAATGGGTCTCCGGTGATAAATGGTGCTTCATTAAATAGTGGATGGAATATTTTAGGAGCATATAGAACTAATCAAACAACATTTTCAGCTTCATTTGCTTATTTTTTAGGCACTGAAGGTTATAGTGGAGGAATTAGAGATTTTCAGGGAAGAATTGCTGCAGTTTATTTATATAACAGACAACTAACTGCTGCTGAACATGCTAATAATTACAATGCTTTAAAATCAAGGTATGGCTTATAATGGGAAGTGGAGTAGGCCCAAGAATACAAGGATTCGATTTTTTGTCAGTGAAAATAGATGCTGGAAATACCAAATCTTCTTCACAAAGTGGCCCTACTGTATTTGACATAATATCAAATGCAGCTCAAACTGTAACCACTGCAACATATTCAAGTTCAGGTTCTGTAAAATATTTTGTATTTGCAGGTTCAGGCAACATAACAGGCTCTAATAATGTTTCTATATCAGGAGCAAATTCCAGAACAATTAGTTGCTGGGTTTATTTTACCAGCAAAACAATTCAATCTATTATGTGTATAGGGGTTAATGGTGCAGGTACAGGCTGGGGTATTGAAACATCCTCCACTGTATTCACGTTAAGTAAAGGCAATTCAGGAACAACTACTTCAATCACATATAATACAGGTCAGTGGTACAACATAGTATATACTGGTGAAAATCTTACTGCAAATTCATTAACTATAAAATTGTATGTAGATGGAAATTTGGAGTATACAGGAACAGATACATCAATCAATACCACAAACTCAACATTGAAATTAGGCACAAATAATGCTGGAACTTTATTTTTTAATGGAAGAATATCATCAGCTTCTGTTTACAAAAAAGTCTTATCAGCAAGTGAAATAAAGAAAAATTACAATTCTATGAAATCAAAATTCGGATTGTAAAAATATTTTATAATATAAGAGTAAAACAATGGCAAATTCAGATAAAAATATAAGAATCACAACAAGTAAAAACAAAACTACATTTCCTAATATTGTATTTACTGGTTCATCTGCCGGTTCTTCAGTTATTACTCTCGAAGTATTAGATGATAATACATTGTCATTTACCAGTAATGAAGGCCAAGTATTTTCTTTAGATTCTAACTTATCTACAGGTACAATTTGGTCTGTCAATGATATTTCAGGTTACCCATTGTTAAGAGCTGATGTTGGAGCTGCTTCTGGTGTTACTATCAGAATAGCAGAAGGTTTAGGAAATGTAGGTATAGGTGAAACTAATCCTATACACAAATTCAATGTCAAGGGTGCTTTGGCAATTGGTAGTACAAACACTGCCAACTACACTGTATTTAGATTTCCAGCTGCTGGTTCTGGTCAAACATATATTCTTCCAAGCGCTTATCCCGGTACTGGTGTTTCAGTTTTGCAATCTGACACTGCAGGAAATCTTTTGTGGGTAGCTGCAGGTTCAGGTGGTGGATCTGGAAGTGTAAACTCTGGTACCGCTGGAAGTGTAGCCTTTTATCCAGCAAATGGAACTGCTGTCAGTGGTACAAGTTTAATACAAGTTGCAAGTACAGGCACTGCAGTTTCATTTTATGCAAATGTAGATATTTACGCTCAGAATGATCTAAGATTATGGAATGCAGGTAGCTCATTTTACACTGGAATACAGGCTGGCACTAATGGCGTCAATTATACATTAACTTTACCAACAGCTCCTGTTGCTGCTGGAACTGGATATTCAACAATATTAGTTGACCCCTCGGGTAATATGTTTTTTGCCCCCTTAGAAGGAGGGTTAGCAACTACATCTGTTACAGGAAGTCGTGTTGTTCTTAGAAATAGGATGGAGCATCACGTCTGGATGTCTGCAGGATATACACCTCTGGCAGCTGGTCCAGATAATGTTACATACTTAGTCCCAGATTCTTCTGATGATGGTGCGACTAAACTTACTTTTCAGCTGAAAGAGTTTACAATTAGGGTAGAAACACCATCTGCGGGTTCTTCAAGAATTCAACTTGAAAGATCTTCTACAGATACAGGAGCATTTACTCTTGCTGCTACAGGCTCAAGTTTAATTGGAGGATTTGGGCTTACTGTTGCTGGCGCAGGTATCTATGTAACATCAACTAACACATTTGCAGCAGGTACATTTGTCACTTCAGGAAATATATTAAGATTGAACTACACTCTACTAAATGCCACTCATGCTAACTTTTCAGTCCAATTTACATTAAACGAAGTTTAGTTTATAAATAATATTATGAAAACTTGTGTAGTTAGAAGAAGATTTTATTCAACAGAAGCTGATAACGCCGTAGTTGCAGTAGAGCTTGAACCTGGTTTTGGCACTCCTAAAGCTGCAATAATTATATATACCGAAAATAATGCAGCTACAGATTCATTCGACACAACTTTGGAATACAAAAATTTTGGTGTAGGATTTACTGATGGCACTAATAAAAATTTAGTTAATTTTACTTTTAGAGACAATCAGGCTGCATCCGATACAAGAGTATCACATTCAGGTACAAGATTTATTAGTTGCTCATCAACAGATGCAGGAACAACTTTTTACAGAGTTGACACTGTAACTTTTGCTGCAGATAAAATTAATCTGACATTTGCTAACTCTACTCCTCAAACAAATGGACATCTTGAAGCATTATTTTGGGTTATTTCTGGAGATGATGTATCAGCAGCAGTAGGTTTTTCTTCATATAATACTACAACTGGACTTTCAAGAACATATTCACAACTTGCATTTGCACCTGACTTGGTTTTCATTTCAGGTGGTTACAATTCATTAAACCAATCAGTAAATAACTCGGATGCTCTTATTTCATTAGGTGTAGCAAAAAGGACTACTGGTCAACAATGCAATACAGCATTTTGGAATGATGATGCTGCAGATCCTTTTGCACTAGCCACTCGTGTAGCAAACAATTCAATTAATGCTTATATTACCGCTGCAGCTTCTGTTGTCTCAGCTACTATAGGAAGTTTTTCTGCAAACGGTTGGACAATGACAAATGTTGGAACATTTGCAGCAGCAAATATAGTTTATAATTTTTTAGCAATTAAATCAGCAAATCCAGATGGTGATTTTGCTTTATTAACAGATTTTGATACTTTTACAGGTACTGGTAGAACATTTGTTGGTTTAGGAATTACAGGTTTCCCTCCAAGTACATTATTTGGTAGTCTTTCTTACGCTTCCACAAGAAATGCAATACAAACTACAGCTGCTACTGGTGCTGCTTCATTGAATTTTTTTGCTGGCACTGCTACATCATATTCAAAACTTTTTAACGGCACAGGCACAATTACATATAGCACAGCAAATGCAACTGTATCGGGCTCTGGTACAAGTTTTTTTTATTTTTACCCAGGTGTGAAACTTTATACTCTTGATGGAAATGAAATTGGTCAAGTTTCTTCAGTCACAAATGCAACATCCTTAACCTTAGCAGCAAACTCTTTAATTAGTGGTACAGCGCAATCTTTTACACATAGCAATTTTAGACAAAACTCAATATCAATAACTGAATTTGACGGTGATAATAACGTGACTACATCAAATACATTAATTTCTTCACAAATGTTTACAATTCCAACTGTAAATACAGTTGAATTTCAAGCATATTTAGATACTCCTGATACTTCAAATGGATTTTTTTATAATGTGACAAATGCTGACGCAACTTCAAGAGTAGGCTGGGTTCTTGCATCAAATGATAGAATAAATTTACAGCTACGTAGAGTTAATTCATAATGAAAATTTGCGCTGTTCAATTAAATTTAAAGAATTGTAAAGATTTCAGACAATTTTATTTTTATCTTGAAAATATCTTTGAACAAGCTCAAGAT
>Ga0247723_1000547_pt1 | contig 25602 bp, 37 predicted proteins | sample MSEWelMarce5H_FC_FD_189079 | JGI IMG/M metagenome (GOLD analysis project Ga0247723, IMG submission 189079) | Subsurface sediment microbial communities from gas well in West Virginia, United States - MSEEL Well Study Marcellus 5H_FC | ecosystem: Environmental > Terrestrial > Deep subsurface >... | reverse complement strand
CTCCTCCACCTCCCCCGCCTCCTCCAGTTTCACCAAACTGTACAGGACGTTCTAAATTAAATGCGGCTCGCAATGCATGCGAGTCGTGTTCTTTACCGACTGGCAAAGGATTTTCATCTACAAGTGGATGCGACCTCGTTGATTGTCCAGCTGGCCAATTTGGTGGTTATAATTTCGCAGGATGTTTACGTTGTGCAACAGATGATAACACCGTCCCGCCCGGATGGATTTTGCAAGGAGGGACGGACGATTGCGCTATAATAAGATGCCAATCTGGAACATCTGCAAATAGCTCAAAGACGCAGTGCGTTCCCAACCCTCCTCCTCCCCCTCCCCCACCTGGATGCACCGGTTATTGGAATAACGGGACTCAGTGTCACATGCCTAGAGCGTGCGGGCAACGTGGGTACTATATAGATACATATGTTGTACCATTTGGGAGTGGAGCGTGTAGTGTAGCAAATGGGTCTACAATTGATACTAGATTATGTGATAATTGGCCACAGGCACCACCCGGTGGGGTGATACCGTGTATATAAAACATGTCATGTCCTCCTCAAGGTTCTCAAATTTGAAACAAAATTCAAAACAAAATATAAGGTCTGAACTCATGGAGCGCGAGTGTGCCGTTTGCTATGGAGAGTCTGGTCCCTTCCAGAAGCTGTGCTGCGGCCACACCTTCTGTTCCGGGTGCGTCAAGAACTGGTACCTGAAGGGTACGGGGACGGGCTGCCCCATGTGCCGGGCACCCATTTACTTCAAGGGGTTCCACAAGGTTCGGGAGCAGTGGAACGAGGACGCGTGGGAGAACAAGTGCGCCGAGGTTTTCAGCCAGGCCCTTGACGAGTGCTTCGCGGAAGCTCAGGACTTTGCAGAGTCTTTTCCGGAGCGGTGGCGGGGGCGGATCATGAATGACGTCCTCGAGGATTTCATCGATATTGAGAAGACGTACCGCTTTCTCAAGAACGAGGGGATCTCCTCCGAGGACATGGATGAGGTGTTCTATTGGGGCGATTATTACTCGGACCGCCACATGAACAAGTATGGGTACCTGGATGAGCCCCCCAAGAGTTTTGCATCGCGGTACCCCATCGTGGAGAAGAGCGGCGGTAAGGGGTTCAAGCGGGTTCGCGCGCGCCAGGACCCTTGGGCCACTGTGAGCTTTTATTTTGAAATTTAATTTGAAAATTGATTTGTAATCCCCTCAACGAGTCCACCTGCATTGAACCCGAGTCCAAGTGCCACACCAATCGCCATCAGAATAAAGCCCAGTATGAGCATGGTCTGATTACGTTGCGACTTTGGTTTGGCATTCTCCTTCGTCACCAGAATCAAACCTGGAATCCCAAAAGCCATACCCAGGACGAGAGCACCAGAGAGGGCCCCGAGGGCGCCACCTGTGCCAACCAGGCTCTCCAGAAAAATCTTCTTGTACTTGCCCATTTTTAATTTTAATTTATATTTAATTTTTGTCCGTTACGGACAAGTCGACTACCAAAAAAGACGAGTGCAAATGGGACCACTGCAAATACCAAGATTCTGGAGAGTTCAGGACTTAGACCCAAGTTCTCACGGGCTCTATGATAAAGAGCTCCATCGGGTGTCTGAACGCCCACATTCGCCGAACCCGACTCTGATATCCATTCTGATTGGTAATTGAAAATCATATTGAATGCGGCTATGACCATCAGAACGCCTATGGCTTGCGATTTATGTTCTAATTTAAGTGTAGGATCCGCAAAGTCTAGTAAATATATGACGCCTAGAATCGCAATCCATTTTGCAATCAGACCCTGTTCGGGACCTAGACTGTGAAGCCATCTGAGCCACATTTTGCTTGTAAATACAAACCCTGCAAATGCAAAAGCCACAGCGAGACGCAGATGGATCATTCCTACCCTAATCACAGATAAAAACGCCCCGCGTTGAAAAAGTACAATGGAGGCTATTGAGGCTGTTCTTGAGCTGGCAAAGGAGCGCGATGAGATTTCTCACGAGCTGGAGACGTACGAGGATTGGTTCGAGTCTCTGGTGGGCAAGGAGGTGACCCTGACCGTAAAGTCAAAGAAGAAGACTCGGTACCTGGACTGTATCGTGGCCGAGTTTACCCCAGGGGAGGGGTGGGTTCTACAGACGGAGGACACTGACGATACCCATATCGTGACGTTTGAGGACTTTGTGGAGGGCCGGGTCTGCGTCAAGACGACCAAGCACGTGACCTTTGCTGAATAAATTTGTAAATTAATATTAAAATGTATACCGTGGAGTCAGTGGCCGATGTTGAGGTCCGTAAAGAGCTCAACCCTCAGGGTCCATGGATAAAGAAGGCGCTGGTGCTTGGCCTCATCTCGTACCTCGTAACCCAGAAGATCAATCAGACGGCGATGATCACCCTGGCGTTCCTGGTCGTCATGTTTTTCCTGCGCTAAATTTAATGGACCAGAGGAGTTTAGCGATTTTTGTGGCGGCTTTTGTGATTGGCGTCGGTATTCACCAGCGGTTCTTTAAAGGCCGCCCACCCGTTGCCATCATCTTTGGAACTCTGGCCGTTGCTTATATTTTCAATTTAATTTTAGGAATCACCACCCCTCCGGCCCAAATCGTGAGTCTAGTTGGTCACGAGACTCTTTCGTCTGAATGAAATAAAGAAATTGTGTGAATAAACTTTAATGGATAGTGATGAATACGATATACTAGAAAGAGCCGTTCAGGCCACATCTGGCGTTCCCGGATTTTCATGTGAAATCGGAGTCCGTGAAGGCGGTGCGAGTCAGTTAATTATGAATCAATTCAAAAACAGAATTCACATAGGTATAGATCCTTATGGAGATTTGAACTATCGCGGAGACGAGATGTACATGTACACCATGGATTATAGTTCTGATATGCAATCTCGAATGTTGAGTAATATATATACTACACATCCTGATCAATTCATTTTCTTTCCAATGGAGGATACCGAATTCTTCACTAGATTTGCCGATGGAATTCCTATTTACAGGGACGGGAATAAATCAATTATAAATGAATACGCTTTTGTATTTATAGATGGCCCCCATAGTCTAGAGGATGTTCGGCGCGAATTCCAGTTTTTCAAAAACAAAATACCCGTTGGGGGAGCTATAGTATTTGACGATATCAGATATTATCCTCACTTTGAATTGGATGCTGAAATTGCCGACGCTGGCTTTGAAGTAATGGAGCACGGTAAATTCAAAAAGTCATATAAAAGATTCACTCTTTCAAAATCCATGGCGGAGTGCTTGTATCCTCTGGAGAGCAAGAAGCCTTGTGGCAAGACGGCAATCAAAGGCGCACCTGATAACAAGTACGGTCCACTGTGTGCACGTCATGCGCGCGAGGTCAAGGCGGCAGGCGCGCTCAACGCACCCGCCCCGCCGGTTCGCAAGGTTATGATCGGTACCCTGAGTTACGATGGCCGCGTAGACGTCCGTTTCGTGGACGCGCTCCTGAACACCCTTCGGATCACTTCACCTGACGTCATGATTGTTCCAATTTACATGAGTTTTGATTCCCTGATTCAGCGTGCCCGAAATGACACGGTCGCCATGGCCCTGAACAACGGGTTTGATGATCTCATTTTCATTGACTCGGACATTGAGTGGGATCCGACATGGATTGGGAAGCTTCTGAATTATCCCGTGGATGTGGTTGGCGGGACGTACCGGAAGAAGACGGACAGTGAGGAGCTCTACGTGATCAAGCAGCTCACGAATCCAGCTCCAGTTGATACGCGCACGGGGCTCATGAAGGTTGATGGCCTCGGGTGCGGTTTCATCCGTCTGTCCCGTCGGGCGATGCAGTACCTCTGGGACGCCTCTGAGCCGTACGAGGACCGCGGTGAGAAGCGCATGATCTTTGAGGTTCTGGTTGAGGATGGCGACATTCTGAGCGAGGACATCTACATGTGTCACAAACTGAACCGTGGTGGTATCCAGGTTCATCTGGATCCCCGAATGTGCTGTAATCACATGGGTCTCAAGAAATATGAGGGCAATTTCTTTGACTGGTACCAGCGCCTACTGGAAGGCTTAAAGTCAAAGGATGATGAAAAAGTATGAAGCTCTTAACATTTGGAGACGACCCTAGTAAAATAAAATATCTCCGAGAACCTTTTATAAATCTCGGTCTTGGAAAACAGTTCAAGGATACGTTTTCCAAGCTTGAGGCCTTGCGTGAATGTAAATTCACTGACGAAGAACTCGTGTGCTTCGTGGATGGCTATGACGTTATGCAGTTTGGGGACCTGGATGAAATTGAAACAAAATTCAAATCGTTCGGAGCCGATCTGGTTGTTGGGTCTGAGATTTTCTGTTGGCCGAGTCCATGGATGGCTCATCTTTTCCCTGAAGTTCCGACCAAGTACAGGTTTCCGAACAGTGGGATGTACATGGGAAAATGGTGGGCGATCAAGAAGATGCTCGAGTGGGATCGGTACCGCTTGACATTTGATGATCAGGGATATTTTCACGACTGGTACCTTCGGCAAAATTCAGTCAAGGTTGTTCAGGACCACGACTGTATTTTGTTTCAAAATTGCGTGTTCGTTCCATGGACCGAACTAGGGTATTCGGAAGGGGGGCGAGTCACGAACCTTCTCAAGGGGACCACCCCTTGTTTCCTTCATTTTAGTGGGAAGAGTGACCGGATTGTTGGAGGGGACGAGAGTGTTATGGACTATCTGGCGCGTGGGGAACCTATTGGGCGGCTGCCGCAGTTTCCAAAGCTGAAACACGGGCCGTGAGTTCTTGGATTGCCTTGACGAGAATGGGTATAAGGTTCGTGGGCATAATTCCCAACTTATCTGGAAAGTCTGTATTTACGACGTGATTAAATGGAAGTCCTAGTTCTTTTTCGGCATTCAGTAGATCTTGTGCGAGGAAGCCGAGTCTTTTTATAGCGCAAGTCTTCGTTCCATCAGGGGTTTCTCCTTCGGGGTACCAACCACGATCATCAAAATTGAATGTGACTGGTGTTATTTTATTTATATAATCTGTACCTACTGTAATAGGCTCTATATTTGTTTTATCACGCGCGTCGGATGTGTTTATAGTTGAGGTTTTACAATAAAGTGTCGTGGTCGAGTTATTTCCAAGAACCACATAATTGGATTGGGTCGTGAGAGTGACTAGGGCATCGTTACCAGAATTAAAGCCTATACATACATTATTAGTACCGGTCGTGTTGCTCTGCATCGCGGCTTGCCCGACCGCCGTGTTGTACCCACCGGTCGTGTTATAGAGCAACGTATTTGTGCCGACCGCCGTGTTATATAAACCGGTCGTGTTGCTCTGCATCGCGGCTTGCCCGACCGCCGTGTTAAACTGCCCTGTAGTGTTGTTGTACATAGCATTCTGTCCGACCGCCGTGTTCTGGATACCGATCGTATTACTGTACATCGCATTCAGGCCGATCGCCGTGTTCAGTTGACCGGTCGTGTTGTTCAGCATCGCAGACGCACCAACCGCCGTGTTCAGTTGACCGATTGTATTGTTTTGCATGGAATTATAACCAATTGCCGTGTTCTGGGAACCGGTTGTGTTGGAAAGCATCGCATTCATACCAATTGCTGTATTTTGTTGACCAATTGTGTTATTCAACAAAGCCTGTCTGCCCATTGCTACGTTCTGTTGACCAGTTGTGTTGTCTCGCATGGCATTATTACCAAATGCAGTGTTATTCGCACCAATCGTGTTTTTACCCAGTGAGCTCGTACCGGCCGCCGTATTATTTGTACCGGTCGTGTTAGCTAATAGAGAACTAAATCCAACCGCCACATTGTCGTCCGTCGTGTTCGCCGCCAGAGCGCTCGTGCCGATTGCTACGTTACGCAGACCTACAGCCACAGCCTGTAGCGACTGGAAACCAATACCGATATTATCCGTTCCGGAAACGAGAGCCTGAACAGCGCTCGTACCGATTGCGACGTTCCGAACACCTGTGGTCTGAGTATCAAGGGCGTACGCGCCAATCGCCACACCCGTACCGGTTGTGTTGGACTGCATGACTCGGTAACCAATTGCCGTGTTATCCCCACCGCCCACGTTGTATCGCAAGGCAAATGTACCGACCGCCGTGTTATTTGAACCGATCGTGTTTGTATTCAACGCTTGAAACCCAACTGCCGTGTTGCTACCACCGGTCGTGTTGGCGGCCATCGCAGCCTGACCGACCGCTGTGTTACTCGCACCGGTCGTGTTGGACTGCATTGCATAATACCCGACCGCCGTATTGAACGCACCGATCGTGTTGGTAAACAACGCAAATGTGCCGACCGCCGTGTTCTTTTCCCCGGTAGTGTTGGCTGTTAGAGAACGATGACCAACCGCCACATTCTCACTCGTCGTGTTCGCAGCCAGAGCGCTCGTCCCGACCGCCGTGTTGTTGTTGCCAATCGTATTGCCCTGCAAAGCATTATAACCGACCGCCGTGTTATTGACGCCGGTCGTGTTAGTCTGTATCGCACCCATGCCGACCGCCGTGTTACTGCCACCGGACGTGTTGGCCTGCATCGCACCCTGACCGACCGCCGTATTATTGGTACCGGTCGTGTTCTGCTGCATCGCATTCTGACCGACCGCCGTGTTATAGTTGCCAAATGTATTGAAAAGCATCGCAGCCTGACCGACCGCCGTGTTGTGAATCCCGGTCGTGTTGGCGTTCATCGCAGCATGACCGATCGCCGTGTTATTCTCAGCGGTCGTGTTGGCTAACATCGCTTGAAAACCAACCGCCGTGTTATTCTGCCCGGTCGTGTTCGCCGCCAGAGCGCTCGTACCGACCGCCGTGTTCTGTTTACCGATCGTGTTAGCCGCTAATGCTCTAAAACCCACCGCCACGTTATCGTCCGTAGTGTTCGCCCCCAGAGCGCTCGTGCCGATTGCTACGTTACGGCTACCCGACGTAACGGCATTGAGCGCCTGGAAACCAATACCGATATTATCAGTTCCGGAAACGAGAGCGGGAACAGCGCTCGTGCCGATTGCTACGTTCCGAACACCGGTCGTTTGTGAATCCAGGGCGTACGCGCCGACGGCAACACCCGTACCGGTTGTGTTGGCCACCATCGCATTGTAGCCAACTGCCGTGTTGTTATCGGTTGTGTTGACATTCAACACCGCCTGCCCGACCGCCGTATTGTTCGAACCGGTATAGTTGTCATACAACGTACCTAGCCCGACCGCCGTGTTACTCACACCGGTCGTGTTGTTGTAATTCGCATTAATGCCAACCGCCGTGTTGAATCTACCGGACGTGTTATTCAACATCGCATTATGACCTACGGCCGTGTTATAACTACCGGTCGTGTTCGCCGCCAGAGCGCTCGTACCGACCGCCGTGTTCTGGTTACCGGTCGTGTTGGCTAATAAAGCACTATGACCAACCGCCACATTGTCGTTCGTCGTATTAGCAGCCAAAGCGCTCGTTCCGATTGCGACATTACGCAGACCGATACTGTTCGCTGCCAGAGCGCTCGTACCCACCGCCGTGTTATTGGTACCGGTCGTGTTTAAGTACATCGCACCCTGGCCAACTGCCGTGTTATTGGTACCGGTCGTGTTGCTGGCTAATGCAATATACCCAAAGGCCGAGTTGCGTTCTCCGGTCGTGTTATAGTATAAGGCCCCCGTACCGACGGCCGTGTTCATGGCACCGGACGTATTAGACTGCATCGCAGCATAACCGACTGCCGTGTTGTCTCCACCGCTCGTGTTATTAGATAGCGAGCTCGCGCCGACCGCCGTGTTCTGCTGTCCGATACTGTTCGCCGCCAATGCACTCGTTCCAACCGCCGTGTTATTGGTACCGGTCGTGTTGGCTAATAGAGCACTAAATCCAACCGCCATATTATCATTCGTCGTGTTAGCAGCCAGAGCACTCGTGCCGATTGCGACGTTACGCAGACCCGTCGTCACGGAATTGAGCGCATTGGATCCAATGCCGATATTATCCGTTCCGGAAACGAGAGCCTGAACAGCATAAGAGCCGATTGCGATGTTCCGAACACCGGTCGTATTCTGAGCCATCGCAGACGCACCAACCGCCGTGTTGTTCCCACCGGTAGTGTTCTGAGCCATCGCGCCCGATCCTACCGCCGTGTTATTCTGACCGTCCATGTTCTGATTCATCGCAGACGCACCAACCGCCGTGTTATTGTAACCGAACGTGTTGGTATACAACGCCTGTCGTCCAAGCGCCGTATTGGTGAACTCCGCTCCGGCACCGTGACCGACCGTCACGTCGGTTCCAAAAACGCCATCGGCGGTTCCGACGAACGTCGCACCCGTGAACGCCGCACCTGAAAACCCAGTCCCGGCTCTGAATGTGCTCCCCGTGAAAGTCCCGCCCGTGAACGCCGCGCCTGAAAATCCAGTCCCGGCTCTGAATGTGCTCCCCGTGAAAGTCCCGCCCGTGAACGCCGCGCCTGAAAATCCAGTCCCGGCCGTGACCGTCGTTCCTGAAATCGTCGTACCCACAAACGTCCCGCCCGTGAACGCCGCGCCTGTGAATCCAGTTCCTGAAATCGTGGAATTCACCTGGAGAGGTCCGGTGATGAACGAAGTTCCTGAACCTGAAATATACGTATTGCCAGTCGTGACCACATCACCAAAATTGGTGATTGTCGGCATACTTAAACATTGGTGATATTATTTTTTAAATGCCACTACGCAAAGTGGTTATAGCAACTCCTGTATACACGGGCAAAGTTTCAATGGCGTATACAATGTCTTTATTAAAGACGTTCAAATGGGCTGCGATCAATAGACCGGACGTGGAGTTGGATGTAATTTATACAAAATTTGATGCGATTGTTCAAAAGAGCAGGAACTATTTCATCGCTTGGGCCCTTGCGAATAATGTTGACGATCTCATTTTCATAGACGATGATATAGAATGGGACCCCGAATGGATTTTCAAATTAATTGATTATCCAGTCGACGTGGTGAGTGGCATGTACCGAAAGAAATTTGATCACGTTGAGGAGTATCCTTTTTTGCCAATCAAGAATGAAAATGGTGATTGGTTCCCACCGCCTGTGGATCCGCAAACGGGGCTCGTAAAGGTTTTTGGAGTGCCGACTGGGTTCCTCCGCCTGTCACGGAAAGTCATGCAAAAATTATGGGACGCATCTGAAGTGTACACGAACGGACACATGAATGAAGAACGGGCTATATTTGATATTAAAATTCAAAATGGGATCATGTATTCAGAAGATTTTGTGATGTGTCAGAAACTCGCCAATCTCGGGATTGATGTGTGGGTTGATTCACAGATGACGTGTCATCACGAGGGGCTCAAATCATTCAAAGGTGCGTTCGGTGACTGGCTTTCAAATTTAGCATGCAAATTTACACAAAATTCTTGAAGGCCCGGAGTGATCACATTGCTCCACATTTCCTCATCACGATCAACATTGTGACTCAGCACCTGGTTGTTGTACTGCTCCACCAGACGGGCATGGACAAGACCTAGCATCTGCAGGTAAACCTGAATCTGAATGTACTCGTACTCAACGACCCGACGGAACAGGCGGTTCGTACGGTTCTTGATCTCAACCAAGGTCCTGGACCCATCATCCTTCTCCTCAATCCGATCAATTTTTCCACAAATTACAAACTTGGTCTGACCCAAAGTGCAGACGGCCAGATTGTAGAATGAATCATCACGGACCAGACGGGCGCCGGTATCCTTCACGACCTTGTCTGAGGTTTTGTCCTCGGACCGCGTCCCATGGGTCGTGTAGACCTTTGTCCGGAGATGTTCAATCACATCCGCTTTTTGTTGAGAATTCAAATTTGAATCAGAATTGACCTGGGCCTTTGCCGCCTCAAAAGTCTTGGCCGCCTCAGTGGAGTCCTTGGCGTTCACAGCCAACGCACTCTCCAGAACCTTCTGAGCCGTGGATGATACAGCCAGAGCCGCCTCGGCCTTGTCATTCTTCGTGAGACCAGTGAACGTCTCGGGGCTATATTTCTTCCAATAATCATTGAACACCTCGTCACGGGACTTGTACTGATGACGGCCGATGATAGCCGCCACGTCACTCGCCTTCAGGATCACACGTTTGGCCATTTTGAGATAAAAGGTTGTTTCTCTTATATATCAAAATGTCATCTGTGGCGTGCGCACGACTCAAAATTTGCGCCAAGAAGGGTGATGACCCTCGCCCGGCTCGTCGTACGAAGCTCCGTCCCAAGGATGTTCAGCAGGCTATTCAGCACGCTCAGCTCCTGTGCTACAATTTTGAGGACACCCCGGCGTGTAAAATCGCATGGGACCGCGTAGAGGAGCTTTCGTCCGAACTGGCCCGACAGCGCGAGGAGAATCTCCGAATCAAGGCCCTGGCTGAGGAACTGGCGGAGCTGTGCACTGATGATCCACTGACGTGCCGTGAATATGACGTTTAATATGGGGAACGGGCGACAAGGGGCCAGAATATAAGACAGGCTGTGGCTGACATCACACCACAACACGTGACGTTCGCCAACACAATCTTCCACTTTGGAGGAGGGAGATTTTCCAATGGAATTGGGACCAGGACGTGTTGTGAAGGGTAATTGGGCGGGGATGGCAACTCCGCTCTACATAAAGGGCACCTTGTGACATAACACTGGATGTGGACCTGTTTCTTACAGCACCCGAGATGGACCACCGTCCCTGTGAGGGGCTCCAAGCAAATTGGACACTCCTCCATTTCTACTATTAGAGGTAATTTTAGTTTTAAATTCAATGGAAGGTCGGGAGCAGAAGCGAAACTCGGCCAAGAAGCACAGTGACTACGCCGTGTACACCAAAAAGGCGGTACGGGCCAAGGAGGCCCTCCTTGAGAAGCAAAAAAACGTGTCGTGTGCGGCTGAAACCAAGAAAAAGTAAGTGAATACCACACCAAAAACAATGGCTCGCCTCATGACTCCCGGCCTCCAGTTCTTTGCTGACCGCATTGACCCTCTGTACCCGGAGACGGGTCTTTACCCGACCATGTCAACCTACCAGTACGGGTTTGACCTGGAGGGCGGTCCTGTGAAGAATGAACTCTATGTGGTTTGCAAGAACGGCACGATCCAGTCAGTCTATGAGCCCGAGCGGCCTATTGGCTGGGAGCTGATTGAGGACGGCGACGAGTGGTTCTACCGCGTCACACAGATGAACCACCCTCGGAAGCGGTGTGCGGTGCGCTTCCAGGGCCGCACGGACGACCCTCCCGTGGGCCGCGGGCCGATTGGGTCGGTGGTTGTGGCGTGTCGGCGGATTGAGGACCCTCCTCAAAATGCTGAGATCACCGAACAGAAGGATCAAGGCGAAGATATTTCTTCTCAGCTCAAGAAGATTGCGACCATTGATCCTCTCCTGGCTCAGTGTGCCGTCATGGTGGGGGATCCTGTGCAGACTGCAGCAATGGCCAAGTTTGCAGAGGGGAAGATGAGCTACGCTGAGATGCGCGGACTTTGTGGTTAAAATGTTGTGTAATAGAAATGCCCACGCTTCGCCGGGCTCAAAGTGCACCGAGTTCTCGTCCCCGTTCACTAGCCCCTGCGCGATCTGCTCCCGCCAAACCTTACAGCAACAATTTTCTTCTGAATTTGAGTAGATTAACCCAGACCCCCCGCCTCACGAGTATCCTCACCAATAAGATGGCGACCCAAGTTTCCAATCTTCCACGCGTCGCAAGACCTAAATTAGTTATAAAATGGGGGCCACCCGCGTCTGGAAAGGGTTCTCAAGCTGTTCGCGAAGCCATATCCGACCTTGGTGAACCTTATAATACTTATCTCCACATAAATATAGATGCGATTGTAGAGTCGACAAATTATTTTAAAAATACTTCGCGCAAGGCTCTTATCAATTTTCTAAAGTCTCGTGGTGTTGATAACGTCACCGCTCTTAGTAATGAAAATATTTCAAAATTTCTCAATACAGTCACCTCCGCCGAAGCCAAGAAGCTCCGCAAGGCGTATGGAAACGTACGTTTCGCCAGACTTTATGAGACTTTACCACTCGCCACACCCGCTCCTCGTGGCCAGATATCCAAGGAAATGCGATTAAGCAGTAAACAAGACGCGCTTCTGGACCAAGCTTTGGAATCGCGCCGCAATGTGAGTGTGGAAACAACCGGCTCGGCTCTTCATGGCAATTCATGGCCCCGTTGGCTCATAGACAAACTCAATGACCCGAAAGTAAAACAACACAATTATAAAGTCGTAGTTGTGTTTCCATTGGTTCCATTCGCCGAGTCGTGGAGGCGGTATCGTCTCAGACCTATTCAATCGTTTATGAGTGGTGGTGGGTTTAGATTCGCTTCTAGCCGTGCTGATTTACGAAACACTTATATACAGTCGTATATAAATTTCAGATCAATTCTTAATAATGAAGCCCAATATAACCATATTGATAAGGTTGTAGTCTTGGACCCGGCCAACAGATCCAGGAATATCAAATATAATTCAAATAACACCCGTGTGAGAAAAACTTCCGCCCGGTCTAATATCCGTACGCTCCTGACCTCATATATAGAGGATGCTCAGACCACAAGACGGCTTTAAAAACTTGGGACATTTTAGAATTTAAATGAACTGTGAAAAGTGTCGTTTCTTCAAGCCGGGCAACTACGTTCGTACTGGGACGTGCACCCGTTACACCGTCTACAGGGGTCGTGGGAAGATTGTTTACGAGTTTGCCGAATCTGTTCGGTTCAGTGAAAGCAAGTGTGGTCCAGACGGGCGGTTCTTTGTGGCCCGTGAGCCTGAAAAAAACACGTCACGTGATCGCCAGGAAATTTGGCGGCATCTTGTAGAGCAAGACGAATGATGGAGACGTGCGTTCATGTCCGGATCACCGTTCGGCGTGTTCAGCGCCACCCCATAACCAAACGGACCATACGGTCCACGACCCTTCTGAAAAAGCACGTGGTACGAGGGGCGACACTCAGTCTCGTACCAGATGCTTTGAACGATTTCGCATTTCACCACGCCCAGGCCAACCTGGATGAGGTGCTCCATATTTTACAGGACCAGGTGGCCATCAGTGGCATGTCCGCTATTTTGGCTATTGCTCTTCTCTCCTTGAAAGATTGAATTTTAGTTTAGAATTGGGATACACGACATTGAACGAAACCCTGAGTCTTCCACCCGGTACGAATCCCTTTCCAGGAATGATGTAATCCTCCCGAGGATCCAGAACCCCCCAGTCCGACGTGTTAACCTCTATCGGCCCGTCGAAGTGTGGGATCTGTATAACCTTTCCATTCACAGAATCTTCAAATGAAATTTTTGTAGAAAATACAATGTCCCTTCCCTGACGCATCAGCTCTGGATGGTCCTGAATTTTTACAGAAAATACAAGGTCACCAGGATCTTCACCAGGTTTCTGAGCCTGTTCACCCATCCCACCCGCCACGAGGGTCGCTCTATCCTCCACCCCAGCTGGTATTTTCAATTCTAAATTGAGAGGCTCTAGCTTTTTTGATTTAAAATTACATTCCTGACAGCCTGTGGATCCACCACCCTGTCCTCCACAGGCTGGACACGGCTGACTAAATGCCATGGGACCCATCTGAATCTGTACAGACCCACGGCCACGGCAGTGTTGGCAATTTTTCCGGCACGCGAAGCACGGTTTGACGAGGGTCACCTTGAATGTACGGGTCAGGCCGCGATAGGCGTCCTCCAAATTAATTTTCAATTCATGATTGTGATCGGCCCGGCGGGCCGGAACACGATGCCCACCGAACGCACCACCAAACATCTGTGAAAAGATGTCGTTGGGGTTCGGGCCCTGTGGATTTCCTTCTGGGGTCCCAAACCTGTCAAAGTTTTGGCGCTTCTCTGGGTCGCTCAGGACCTCATAGGCCTCCTGGACCTTTCTGAACTTCTCCGGGTCACCGCGTTTGTCGGGGTGATGCTCGCGGGCAAGTTTGCGATAGGCTTTCTTGATGTCATCTGTTGACGCGTCTGGTGCGAGACCTAGGACGTCGTACATCCTCTGTAATTTTAATTACAAATTAGTCCTTTACTTGGAGACGCGCTTGGGCTTGGGCTTCTTTTTGCTGAGGTGCTTGCGAACGACCGTCTGGATCTTCTTGGCGGCGGCGGTTGGGCTGGGGGTCTTCTTTTTGGGTTTTACAATAACCCGCTGTATGTTCTTTGCATATACATTGGAACGCGTCAATGGATTTTTAAATAATGGTGCTTTTCTGTTGGCCATTAGGACTGCATACTCGTTCTTTAATTTGGCGAGTTTAAGCAGAGTCTTTTTATCGTAATAATTTTTCCGACCCGTCTTTGAATTTGTAATCATATATATCGCCACTCCGTAAGGAGGTTTGGAAAGGGTTATTGGATTTGTGTAATTATTGGCTATGTATAAAGTAAGTGGAATAGGGAGGGCGTTTGTGCGCTTCACTGTATTGACCCATTTTTTAACGGCGCGCATTTTCCTTTTCGAGTCCTCTACCATTCGTCGAGCCATGATTTCCACTCTCCGTCTATCACTTGCGGTCAGTGAGTTCATTATTATTATTGAGAAAATAATCCTCCTGCACCCATAACATTGTTCATTAGGGAATTTTTAAAACGTTCAACCGCCAGATTGTTCGTAACGAAATACTCGTCAATCTCGGCCGCGCGTTCTTTCGCCAACTTCAGCAAATCCTTGTTGGCGCCCGCTGCTTTTTCAACTGCTCTTGCTGCATTATTATTCAGGTTTCCCGTCAATGGATCGATTTTTCCCTGTACATATTGTTCCAAAAGGACGTTCGTTAATCTACCCGCAGTTCTCATACGCGTCGCTTGGGGCCCGGATGCACTCTTTATTCGTTCGTTTCTGGCCTTTTTTAATTTAGCCGCTGTGTTCCTCTTCGCCTTGGCGGTGAGCTTTGCTCCTTTCTTCCCTGCGAGGAAGTTGCTCATACCCGCGAAACTCGCTATGTTATTGTCATTACCTAAAAATTCAACAGGAGCCCGTGTCACACCAGACGAGCGGACATAGGCCCTCATTGTTCTCTTTTTATTTGCAATGGCTTTGAGATATTTGGCGTGAAGTTCAGCGTCACCACCCCTTTCAGGGGGTTGCTGGAACTTTCCGATTGTCTCTTCCAGTGAAATTCGTCTATACTGGTTCAGGTTTGCAACGGCTTCATTGATGAATTTCACAGCTATACCAAATTTAGTTCCAAATTCAATCCCGGTTAATGTTTCAACATTGTAAATAGCGGGTTGGGCCAATGTCCAAACTTTACCCGGTCTACCAAATGATATTTCAGCCTGGCTTGATGCAGCGAACCCCACGAACCATAGTTTAATTTCGGGCCGTCTCCATCCACCCGTCACTCCTTGATTTAAAATTTGTTTGATTTTTTGTATATGAGGATTATTCAGACGGTTTCTAATCGACGTTTCAAGCTGATCAAGCCAGTGCTCTAAGAGTCTTTTACATCTACACAATTGGATGTATTCAGTTGGATTCGAGTCGGTTGCTCCCGCTTCACCGAAACCCGCTTTCATCTCAATTATATGCAGAATCGGAGCGCCCCGGCCATTCCATTCCCAAATTAACACGTCGGGTTGAACGTTATCCTTGCCTTTGGTCATGGTTTTGACTTCGGCCCATGTTACGGTTTTGTTTACAGCGGCCGTCTTTCCACGAGCTGGTTTACGAATAGAAGCAAAGACGTCATTAAAACTGTTTACACGTTTCAAATCAAAATTACTTTTGAAAAACATTATTCTACCAGCGGGTTTCATCTGAACAATCTTCAGAAAAGCATAGCTTCCAGAAGACGTTGCTTCATATCGATCTATATCTATAATTCGAGAAGGCCCGTTTCTAGTGGTGTACGCGAGGAAGTCTCTCTCGAGTAAATCCCCATTAAAAACCTGACCGGAACAAAGTTCCCTCCATTTTCTCCGTACCATGCCCTCCAATTCGATAGGGAACTCGGGTGGCAAGATGAGGGAAGATGTGGCTACGTTCTGCGCGTTGTTGTTTAAATTATTGAAATTGGCTGGGAGTGCCGTCTTCTTTTCAGCCTGTAAATCCTCGGCTATATCAAATGCTGCGATTTCATTGGTCCTTTTTCGAGATGTAGGTCGCTTTGGGGGTTTATCCAACGCCCCTCCAGAGCCGAAAAAGTCGCCAACTTTAGCATCGACCCTGTTATTCGCAAGATTGTACGCCATACTATACTCCAAACCCAGATAAAAAAACGGCTCATTCAGATAGTAACAAATGGCTCCCACCAAGACTCTGATGAAGGCTCTGGACCGCGTGACCGATCTGAAGGCTGACCTCAAGGAGGCGAATGCCGAGCTGAAGGAGGCTGTGGAGAGCACCACGATGTACCAGGCGTTCCTGAAGGCCATCAAGGAGACTTCAGAGGACAAGATCCCTGAGAAGGCTGCGGCGGCCAATGCCTTCAAGATCACCCTGGCGATGCTGACGAAGAAGGACGAGCCCGCCGACGAGTGAAAAAGTGTGCTGTACCCGCTTGGAACCCTATAACGTTATGGAAAGTAACAAAAAACAACCATGGCCATGTTCCGTGTGACGCCCAGCCTCAACACTGACCTGGCCGAGACCAATGCTATTTACGTCAACCCGAACGACGCGACGACCCCCTACGTATGGATGGGTCGCTTCGTGTACAAGTGCATCCCTCACCCTGACGTGACTCCGGGCACAGTCTGTATGAATGCTATTACGCGCAAGGCCATTTACCCGAATGAAGAGGTCACTCTCGAGGAGTACCTCGGGCCTGTGACCCCTGGCCCCAAGAGCGTTTGTGTCCAGGCTGAATACGTCAAGCGCCAGCAAGGCCTCATGCCTGATAACCTCCCTAACGCCATCCGCAACGTCCTCGAGGGCATGATCGTCAGGCCGTGTCAGCAGTTCACGCTGACTCACGAGAACCGCGCGATTCTGATCCGCGTGACTGACGTGGATGCGATGGGCCGCGTCACCATCAACACGGAGGTGAGCCTGATGTGGGTCCCGACTTGAAAAAATGTGCGTTGTGCGGCCCTGTGTAATAGAGCCACCGGTTACTTTCAAACCAAAACAATGTCTCCCAACGCCTACGTCTGCTACGATGCCGATGGTCTCCTGTGCGGCTACCAGGGTGAAGCGATTCACGAGGAGCCGTGCTTCACCTGGAGCTATTCAGAGTTTGAGGAATACCTGGACGAGTGTATCACCCCGTCCATGTATCACTTTATGGCCGGGTACGTTAGTGACAATATCACCAAGGATGAGCTCTACGAGATTCAGGGTGGTGATTACTGCACGGGCGACCTCGAGGCTGAGGCGGTAGACGCCTACTTTGATCTGCCAATCAACGAGCGCATCACCATGCACGAGCAGACCCTCGTGAACCTGCGGGCCGCCCTGCGCCGGGCTGAGGCCAAGGAGTCGGCCGCGATTGACGCGATGCTCGAGGAGAACAAGCCGTTTGACGATTCTAGCCCGATCGCCCACGAGTACGCCGAGTTCATGCGCGGCATCATCGACCGGAACCGCAAGGCCATCGAACGCCTTGAGACCGAGATCCACGAGGAGGAGCAGTGGCGTGGAGGTCACGAGGCCGATGCCGAGGACAACCTCACCGGCTCTCGCTACGACCCCATGGACGAATAATTTTATGTGTAAATTGTAATGGAACCAACCATAAATATTAACAAAATGTTTCAGGTCCCACCTAGAAAATGGCCCGTAGTCAACCGTGGTAATGCCATCAACCGTGTCCAAAAAATTTTGAAACAAAATCACGTCACAGGAATTCCCAGTACTTGGCCCAAAATTTATTATGGTCAAACGCGCTCAAATTTAAACTTGAATAGAACTTACAGAAATACTGACGTGTCAAACCTTCCCGATGGCATCTATCTTTATCTTATAGAATACAACCCACAGACCAACCGGTACCACAAGAGTTTTGTACGCGTCCACAATCTTTTGGAGGCGGGTTCCCGTCATTTCCAGCTCCCGACCAGAAATCAGGGTAGAATAATTGTGGCGGCCGGTGAACTCTCCAAGGATGGCCGGACCATCAAATTCAATCTGGAAAGTGGGACGTACACGAGAAACCTGATGAAGATCACTGGAAACTACGTCACCGAGGCCAATTACATCCGTCTCGTCAAGAACGCTCTAAGAAATTCAATTCCAAATAAAAATTACACGACTAACATTCTGATTCCAAAAATACCCGCAAATCTCAAGAACCTCATTGGGCGTGGAAACCTCAGTTTCTATTTTGGAGCCCCTACGAATAAGTCCAAGGCCAAGATCCTCAAGGAACTCGCCGATGCAGGTCTCAACACAAATAGTGCAAACAATTTAGTTCGTCAATTGATCGCCAAAGGGCCTCCTCAAAATTCAGGTCCTGCCCGGGCCACACCGGCCGGCCGAAAGAGAAAACCAGCCTAAAATGACAACACCCGCCGCTCCCCGCAAGTCACGGATCCCCGTGGACTACCAGCTCGACTCCCTCGAGACGACGCTCCGTGTCCACCTCGCTTACCAGATGTCTGCAAATGTGAATATGGATTACTGGCAAGAGCTTGACGAGCCTGACACCGCGTCCCTCAACAGTCTCGCGGGCGCCATCAATTATACACTCGCTTATATCTGTGACCAGTATTCCAATGTCAAGGTCATCTCTGACCTCCTGGAGCACGCCCGAATTTTGCTTCAAAATTCAGTCTGGTCTTCCATGAACGTTCCTTACCCACGCAATCCCACACTTCACATGGACCGTGTGATTGACAACGCACTCCATGTATATTTTGAGGTAATTTACGCCCACCTCCGTACGGAGATGATCATGGCCAATCACAATGCCGAGGTTCTTCAGCGTACGTGGCGGCGGTGCATTAGCAACCCTTCTTACAGCGCTTGCCGCCGCCGGCTCATGCACGAGTTCAACGAGTGTAGCACTTAGAGATTTTGTTTACAAATTATTTAATAAATGTACTGGCTACTCCTCAAGCTTATTGTCCTGACCTTCGTCCCCATGCCCGTCAATCCCAAACTGACCCGTCCCGACAAGACCAAAAACCTATGGACATTTTCATGTGACGAGTGGAAGTCTGCATACCAGCTTGGTAAGCTTCACTACTCATGAGTCGGGTCCCCAGTAGTTTGTTAATTTTGGAATAAATTTATTTTTTGAATTTTGAATTAAAATTGGTTGAGTAATCACGAGTTCGTCAGCTTGGGTACCGATTGACCTGGTCTTTGGACGTTCCCGAACCATGACCGACCCTAAAATTCCCATGAGAATTCCAAACATAAATTCAAACATAAAAGAAGCGTGACCGAGTCTTTTAATGGATGCCTTTATTTCAGAACCTGATTATAAGATGGGTAAGGTTCTGAAATACCAGAAACCAAATCCCGTCGGGGAGGACGTGTACCTCATGCCCGACGGGACTATTACAAAAGACGAGGACCGGATCGTGAAGGCCCAAAGAATTTTCAAACATAATTGGTACAAGCCCGGGGGTCCATGGGATCTCAAGACCCGTGAAAAATACGCGTCGTGTACCGATCACCTCTCATAAATTTTGAAATAAAATAACAAATGAACGGTCCCTGTCAGTGTCAGACCTGCCTGTCCTACCTGACAACCGAGCCAGTTAATTCATTCGATTACGAATTTCAGCGTATGCTGAGTGAAGGTCAGGTGAAGCATATCGGCACAAACCCAGACGGTCGTGCAATTTACAAACTCGTTTAGAAATGGTGAACACGTTCGTGGTTTCAGACGATCTGGAGGCGTGTGCGCGGGCGTTGGACTATAGGCGGCTAGGTAAACAGAGGGTAGAAGCGTACCAGCTCTGGAGAGCTCTCATGGGGTACACGAAAGGGTGGGTCAACCACCCAGCGACCCTCATGTGGAAGGGCCACACATGCTTTCTCGCCAAATATTGCAACACAATGATTGACGAGTGGGTCGCCCGTGGGTACAAGAATAACATGCAAAAATTGCCATGTTGCGGTAACCCCAAGGCCCCGTGGTGGTGGGGTTGGGAACCTTTGATGAAGTCCCATCAGGCTTCACTGAACCGGAAGATGCCTGAATATTACAACTTTGATGTGGGAGAGTATGCCAATTACGGATACATCTGGCCATCCAAGGTGGATTTTTCTTTTAGAAAAATCCGGGACCCACCACTGGATAAGGTTTGTGCGCCTGTACAAACTAAATGATCAGTCCACGAACCTTTGCTCAACGCCGTTACCTTGACCTCCTTTCGTCCCGTGTTCCCGTCGTGATCGGCACAGGACCGGCTGGAACCGGCAAGACCCTTTTGGCGTGTAGTGCTGGGACACAGGCTCTCGTGACTCGGCGCGTAGAGCGACTCATCCTGACCCGGCCGGCTGTGAGTGTTGATGAGCAGCACGGATACCTTCCTGGGACCCTTGACGAGAAAATGGCTCCATGGACCCGCCCCATGTTTGATGCGCTGTACCGTTACCTGAGTCCCAAGAAGGTCAAGGACCTCATGTACGATCAGGTGATTGAGATTTGTCCTTTGGCCTATATGCGTGGCCGGACGTTTGATAACGCCTGGATCATTGGGGACGAGATGCAGAACACGACACCCGGACAGATGAAAATGTTGCTGACTCGGATTGGGGAAGGTTCCAAGATGGTGGTGGCCGGTGACATGGCTCAACACGATCGTGGATTTGAAGTGAATGGACTTTCCGACTTGATTTCTCGCGTGGATCAAGACTCTGAGAGTATCAACCACGTGGCATTTTCAAATGATGACGTGGTACGTAATGACGTCATCAAGGAGATCCTGCGGATGTACAATTGAAAACATATATTATAAGGTCATTGGTTTAGCCCTGGTAATTTTCAGTATGTTCTTTTACGACTTCTGCCAGCTTTTGATTTGCTTTATTTAGCTGGTCTTGTACAGACTTGAGTTTGTTTTCAAGTGAAAGCTGATCCATCTTTGCAAGCCGGACTTTGTTATTACATCTTTTGTGTTCGCGATCTAATTCAATAAAGTGGGAAGTGCAGGTGCACTCCGCGTACGCCATGGTGTGTGTATGGTAAGGATCGGTATTCATGTTTTTGATTAAAACTTGGTTCCGAGTTGGCGCATTGGCAGTTACAATACACTTTTTATCAGGTCACGTGTGACGTCATCAAGGAGATTCTGCGGATGTACAATTGAAAACATGTGGTGTCTGGGTCACGGGTTCCTGAAATTTTTTAATTTCAAATCAAAATGAAGAGCGCTGACATTGTTCGCCATGCTATGCAGTCTGAGATCAAGCGCGCCCGCAAGCTCCTGTGTCAGGGGATGCACGACCCGACGGTCATGGAGACTCTGGACACATTGAGCAAGTCACTGAAACTTGTTACTAATTTTGAAATGAAATTACTGTCCGAGCTGGACGTTGATTAGACGCGTCTACTTTTTAATCATAATTGTCCTGCGTATATAGTGTGTCTTCAACGTGGGGTTTTTGCGAAGATATGAATTCACTAGTCTATTCATATGTTTGAGAATATGGGGTTCTACTTTCGGTCCACCCTGACGTCCATATCTATTAACATTGGCGTTTAGTGGGGCGTTTATTTCACGACCATTGGAATTCATCCAGACATTTGGGTGATTATTTTTAAAAATTATTTTCTGAACCATTTTCTTGATTAATTTTTCCGCCTGGTTTCTGTAAAACTTATTCGTCTGTCTGACATTGTTGCGTTTCACCGTCCGGGCATTTCGTATATTATTGTTGGTTAGCTGGTTGAAACTTATGCGTTTAAGATGCAAGTTGCGCCCGTACAATGGGTCGCGGAGTGGCACCAAACCATAATTGTCGTTCCATTTTTGAAGGATGTAATTTTTCTTCGGAGTGTGGTTCCGAAAAGCCGTGAGCATATTTTTCTTAATCGGTACATCAAGCCGTCCTAAAGTCATATGACCAATGTGAGTCATTCTATTGTTATTCACGGCTCTAATTAGTGCATTCAGGGCAGTTATAGTAGGAATACGCGTCCGACTATTATTACCTAACAATGTTAGGAGAGAATTCTTTTTCACGAGGTAATAGGCATTTGGGTCAACGGGACTTGAGATTCTGTACACCTCGCCGCTTTTGTTAAAAGGCTCTTGGGTGATTCCATTTCTCGTTCGGTTCATCTACCATTTGGAAATATTTTTTAATCAATTCCGTCTTTTCTTGAGCGTCCGTGGTCTCTTTGAATTGTCCCTACCAATTGGTCTCTTCAGTGGTTTGTTACCCACCACAAATACATAGTTATATGGCCCTCTGACATTTTCAGCGCGGCATGGGGGTGGGTAGTTGAGGCGATGGGCGCCTAGGCTCTCCATAATTCTCCCCGAAATTGGGAGTTTACCATGGGGGACCAGGCCTTCTATGTTTTGGGAAACCTGGTAAAGGCGAATCTTGGATTTGAGCGCGGCGTTCCGGGCCGCCTCACGCAGTCTGTACCCTATACCCTTGCCTCGGGCGTTTTTGTGATTGGGCCCTCTGTATTGAGCATAAGTCTCCCCGTAGTGGATATACACGCCTTTATTGTGATTGTTCTTGCAGACTGGCTCGAGTTGAATGTACCCTTTAACGGGACCTGTGCGAGGCTTCATTTGAAGGTTAACATATGGTGGTGGGTGTTTTGGGGTCATGTGCTCGACCACTTTCATATTATTATTCATCGAGTTGATGAGGGTGTTGACGTAACGTCGGAACGTATTGCGGGTATTTTTGGGCGCGCGCTTATTCACGAGGGCCTGAATTTCAGCATTATTGTACCCCATTTTTTCCCGTATCCAGCGTCTAATAAACGCCTTCTTATTTGTTGAGTTCTTCATGTAGTTGGTCCGTTCACTGGCATTTAATTTCATAAAGAATTTTGTTAGTAAATTGGATTTATTAGGGTCTACGAGGAGACCAATGGCCATGTTGAGGTTGGCATTGTTATTCATATATAATTGTAAAATAAATTATTTCACCCTACTGGTCCATAAGCATATAAACTGCATGGACGTGCGTACCACCCGTCTTGCGCCGCGCTTTTTCCCACATGAGGGACGGTGCGGCAATGCGCGCCGGTTTGGTCCAGTCATAGTCGGGCACCTTCTTACCAAACCCCGAGTCGTAGGCGACAAAGTCCCCTCGGGCCGTCTTGTAGCCCGTGATGGCGTGACCGCCTATTGGCTTTACCCAAAAGCTTATCAACGCATGTGTAAGTTCGTAGTTCAATCCATTTTTAGTTATAAAATGTGGGACCGATGGGTTCGACCGCCCAGAGTAGCCACCGAATCCTCCGAACTTTTTAAACACGAAAAGAGAGCTAGGGAACATCTTCTTGTAGAACCACTTCATGTCTCCTATGGTCCCGCCACTCGCATTCCCACCTCTGAGCGAGTTGAAGACGGACGCGAGCGAGTACCGGGCGGACTTGGGGCTGCCGAGTCCACGAAGGCCCACGGACCGGATCACATTTACATTCTTAAATACGTTATTGACGTTTCCTGGACCCTCTAGGCGGTGCTTAATGTACTTGAGGAACAACTCGCGACTGGCCCTCTTTGAAGGGCACGCGCTTGCGTTCACCGCGTTGCCGCGAACGTGCGCGGTCATCTGTCTGAGGAGGCGCCGAGGTCTCGGGCTCATCAAGAGACCGTTGATGATCGCGTGGAACCAACACGTCCCGCCTTGTTGAACGCGGGTCCTGACGCGGTTCAGTCCATGTTTATTAAGAACGCGGTTATAGGCGTTATTGTACGCCTGATTTCTGTTGAGTAAATTACGGTCCACGGAATTGAGCGCGAGCTTGACCCGTTCGGCGTTGGTTTCATTCTCTATGGCCCTGAGCATATTGAGCTTCTTTTGGTTCGAAAAGTGATTACTTATTATCTTGTTATAGGTTGCCTTGTATTTGGCGTTGCGTGCGAGTGCGTTCCGGTTCAGGCTCTTCTGGAGCCAGCCCAACTGCATAGCCTTGGCTACGAGATTCGGCTCTAGTATGCGCGCGTTGAACAACCTCTCGAACCCCTGCAAGGCCTCGAGCGTAGCCATATATTATATTCGAGGTAAAATTTCCAAAAGGTGGTAAAACAATGTGTTGTCACCGTCAAGTTGCCCGAGCTATCTCGACCAGTCACCTAAAACCCTCGATCAAATGGAGGAGGACTGCCCCGTGTGCTTCCAGGCGCTCGAGTGGTGGCCCACGGCCACGACCTCATGCGGCCACAAATTCCACAAGGAGTGCCTTGCCAAGTGGTGCAAAGTAAAATCGGTGTTGCCCGGATGGTGCGGGATGGAAGCATCGTGCCCCTTATGCCGACGCAAGCCCATCGTGATCGCGACGATGACGTGTTCACGTGTCGCGTGTCAGATGCCGGCCCTAACAAGTAATGGCACATGTATTAACCACATAGTCCAGAGTCACTTCAAGTATATTCCGTGTGGGCCTGAGCGCGCGTGAATATTTTATGAACTCATAGTATGAGTTCCCGGTCCAGTAGTCTCGGAAGTCTTCGCAATTTTATGGTGAACTCCAATAATAACAACGCGCAAAGAAGGGCCGGTGCAAACTTTGCACGGAATTCCGGGCTCCTCGACACGCGCCAAAACTTGCGGTGGCTAGCGCGTCACATGTATCGCCACGCAGACAACTCGGCTTGGTTCCATGGTGGTCTCAACGTAATCACCAACCGATTTATGAAGCTAAATAAGATACGTAATAAATGGCGCGGTGGTGTCCGCAAGATACGCGCGGCCAAAAACCACAAGACGATAATGATGAGGCAGACGGGCCGTCGCGCATAAATAAAAATTCACGTCCCGTCTCCGCCAGGTTCCGCCACCCCAAAGCACCTCCACCAAATCAAAGCAAACAACAATGACGCCCAACGAAGCTGCGACCATGATTCAGAACGCCTGGCGCGTGTTCGACAATGACCGCAAGGTTCAATTTTATCAAGACTACGAAGATGAATTAAATGCAACGTACTATGCATCGTGTTACACCCCCGGTATGTGGGACGAAGACTATTACGATCCATATGACTATTAGCTGCGAGTCAAGTATAAGATGGGTAATTCCGTCCAGTCTTCATGAATTTATAAAAAAATTACAGTTTTAATTTTTTACCAAAATTCCATCCGTTCGTTCCATTTCTGGCATTTTCCGCTTGGGTGCATATCCTCAGCGCCTCCTTCCGATTGTCCAATCTGTTCCATGTGATGTGATCCACTACTAAATTTTCGGGAAAATTCATTAGGTACCGATGCATGGTGAACGACCTTTTGAGAATTCCGTTCCAAAATTGGGCATACCCTTCCGGGTTCAGTGTCCATCGGTGTCTTTTGAGATCGGTCACTTCATCTGGGTCCACGCGGGCATACGTCACTATTACTCCCTTGAACTCAACTGGTACCAGACTAGGGAATAGGTTTTCCCCAGGCTTCCTAAAAACCTGAACAAGATTGAAGAGGTTCCCTGTCCCTCTCGAGACTGGTTGTCCCTTTCGTTTGTACCAAATTTTTTTGAGAATTTCTTGATGTTCATCAAGGGTGACATTGATAAGTACA
>Ga0247723_1000546_pt1 | contig 25609 bp, 20 predicted proteins | sample MSEWelMarce5H_FC_FD_189079 | JGI IMG/M metagenome (GOLD analysis project Ga0247723, IMG submission 189079) | Subsurface sediment microbial communities from gas well in West Virginia, United States - MSEEL Well Study Marcellus 5H_FC | ecosystem: Environmental > Terrestrial > Deep subsurface >... | reverse complement strand
AGGTATTTAATAATCAATAAGTTAAGAAAAAAATATCGACATAAAATCGACACAAGATGACGCACAATATAACAATATTTAAAACAATAAGAGACACTGACACCCCATTCTACAGGGATGTAACGCTTATTCTTGATAGAATTAGAGAGGGTACAAATTCGACAAAGGATATAGTTAAGCGTATCAGAGCAGAGAAAAACAAATCTGAACGTAATGAGATTAAGAAGTTGTTACCGGCTATTTGTTTCAGTGGTACATTCAAGAAAAGATTAGATACTGCCCTTGAGCAACACTCGGGACTTATCTGTTTGGACTTTGATGGCTACGCAAAACAGAAAGACTTACTGCAGGAAAAAGAAATGTTATCGAAAAACAAATATGTTTTTTCGGCATTCATATCTCCTTCAGGTAATGGTTTAAAAGTTCTTGTAAAGATACCTGCCGATGCAGATAATCATACAAACTATTTCAATAGCCTTGAAAAGCATTTTAACAGCCCTTATTTTGATAAAACAAGTAAAAACCTATCTAGGGTATGTTACGAGTCTTATGACCCCTTAATTCACGTTAATTTCAATTCTTCTATTTGGGATGTGATTGAGGAGCCTGAATACACAGAGGTAAATAAGATTAGAGATGTAGCTACTATACCAATTACAGATGAGAATAAGATTGTAGAAATCTTAATCAAGTGGTGGCAGAAGAAGTATCCTATGAATGAGGGACAAAGAAACCACAACACTTATATCTTGGCGATGGCATTCAATGACTTCGGTATAAACAAAAGTCTTGCCGGTTATGTTCTTAATCAATTCGCTACTCAAGACTTTCCAATTTCAGAGATTGCAGCTACTATTGACTCTGCGTATAAGCATACTGCTAACTTTGGCACTAAGTACTACGAAGATGAGGAGAGAATAAACCAAATAAGAGCCAAGCTAAGGAGAGGTGTATCAAAAAAAGATATACGCTACCAATTGCAAGACTCCAATTTGGATAGTGGTGTAATTGATTCTGTTCTAAATAAAGTTGAGGAAGAAAATTCCAAGATGACTTTTTGGACCAAGAATGACAAGGGAGTTATAAAGATAGAGCATATACTATTCAAGAAGTTCTTAGAGGACTCGGGGTTCTATAAGTTCTGTCCTGAAGGTAGTCGTAACTACGTGTTTGTTAAGGTTACAAATAATCTTATAGACAATACATCAGAGAAAGAGATTAAAGATTTTATACTGAACTACCTAATCGATCTTGATGATGTGTCTGTTTACAATTACTTTGCAGACAATACAAGGTTCTTTAAGGATGAGTTCTTAACCTTGCTATCAACGATAGATATATATTTCATAGCAGACACTAGAGATTCAGCATACCTGTACTACAAGAACTGCGCTGTTAAGATTTCAAAAGATGGCATTAGTCCTATTGACTATTTAGATTTAGGTGGGTATGTATGGAAGGACCACGTTATAGATAGGAAGTTTAACTTATGCGATGTTACAGGTAATTGTGACTTCAAAAGGTTTATCAGTAACATTAATGGTGGAGATGGAAGTCGTATCAAGACCATGGAGAGTACTATTGGATTCTTAATGCACGGATACAAGAACTTATCTTTCTGCCCGGCAGTAATACTAAACGATGAGGTTATTAGTGATAACCCTGAAGGTGGTACAGGAAAGGGATTGATAATGAATGCTCTTTCTCAAATGAAGAAGTTAGTAGTGATTGATGGTAAGTCTTTCAACTTTGAGAAGTCGTTCCCTTATCAGTTGGTATCAGCAGATACGCAGATACTTTGTTTTGATGATGTTAAGAAACACTTTGACTTCGAGAGACTGTTCAGTGTTATTACAGAGGGATTGACATTAGAGAAGAAGAACAAAGATGCTATTAAGATACCATTCATTAAGTCTCCAAAGGTTGCTATAACAACTAACTATGCTATCAAGGGAGCAGGTAATTCATTTGCACGTAGAAAGTGGGAGTTAGAGTTGCATCAGTATTATAATATGAACTTTACTCCAAGAGATGATTTCGGTAAGATGATGTTTGGCGATTGGAACGATGATGATTGGTGTGAGTTTGACAACTACATGATTACATGTTTGAGATTCTATTTAGGATATGGATTGGTTAAGTCAAAGTTCGTAAACCTTAAGATACGACAACTATCGGCAGAGACTTGCCATGAGTTCATCGAGTGGTGTGGATTGGTTGATAATGATGAGAGCAACAATATGCTACCTGTGAATGTGAAACTATACAAGAACGAATTATACAATGCGTTTGTTGATGAGTACCCGGACTATGGATCGAGAGGTAAGATGACTGTAAGCAGGACTAAGTTCTACAAATGGTTAGTAGCTTACGCTATCTACAAAGAAGGCATTATGCCCGAGGAAGATAGAGACCATATTGGTAGATGGATAATCATCAAGAAGAGAACAGATAATAATACACAAATACAATTGAACTAATATGAAAATAAAAATAGAATGCGAGATAGAAGTTGATGATAACTTTTGGTGGAGTGAAGACAAAGAGGAACAAGATTGGTTTATAGAGTTATTAGACAATGAAGAAGGTATGACCAATGTCAGACTATGGAGTAATGAAGTAGGAGATGAGATTGGAATGACAAGTAATTTTAAATACGAGATATTATGACACTAAAAGAAAAAGCATTAGAACTAATAGGTAAATTCTATTATACAGGTATTGATGAATATAATTGTAAACAATGTGCATTAATAGCAGTTGATGAGTTGATATACGAAACACAATTTGAAGTTCCCAATATTAGACAAATATGGTGGATTGAAGTTAAAAAAGAAATAGAGAAACTATGAAAAAAGCAATAGTTAAGTTTTTATTGGTAATGATTTATTTTATTACTATATTTTTAATATTAAAAATAGCACATGAATAATACACAAATGGTACACATTGGAATGATAAATTCATTCAATGTTTTAATGGGTAAGGCATCGGTAGAAGATGTAGTCAATTCAGGAATAGGAATGTTTGCTCATTCCCCTGATGAGGACACAGCAATGAAGAGTATTCAGTTTATGATATACTATTTTGAAAAGCATGAGATGTATGAGAAATGCACTGATTTAAATAAGTACATTAATAAAACCTTCAATAAGGATGGAAGCTATAAAGAGAAGTGTTGCGAGTGCGATATGCCTAACATAGAAAAGTATAGTGCTAAAGTAAAATGTTCTATATGCAATCTGACATTGAAAAGATAGATGTATTCGAAAGAAACTCAGGGTTTAATAACTATGAGATGTGGAAGCAATGCGAGTTATTAAGAAGCGTTGTATTCCAAATGGTAGAAACCAAGGTCGGCAGAGGTAAGAGTGTTAGGGTTATTAAAAGCTTCAAACACTCTACTCCTTCCGAAATCAGACAAAGAATAGTTAATAGCTGTGAGTATTATAAAAAATTATATGAAGAAGATATGGCGGTAAAAGAAGTTCTAGTAAGTGGAACAATACAATTCAGAGATTACCAAACAAAGATAATCTACGAAGGCACGAAGATTATAAAGGAACATGGCTTCTTATATCTTGCTATGGAAGTGCGTACAGGAAAGACATTAACAAGTCTTGGTATTGCATCAAACATTTCAACCAATAATGTTTTGTTTTTAACAAAGAAGAAGGCTATTAGCAGTATTCAAAGGGACTACGAGATGTTGTCTCCTTTCTATCATTTAACAATTATCAACTACGAGAGTTTACATAAGATAGATCCGGATATGCATTGGGATTTAATAATTTGTGATGAAGCTCATGGTATGGGTGCTTTTCCTAAACCAAGCAATAGAGCTAAACAAGTAAGGGAACTTATAAGTTACCATAAACCTTATGTTATTTTGCTATCAGGAACGCCTACTCCGGAGTCATATTCACAGATGTACCATCAAGTTTATGGCATACCGAAAAATCCTTTTAAAGAATTTAAAACTTTCTATAAGTTTTGTAGTAAATTTGTAAATGTCAAGACTAAAATAATCAATGGTTTATCTATGAATGATTACTCAGATGGTTTGGAGACTATTATAGATGAGATGAAGCCATTCACTATAAACTATACTCAGAAAGAGGCAGGATTTATTGCTGAGACTACCGAGGAGGTATTTGAGGTTGAGTTAAAAGAATCAACTTATAAGCTTATAAATAAGCTAAAGCGTGATTTAGTTGTTCAAGGAAAGGAAGAAGTTATCTTAGGAGATACACCTGTAAAGTTGATGAGTAAAGTGCATCAGTTGTGTTCAGGAACGGTGAAGTTTGAGAGTGGAAAGTCTATGGTACTTGATACCACAAAGGCTGAGTTTATTAAAGAACAATGGCAAGGATGTCAGATTGGTATCTTCTATAAGTTTAAAGAAGAATTAGTAGCTTTACAACAAATATTTGGAGATGAGTTGACAACTGATCTTGATGAGTTCAATGCCACGTATAAGAACATAGCATTGCAGATTGTATCGGGTCGTGAGGGTATAAGTTTAAAGAAAGCAGAGTACCTTGTGTATTATAACATTGACTTTAGTGCTACGAGCTATTGGCAGAGCAAGGACCGAATGACGACAAAAGATAGACCAAACAATGAGATATTTTGGATTTTCTCAAAAGGAGGTATTGAACAAGAGATTTATAAAGCAGTAACCAAAAAGAAAGATTTTACACTTTCTCACTTTAAGAAATTATTATGACAACAGAAGAAATAGATAAATTTGCTATTGAGTTCCATAGATGGATGAGAAAAAATGATACAATGGAAAATGCTGAGAAGTACTTCCACTACACACATAAAGATATGTTAAATGAATTTAAGAAGCATTATGAGAAATAAACTAGCCGGGGAACACCCATCGTATGACAAATTAAACATGTCAGAAGATAGAAAGAAAAAGAAGTTAGCTTATGATAAGAAGTATCAAGCTACTGAGAAAAGAAAAAACTACAGGGTTGAGCTTAACAAAGCCAATCGTGATGCCGGGACTTATGGTAATGGTGATGGTAAAGACATGAGCCATACCAAAGCAGGTAGTGTGGTTAAGGAGAATATGATGTCTAATCGAGCTCGTAACGGCCAAAACGGAAAATCAAGTAAGAAATGATAAAGTGCGTTTGTATAGATGACAAAAATAAACCTTCAAAAATACCTCAGCACAAATGGTTAGAGAAGGACAAGGAGTACACGTTGGCTTTCAGCATGACTGTATTGCCACAGAAGCAATTAGCTTTTCAAGTGGAAGAGATTGACCTTGATGATAGTTGTTCTCCCTACACGTGGTTCCTCGCAAACCGATTTGCGTTTAGAGAAGAGGATTTAGGAAAACTAAGTGAGTTCATTAAGGATTGTAACCACATTACTTTTTCAGTAAAAGAGTTGATGAAGGAAACAAACGTATCAATTTCGTAAAAAACGTATCAATTCCGTAAAAAACGTAAATGAAGGAAAGCCAAATACAGTCCAAGAAAATTAAGGAACTTGAAGCTCAAGGATACTACGTTATTAAGCTCATTAAGACAAATAAGAACGGTATTCCTGATTTGATAGCTATACCACCAAACTCTGACGTTCTATTTGTAGAAGTGAAAGGTCCGACAGGTAAGTTATCTTCATTACAGGAGTACAGGATAAAAGAATTAGCAGATAAGAATATTAAAACAGAAGTTTATAAACCAATTTAATCAAATGCAATCAAGACAAGAAGAGATAGATGAACTCAAGAGAATAGTTAATGATATTTTCTTAGTTGATTTAGAAGTTATTAATAGAAAAAGAGATGTGGTTGATGCTCGTAAAGTTTACTCTAAAATATTAAGAGATAATGGATATAGTTATGACTTAATAGGAAAGACATTAGGAAAAGATCACGCAACAATAATACATTACATTAAGAACATAGAGTATATATTATCCTATGATAAAATAATAATAGATAAATACGTGGCTTGTAAAAATGTTTTTATAACAACGAGAAAGTCCATTAAAGAACAAATAGAAAAAGATGTAGATATATATGTAACTGTAGTAAGACTAACAAGCGAACTGCAAGATGCTGTGTCAAGTAAGAAGAAAGTTTTAAATGATTTTGTAGATTACATTGAGCAGTATGAAAAGCAGAGAGGTTATTTGCCAAGTATTTACGATTACAGACATACTATATTGCCATTGTTTAATCAATAAAACGATATGGAACCAAACATTAAGACTGAGAACGAAAGAGCAAATAGAATAGCTTATAGAGTAAATGAATATCATTTTGTATTAGCTAGCATTTACGAAAATTTAGTTGACCGAGATTTTAAAAAGGTCACTAAGGAAACTCAGTTTTTAATAATGGAATTAAGGTGTATATTAAAATCAATACAAGAAGATGATTTTTGAGAAAGAAGAAGACTTAAAGCGAGAGCAGAAAGCAATAACTTTATTCGTAAGCACCTTTGGAGGTTCATTTAAGAAATTAGACCCTCTTGACGTTGATTACAAGGTATTCGATAAAGATGGTAATTTAATTGCCTATGCAGAAGTAAAGGGCAGAATTAGAACAATGCATAGTGCTTATCCATTACCGGTGGCTGCAAGAAAAGTGGTTAAGTTGGTTGATAAAAGACTTATACCTGTTATGATATGGGCCTGCGAAGATGGTATTATCTACGGCAAGGTTAATAAACTAAAAGGAGAAATCAAGTGGGGAGGAAGAACCCCACGAGAAAACTCCTATGATGATTTAGAACTAATGGTTTATTACGATAAACAAAAAGACTTAAAATATATTCGGTTTACTTAGACCTTCTACGTGTTCCATCTGAATTTGTTTTCTTCTTTTTTTTAGGTTTCACGTAGTTATATTCTTCTTCTTCTTTTTTAGTGAGAGCATCTGTTACCATTTTATCTACTGCGTCTTCATATTGATGCTCTTGTTCCCAATCTGAATTAGGACCAAAGTTTTCATTCCATAAAGTCTCATTGTATTTTTTCAAGTCCTCTTCATTATCATATTCAGTTCCTGTTTCCGGATCAAAAAGCAATTCTTTTTTCTCTCTTTTTTCTTTCTTGTTCATTGCTTTCTGATAATCAGTTCCTGCATACTGTAAATCTTTCTTCTTTTGTTCTGCAGCATCAATTATATCTTGGTCATAAGAAGTTTCAATAATACTATCTAAAATAGCTTTCTTTTCTTTAGACTTTTCATAATCTTCATACGCTCCCTCTTTAGGTTCGGTAGTTTTAGCTCCTTTCTCAGCTATCTTAACTGACTTTCTAACTAATGATGATACATCAGGCGCTAAAACACCGGTTACTGAAGCTGCTATATATGGACCAATAAGAACTTTTAAAGCATTTGCATCTTCTTGAGATATTTCTTTTTCTTTTCCGTAATTATCTTTAAACTTTTTAGTATATGCTAATTTACCTAAGTCATATATTGTGCCTACTTTTTCAGGAACAATACCATAAATACCTAGTAGCTTTATAGCCTCTTGCTTGTTAGCTTCAAAAAGTTTTACTTTATCCTCTTCAGGTATTTTTACAATATCTTGAATTGCATCTACTGATGCTGCTGATAAATTTTGCACGTAAGGGTCTAACAATGGTAAAGGAGAAAATGTATCTGTAATTGATCCTGTAGCACTAGCTTTTATCAAATTGTTTTTGTATTTATCATCTTCTTCTTCGTCATCGTCTTTTCCCATAAGTTCTTTCGCACCATAATAGAACATCATTCCAAATGTTATTTGTAAACCTCTAAAAACTGCCTGTTCTGCAGTATATCCTGCAATAGAACGTAGAGCAATCACTTTATCTTCTTTAGTAGACGTATTCCAATATTCTAAAGTTGTTAAATCAGCTCCTAATCTTGAACCTTGGTTCATTCTAAAACTCGAGAAAGCCATTAACATTTTAATAAAAGCTTTTGTTACTGAGTTTTTATCTGTAAATAAATCTCCTGCCAAGTCATAATCTGAAATATTTTGCTGTCTATCAATCATCTCTTGAGCATAATCTGCAGCTTCTTTATTTACTTTATGGTCATTATAATCAATATTACTTGATTTTAATCCTTGTTTTTTTAGTGATTGCTCATAGTAAGCTTTGAAAGATGCTCTAGCAATCCAAACGTCAGGATTAACAAGAGTCAACTTTAACATTTTTTCATTTGCCTCTCTAATAAATTTACCGACTTTTTCTTTTTTAGAACTTGCAGCTTTTTCTAATAATCTATTTATAGATTCAATTTCTGCCCTAGATTCTATACCTCTATTTGATATAGCATATCCTAATTTATTAAGCCAATTATTGTACGATGGATTAAATGCCGCTCCCATTCCTAAGCTTCCTGCGTTGATAAGTGTACTTGCCGCGACAGGTATTGTTTGTTTAAATGGTTGAGTTGGAGATGCTAATGCTTGAGTTACACCAATTGTTGCAATCTTATCTAGTTTCTGTATCAATCCTGATAATTCACTTCCTGTATATGGACTTTTTCTTCTTGACAATCTAACGTAGCTTGCTATTCTTTTCTTAAATAAGTCAGCATCATCTTTAAATATTTTACTAAAGTTTTCAGAGTTCAAGAATGATTGAACTTTTCTAATGCTAAATGCCGTATTTAAGTCAATCATAGCATCGTACATAGAATTAGAATTTTTAGAATCAAAAGAAAGATCTATAAACATTCCTTTAGGAGCTTTTCTATCCTCTTGCTTATCCATTAAACTACCTGACTTCTTATTATAAAGAACTCCATCAGTATTTGATATAAATGCCGACTCATCATTCTCTAAATCTACTTCCTTAGTTTCTCCCTGACGTCTTTTAAATCTATCAGGAGTATATCCTAAATCTCTGTTTAATATTTTATTATAAAAATTAAGAGCCAAATCAGATAGAGCATCAAATTTGTTTGCCCATTGATTTACCCAATAATTAACACCATCTACATTGTTAGCGTCTGTTTTCTGTCTAACATCTTCAATATTTTCAGATCCATCTAGTATCTTATCGTATACTTTCTTGTAAAGTTCTGCAAGTTGTTTTTCTTCTTTATTTCCATTTTCTTCTAAAAATTCTGCAGCATCTAAAACTTCTTGTTTTCTTTTATCAAAAACATCTTTTCTTCTTTTATCTGTTCCAATTACGTTTCTATAAACATGAGCAAAAATTCCTCTTTCAATATCATTATAAGCAGAATTAAATGCTTCTCCATTAGCAGTCTTATTGTAAAATTGTTCAACATACTTTTTTACTATTCGATTAGCTTCACTTTGACCAATAGATTTTCCATTAACCAAATCCGTAATACCCATCATTTTTCTAACCTTGGAAGCTACATTAAATCCTTTGAACTCTTTCTCAAATAATAAATTTAAAGATGTAAATTGTTCAGCTAATGTTTTACCAAAACTTGGAGACCAAAATTTTCTTATGCCTTTACCTTCAATTTTTTGTCTTCTTAATTCATTACCTCCAACAATAGCTTGATAGTCAGCAATTGGCCTAAGCATTCCTGCTGTTGATTTGTTTTGAATAAAGTTAATTAAAGAGTCAATTATTCTTAAAGCCTCTTTATTATCTTCTATGGTATCTAAATCAATACCTATGAACTCTCTGATGATTTTCTTTTGACCATCAGTAAATTCTACTTCTTCTTCTGTAAACGGATCCACATTTGTATTTATCATTTCATTTATAACAGTTGAATATATATCAAATGCTTTGTTTAATGCGGCTCTTACAATTTTTGAATCATACTTTTTGGTATCAAGTTCTTTTTCTTCTCCATAAATGTCAAATAAATTATCTATCTCTTCCGCACTAAATTTAGAAGCATCTACATCAAGTAAGTTTTGAAGCTCTGCTATTTTTTCCGCTCTTAATTTAATTTCTTGCTCTGTAAGAATTTTCTCAACATAAGTGCTTACATCATTAATGTTTACTGTATCGACAATCTTAGTATTTGCTCTTCTTATTTTAGAGCCATCTACGGCATTTTTAAGTTCTTTTGCTATATCATTATACTCATCAATGTTTTCTACCATTGAAGGGTCTATTTTAACGAATTGAGAGGCAACTGCTCTAAGGTCTGCATTCTTCTCTGCGTTCTTAGATAATTTCTTTAATGATGATAAAGTTTTTCTAGCCTCATTTAGTTTGGTGTTATAATTAGCATCATTAAGAACTTTAGTGGCGTAGTCAATAAATCTATTTACTGACTTCTCACTAAGCACATTTACTTTGCTAAATCTTTTAACCATAACAGCAGCTTGGGTTGATGTTATCTTTCCCTTGCCTTTTAGATTATCTAAATACTTGGCTAACTCTTGAGATTTAGTTTTAATATCTCTAGCCTTTTCTTTAGCTGTAGTTTGAGCTATCTTAATAGCTTGAATACCTGCTCTAAATACGTCAACTACTTGACCTTTCAAATCTTTAATTTCAGATTTTGCCTCTTCAGTAGCAATCCTTTGAGTGGCTACACCAACTGCATAAGCTTTGTTTATTCTTTTCTGCTCTGTAGCCTTTGGTTTTATACCAACAGTTTTGTTGATTTCTCTTTGAACTTTTTTAGATGCTTTATCTATAATAAACTTAGCACCATCTTTAGTTATTTCAAAACCTTGTTCAGCTAAATCCTTAATCAATTTAGAGGCCTCGTAAGAGCCTAATCTAATATTATTATACGCATATTCAACCAAAGACTTAACAAGCTCTCTATCCCTAGCTAAATTGTTCTTAGGGTCAAAAGCAATGCCCATTGTTTTATACTTATCCCACGCTTTTTTCAGCCTCTCTTTAGACGCTTCAATGTCTGACTTTATTTTATCTACTTCAGCAGGAGCTGTCTCGGCTTTTGCTTTTGCTTTTTTTATTTCTCTTTTTAATATTTTTATAGCTTGTTCCTTAGTTAGATTACTTTTTCTTTGAACTGAACCTATAGGTCCTCCTCTGTATTGTTTTGCTTCTGCATCAAAATTTGAGTCAGTAATTCTTGCATCAGGATATGTTAAAACGTATGTATCTCCAAATTTAGATATAAAAACATTTTCTGCAACTTTTATAGCCCTGCCAACTTTGTTTTCATTAGCATCCGCCTTCTCATCTATTGCAGTTATAAATTCTTCAGCAGTTTTAGGGCCTTCCGCAACAGGAGTTACCTCGGCTTTTGCTTCGACTCCTATTTTCTCAACCGGTCTATTGGCCTCTGTTTCTAAACTCGCAACATCTACTCCTAATTCATTGGCTAACTTTGTGAATATTTTTGTAGCCTCTATTTTTTCTGAACTATTTAAAACAGAATAAGTATTAGCTATAATTTCACTTGAATCACCTATAAGAGTACCAATATAATTTCCACTTGGCATTTCTCTTGAGTATCCACTAAAAACACCTGCCTTTCTTAATGCATTTGCTAATTTTCTTGTATTTTTACCACCACCTGCTTCTATTAATTTCTGTATTAAACCATAACCGTATCTATTTGAAAAAGAACCATCTTCTTCAATTTTTCTTGTTAATCTGTCGTATCTTTCTACTTCTTCTTTAATAGACTCATTGTCTCCATCATATTCTAACTTAGGCGATTCATTATCTACATCTTCACGCAACTTACGCAATTCACTATCGGCTCTATCATATACCTCACTTACAATATCTTGTTCAGATTTAACAGCAGGAGTTTCAGCAACAGGAGCTGTCTCTGTAACAGGAGCGGTTTCTACAGCTTGCTCAGGAGCCACTTCAGGAGTTACGGATAACTCTATTGGTTGTGATATTTCATCAGGGACACCTACTACTTCTTGCGGTTGCGGAGTAGTGATAGTTTCTTCTGCGGTAACTTCGACAGGTTGGGCGTTTCCTTCGCCCACTCCTTGCAGTCCCAATTCGGGTTGTTCTGTGCGTAGCACGCTTTCATCTGTTGTTTGCTCTTGAATGGCATCTTGTTCTGTTTTAATTGTTTCTGTTACTACCTCTTCTTGTAATTGATTCTCTTGAATGTCTTTGATTTGATTTCTTAATAAAGAAGCCTTATCTTTACCTGTTTGAGTTTTATTTCCTTCTAAGGTTTTTAATTGTTTTTCTAATTCAGTAATAGCATTCAAGCTAGTTTCATTTAAGTTTGGATTAGCTTGCCTAACTTCTTCTTTTATGGAATTGGTTAAAACCTTATCTCTTATTTTGAATTCTCTACCTTGATAATCATTTTTAATATCTATTTTAGTAGAAGCCAATTGCTCAGGAGTCATTGTAGCAGTTATTTCATCAATTTCTTCTGCTGTAGCTTTTTCTCCATTTATTTTATAAGAAGGTTTAGCAAACCTTGCTTGAATAGTTGACCTTATACCACCGGGTAATTCAGCAAGTCCTTCAAGTGCTATTTCAGACACATCCATATCTTGTCCTATAACTCCTCTTGCCGCAGTTTCTCCTAACGAACCTCCTAATGCTTCTACTCCTGCACCTGCCGCAACTGCTTTAGTAGCAGCTGCTTTAGTTACTGCACCTGTAGCTGATTTTGCAGCTGACTTTGTTAATATTTTAGCCCCTACACCTGTCGCAAGTTTACCTGTAACAGTATCAATAGTACCAATAACAAGACCTCTTGCTATTGCCTTATTTCTTATGCTTTGCAATTTATCAGGATTTTCAAGAATAGCTCTTACATTTTCTTTACTCATTTCTTTATCTCCAAGTTCTTCTTGAAGTAATTCTCCAAAAGTAGAACCCATTTCAACAACAGCACTTGCAGCTCCAAATGCAAAAGGAATTGCTGCTTCAGCTCCTGCTATAGCTCCTGCTCCTGCTCCTACACCTGTTCCAAGTATAGGAACTACCGAACCTCCTGTTGCTCCTGTAGCAGCTCCAATACTTCCTCCTGCTATTATTGTTCCAACTCCTGCTTTTATGGCATCTGTATTTGTAGCCATTGAAGTTAATGAACTAACTAATAATTCAGGTATAATAGATGGGTTATTAGCCAATCCTTTAACTACTCCCCAAAACCCTTTTCCTTCTTCTTCGTATATTTTAGTATAATCCTGCATTTCAGAAGAAGGTTTTATTTCTTCTGCTAATTTCCTAGATTCTATAAATTGTGTTATTTCTTCATCACTAGGATTAGCGCCTGATACTATTAGATTTCCTGAAGCCTCTGCTAATTTACCTTGTCTATATCCTGAAGCTACGCTACGAGCCATATCGTCTATAAAATCTCCAATTCCTATAGGAGATATTTTATCAACACCCCTTAAAAAATTACCAAAACCTCCCGTGAAGTAATCTTCTTCATTTGGTTCTTTTATAGGCACAGCATTAGGTTTACCTGCAGTTTTTTGTTGTGTAGTAATTAAATTCTCTACAGGACTCTTACCTTCAAATTGGTCAATACTTTGAAACGCATTGTTAATAGGTGGCGTAACCGATGAACCATCTTCCGAAGGTGATTCCATAGTACCTGCTTGAGGCTCCTGCTGTTCGATTGATTCCGAAGAAACTTTTTTTTTTACAACAGGGGCAGGTTCAGATTGTTCCTTACCAATAATAGATGAAAATGAATTTATATCTTTATTGTATCCTTTGCTTTTTACATAAGAATACATATCATTTAATACAGAAGAATCGGTATGTAAAAGATTTACAAATTCTTCTCTACTTTTAGTGTATCCTTTTGACTGTGCTCTTGAATATAAATCATTGATTACTTCTTCATCCATTTTGCTATGTATTTAAAATTTTTATTTTTTACTATAATCTAAACCACCTGATAGAGCTCCTGACTCTATTAACTCTTCTGCGTAAACTTCTTTATCTTCAACTCCTTCTACTGTCTTAGCAGGTAGATTTGCTTTCATCCATTTTGCAGCATTTTGTAAAGCTTTTTTATTTTTAGCATCATTTCCAACCGGGAAACTAGGTGATTCCGCAGCACCCTTTCCTGATTTAGATACTATTTTTATATTATCCCCAAAAAAAGTTGATTCTACTTCAAAACCTGTTCCTGTAAGTCTTTGATTTAAACTCGCTGCTATATTTGCAGGCTTAGCATCAGGTTTTAATTGTCTAGACATCTTATCATCTATATAAGAAGAGAATTGCTGCACTGCTGTTTGTTTCTGAGGTTTAGGTTCAAAACCTTGGCCGCTAGCAGTTTTATTTAATTTAGCTCCTTGAGGAAGGAATTCTTTAACATATTTCAATATAACATCTTCACTTACATTTTTATATTCATCAGGTAGATTTGCTTTTATTGAACCTATAAGAGCTTTTGCTCCTCCAAATACATTATTTTCATCAAATTGATAATTCTGTTGTTTACTATCTTTATTTACAACATTAGCACCACCCGGTGTTTTGTTATATGCCATATTTGTAACACCTGATAAATATTTACCTGACAGTACAGAATTTTGATCATTTCCTGTCATGAAAGTAACTAAATTTTGAGCAAGATTTCTAGCAAATTCTTTTTCTTTTGCAGCAGTTTTTCCTGCATTATAAACATACTCAGGAGCGTAATCTTTTTGTAATTGACCACCAACATCAACTTTCTCAATAATATCATATTTCTCTCTCATTCTATTGAAAGCAAACTTCTCAGCTTCTGCTCTTTGTTGGTCAGATACTTGAAATTCATAAGTACCTGATTTTTGATCGTAAACTCTTAATATCTTACTTGGGTCTTTAGCAGCTTCAGCAGCATCGTCTGTAGGACTGTAATCAATACCACTATCTGATGTTCTTTTTGTATCAAATAGAATTGACGCTATATTTGTAGGAGTTCCTAACAATGATGCTACTTTTAATTTTTCAGCTTCAACAAATTGAAATAAAATTGTTTTTTCATCAGCGCTCAAATCTGTTCTATTAGTTATATCTTCTCTAGTCATAACCATTCCTTGCTTGCCATATCCTGCTTTTTGGATAGCCGCGATTTGGTTTTTACCCAAAGTAGGAATCCACTTATTTATTTTATCTTCTAATTTATTATGAGGAATTGTATTTAATAATAAACCATTTAAAGCAGTAGGAGTTGTTATCTTATCTAACTTTTTGACTTTTTTACCATCAATCTCTTGTTCTGTCTCGATACCAACCATTAAGTTTCCTTCAGGAGACATTATATATCCATTTGTACTCCAATCTCCATAAGACTCTGCTATAGCGGCATTCTCAAGAGTTAACCCTGACATCTCTTCAGAATTAACACCATCAATTATTTTTTGGTAATTTTCTTGATAAGCTTTATTTGCGTTAAACGCTAAGTCAATACCATCTAAAGCATTTTGATTGTATATAAGATAGTCCCTTGGATCTAACCTACCACTTTTCATTAACTTCTCTTGAATCAATAAATTCTTACTAACAACATCAGCCATCTTTAAAGCAGACTGTCTTGCGCTTGCATGTGCTCCAATAGGTGTATTTGATATTTGCTTAAGCGCATCTTTAGTGGCTTTATCTAAAGCATCTTTTTTTTCCTGACGAACTCTCATAGTTTCGTCAAGCATATCAGTAGTATACTGACCTACTTCACGCCAATCAACGTATGAGTCGGCATTTCTTTCTACATAACCATATCCTAAAGGCATAATCTATATTTTTTTAAATTCTATATCTAATAAAGAATAATTAACTCTGTCGAATCCATCGTTTCCTTTTATTACTGCATATTGTGGTATTTCATCAGACATTACTCCTTGAAAAACTCCTTTCCCAAATTTCTCTTCATCTATATATTCAAAAGAATATATATTTAATCCACTTTGAGATTCTCCAATTTTAGTTATGTTTTTCTTTAATTTTCTATCAGAACCTACACCACTCCAATTAACTCCAAATGCTCCAAATTGAGTACCCGGCTGAGGCATTTGAGGTCCAAAAGCAGGTGTAGAAGCTTGAGTTTTATAACTACTCATAGGAGCCCAATTTGTACCCATAGGCCCATAAGACTGAGCATTTCCCGGCAAAGGATTTGAAGGGGCTGCGCTACCAACAGCAGCTGTATTATTATTATTTGTTTTAGGAAATAAAGGAATCATATTAAGACCCATTTGAGCGGTATCTGCCAAACCTTTTACTCCCGCCTCTGTGTATGCTGCTTTAGCTTGTTGAGCATCAGCAGCCATTTGTTGCTGACCTTGAACTTCTCCTAAATCTAATTGAACACCTAAGTCTCTTAAACGACTGTTCTCATCAATTATCTCTTTCTCAATTTCTGTCATTTCCGCACCCATAGCGGTTCTTATACCTGCTTGGCCCTCATTTTGAGCCATGTATATTTTACCTGCTGTAGCAGCTGCACCTCTTTCTGACTCTTGGCCGGCTTGAATAGCTTGAGCACCTGCTGAAAGCATTGCTTCTCTTTGTAGTTCGTATGGTTCTTTTTGAATTGCTCTTTCCTTAGAGTAATTTATCTCAAGTTTTTTACGTGCTTCTGCCATTGCAGCAGCTGCTTTAGCCTCTGCCTCTCTTTGCATTTTACCTTGCTTTGATGCCTGCATAAATGAATTTGCAGTGGATGCTGCCGATATAGCCAATCCTCCTACTGCTACTGCTGTTGCTACTCCCATATTATAATAATTTTATCATTTCACTCGTGTATGTATCTCCTTTAACATATCCAAGGTTCTCATACGTTTTTATTAAGCTATTGTTTTTTATAAGAGCATAAGCATATCCTGCTCCTGAATTTTTAGCGATATTAGTAAGAGATGAAATTAATAAAATAATAGCCTCTCTTCTTTTGTCCTTCATCTTATATTCTTTGTTTGATATAATCCAATCAACCCAAGATACATCTGAATTAGTAATATACAAAAATCCTGCACATACAGGAGTTTCTCCATCATAAACTATAATACCACCTGTTCCGTTGTCGGGAAGAAAGTTTCTTTTAGGTGGCTCCCAACTCCATTGAATCCACCAATCTACTAAGATGTTGTGGTAATCACTTTCATTAAGATTTCTAATAGTTAATTCCATATCGACACAAAGATATTAAATTTAAGGGAAACTTTTCATTACATTTGATTGTACTGAAAATAACTCAACTTTTCCATTAGATCCATTCTCAAGTGTAAATGTACAATAATGTCCTAAAACTCCATGTGATTCAGCTACTGAATTTTTCACGAATAAGAAGTAATTCACATCCCCCGGTATTGGGGTAGTTAATGGGGTGAGCATATTATTGTTTACAACAATTTGGTTTATACCTGATGGATAGTCAATATTTATGGCAACTACAGGTCCTGCAAATTGAAGATTTGCTCCAAAATAAACATAGTCTCCAACACTTATAATGTTTCCAATAGATACTAATGGGTCTATGCTAAAGTTTACCTCAGCATTATTTGTGCCTGCAAAATCAACAGTTAAACTATTTCCTATACCATTTACACTTCTAAGAGCAAATTGTCCATTAGAGTTGTTTCTAACAAAAGCATAATAAGTAGCTTCTTTTTTACTAAACCAAGATGAGTCTATAAATCCTGAGTATTGTAAGTCTGTCTCAAGAGTTACTCCCCAAGGAGCATCTCCTTGTAATGTTATTGTTTTAAATAACTTATTCTCAAGTATAGCATTATTAAATACGCTTGTTACTTTTGATGGCTTAAAAGCATTTGGAGAAGGTACAATAGGATAATCTACTTTATCCCACCATTGCTGATAAAATGTGTTTCGTGCCGGCCCGGTATTGTGTCTGTATAAATCCCCCCCCTTGAAGGTATAGAAATAATTGTTCATTCCAATCATCCAATCAGGATAATAAGAATAGAAAGATACCCAACCGGCAACTCCTTCGCTATATGATAAAGTATAATTCATAATTATACGCAGTTTGTTATTGCTATTATTACTCCGTTATCTACTTCTATTACTTTGTTTGGAACTGCTACGTTATTGGTAGAATAGAATCCATTCGGCAAAGGAAATTGTCCATTTGCATCTGAAAAAACATAATCATATAAACCTACAAAAGTATCTACTGCTCTATGAACTTTTGCAAAATAAAAAGTATTAGGAAATGGTGTAGCACAAGGAATTGATGAATTTGCAAACACATTAGAAGCACTGAAAACAGGCAAAGCTGCAGGACAAACAGCTTCTAAATTCCAAGCAGTGCCTCCACAAGGTCCAAGCATTTCAAGAAGCACATTATTAGGAGTTCCTAAAAGCTTTGGTATTACAATAACACAAAAACCGGGCGAAGCTCCCAAAGAAACATCTCCGGGCAAAACAGTAATTGATTGGGTATTTCCTGTAGCAACAAATGCAGTTCCGTTATATAGATACTCAGTTAACAAGGGAAAGTTTGTAGTATTTCCTGCCATTCCACAATCATTCACTGTATTTCCTACCACTGTAAAATTACCGGGAGTTGTACTTTGATGCACTCCATCTATAGGAGATGATAATTTATTATATACAACTCCATCGTAAGTTGCTCTGAAACCATCGGGTACACTTTGAGGGCTAAATCTAATTACTATAGCTCCTGTATCAATAGTTCCTGTATCTAAATTTACTAAGTAAATACCCTGAAAGCCTGATGCATTAATATCTGTGCCGCAAGGCGTAGGGCAATCACCACAAACCTCTGCAGTTAGTAATATTCCTGATGACTGCTCTCTTACTATTGTTCCATCTCCATAGAATCCATCGGGAGCTATATTTGATAATGCCGAGTCTAAATATACAGCTGTAGCTGTAGCTAAATCAGCTGAGTTTAAAAAAAAAGGTGCATTTATTGCCATATTGATTAAATTAAGTTATACAATCGCATTCGACATTAGTTATAGTTATGCTTGTCGTAGAATAAGGAGCTCCAACTGAACAAATAATAACACCTGTTGCTGAAGCTAATAATGGTAAGCTTGTCAATACTCCATTTTGGTTGTAAAAGAAAACTGTTGTATTGAAAGCTTCGTTATTTGTTACTTCATAGTAATTATATGGCGTTGTACACGTTAAATCACAATTACAACAAACATCAAGTGCACTTGTTCCGAAACATAAATTAACTTCAACACCACAAGGAGCGCAAGGTTGCTGAGGTAATAATAATCCATTTACAAGCTCTCTTACTATACCATCAGCAGAATAGAATCCGTTGTCAGCAATATCAACCAAATCATCATCATTAAACACACAAGTTGCACTTGCAAAAGATGCGTTAAGGAAATAATTACCCGGAACACAGTTACAACAAGAATCAATTCTTGTGGTTCCAAAACAAAGTTCAGCAGGTACAGCATCTCTCAAATCCCAAATTAAATATAAGAACTCTCCATTTGTACTTGCAGGAACTGTAAAGTCAGCATAATATAAAGGAGCAGCTCCCGAATTTGGAGTAGCTAATGATGATGCTATAAGCAAAGCTTGTATTTCAGGGTCTGTATTGTTGTAAAGAGTTGTACTTCTCAAATATCTAAATTTATCTTGAGCAATGTCAAACACATAGTTGTCAGGAACGATTTGATTTGTAGATAATCTCATTGTGCTTCCTTCAGGAGGAAATCCACCTGTACCAATAAATCCTGACACCGTATTGTATCTTGAAACAAGAGGTATTGCTGTTCCGCTTCCAAATAAAACTAAGTTAGAGAAAAGAGGACCAACGAAAGGCAAGTCAGTATATCTGTATTGAGTGTGAATTGTTTTTCCTACCTCTGAATTGTTTGTTACAACAACTTCTACTATAGTCATTGGCTCAGCAAGACAGCAATCAACTAACACGGAAACTACCATATCTCCTGTATATTCTATGGTTATATCAGCAGTCTCAATAGACACATTGTTTTTATCAAAAAAGAAACTTCCACTTAAATCTGTAAATCCTGTTGTTGTTGTAACTCCATTATATAAAACTGTTATTTTTATTTCAGCACCCGGTTCTATACTTATAAAGTCCCAAGTAACTTCAGTAACACCAATAAGTGAACCTAAATCTACGCAATATTCAAAAGTTTTTGATTCTTCTGTATTAACAGACAAGGTAAATGTTTGACTAATTCCACAAGCTAAACATTGAGGATTAATTGGTAATAATTCTTCGTTCATTGACAAAACATACTCATTCATATATGGGTCAAATCCGCCAAGTTTTTGGAAGTTAAGGCTTGCATTAAACTCATCTCTGAACCAAGTTCTCATATTTTGTTCAGATATTACTACTAACTGCTCATTACCACTATCTCCTCCTTTTAATTGAATAACTGCTCCACGTTTTGCATCAGTAAAATATCTATCGTAACCCCATTGAACATAACTCTCAGGATTAAAGCTTATACCATACTTTTCAATACGTGCTATTTGCGTTCCTAAGACCTCAGGAGTCGCTGTAATTATACCTCCGGCACTTGCGTCCGACAATAAGTTTTTCTCTGCTAAAACGTAAGATATTTTATCTTCCTGTAAACAAAGAATATCAGTATTTCTCCCATCTAATAAAATAATTGGCCCAAACGATGCCTCGCAATGTTTGAAATTGGATAATCCTGAATTAAATTGGTTTAACCTATTGATATTAGATTCTCCATTATAGATACCACTGTAGGTAATATCAGAGAACCTATCTGCAGCTTTATAATCTTGAGCAGCAACTGTAGTTACTCTTTCTCCAAAAGCAACAGATCTTCCAATTATTGAATCACGAATTTTATAACTTTCAACTCCATTACCAAAAGAATAACAGTTGAAAAAATTAGTATCAACAATTCCCGGAGTTCCTGATAATATATCTTGATCTTGAACATTACCTAAGTGATTACCATAGTCATCTATTTCAAATGATAATTCATTTTCAAAAAATACATCAGGAAGAGCATCTGAGGGTTGAGTTTCTAAACAAACTAAACTTTCAGCTCTAAAAACAGTAATTATTGCTGTGATATAAATCCTTCTTGAATATTTATAGTTTTTACCTGTACAACTATTTGTACTACTCCAAAATATTTGTAATTGATTAGTAGTTGGGTTTCTATAGAATTGCCAATAATTTATACTTTTACTAACGGTACTTAACTGAGTTCCTGTTCCCGGAATAAACTCATTGGTCTCGTGATCTCCTTTATCAGTACCTGAGTTTATAGTAAGTTGAATATTATCTCCAACAAACCAATCGTACATATTGTCATATTCTCTTGATGAAGTATAAACTTTAGTCAAGTTATATCCTCTTTTCTCACAGCTTTTTTTAACACCTGCTCTATTCCAATCTACTGACCATTCTATTCTACTTCCTGCAGGTACATTATAATCAATGTACTGCCCCGGATTCGCAGGGTCAGGAATATTCATAGGATAAGGCATTATTTTATGGTCTCCACCACTCGCCCAATCACTTATTGTTCCCGGTGCTATAATTGCATTTTGACTTCTTACTAAATTATAATTACTTGGGTTTACTTTTATATATAATCCTGCAGGAACAGCTATAAATTTTGTTGGATCTTCTTCGGTTGGTATTTCAAGAAATCCTGATGCTTGAGCTGTTTTTTCAAGAACAGTAGTGTACACACAATTTAATGTAGGTCCTTGACTATCTGCCTTAACAATCAATTTATCTCCATCTTCAACTTTTTTCATATTTTCTCCTTCAAGTAAAAGCCACGCTTCATTAGTCTCAGGATTAATAAAAAATAAATTACTGTAAATAGTCTCGTATCTTTCCTCATCAGGTTTTATTACAAACTTGTATCTCTTGGCCCATTTAGGAGCTCTCTGACTTACAGGTATGCTAACCTGAATACTGTTTTTGTTTGGAGAATATCCACAAGGAACATGCTCTGCGTTAAAAGGACTTACTAATGCTGTAGTAGCTCTATTGAATTCATCCATATAGACAATTCCAATCTCGTAACCTCTATTGCTGTGTAAACTTCTTGGATTTGCAATTTCTTGATATACAGCTGACGCAAATGTTATTTCATAATACTCATAGTATCTTACTGTTGGAAGAGTTATGTCATCAACATAAACCATTGCAGGGAACTGAAGTCCTATGCTATTACTCGCAGGCGTTGCTATTATTCTTATAGGCTGCAAAGTTGCTCCTAAGCTATTTATTCCACTTTCATATTTTGTATAAGTATTAGGAGCTGACCCTAAGTTATTAGGTAGTGAGCAATTGAAAGAATCTGTAAGGGTAGTTCCTGCGCAAGAAGTATCCTGTCCTACTACAGTAGTAGATACAGGAAGAATATTTAAACTAGTACCTATTGATGCTTCAAACTCAGGACTTGTAGCTAATTCATAAACAGAGCTATATGTTCTAGTAAGTAAAAAACTAAACGACAATTCAACACCATCAGTTGTTTCATCAGGAAAGGGAGGAGTTCCTGTCCATTGACTATGCCCTATTGTTAAATCCACACTTATTGATGCTCCTTCAACTAAAGGTCTATCAGTTAAATCTATAGTAAGAATAGAATCAGCAATATTTAAACCTGTGCTAGAAGGGTCTATATTATAAATTCCTGAATCTAAATCATCAGGTACATCAAAATCTCCTATCTCTTCACTAAGTAAAGTTGTTGAGAATTCTAATCTTACAGGATTGCCTATTTTATCAATTAAATCATATCCTTCAATATAATTACCATACATCAATCTGTTACCCATAATTGTTTGGGCTTTAGCAACTAAAGGGACATTATCATATAATCTCAAAATCTCAGCCTCATTTAATATGGTAAATATTTTACTATTGTTAAATGTAAATTGATACACCATATTGTCTGCAAGACCTAATTGTGCTTTATCTAATTGTTGAATTATTTTGATAATATTGTTTTCGCTTTGTTTAAAAAGCAAGTCAATACCAATAACAAGAGGACCTCCTGAATTGTAATTAACAATTACAGCATTACAGAAATTAGTCATTCCTTGATTTAACATACTACTTATGTTAAATTGAAATTGATTAGGTACAAATGCAGCAGCAGACCATTGTGAGGTAGCAGAGTACTCTCCATCAGCATATTTATATCTATATGCAAAACATATAAATCTTGTTTCTAAATAATTTTCCTGACCACTTGTAGTTATCGGCTGTATTGTTGGAGATTCCTTTGGAGGCCTTTTAATTACAAGAAGAGCCTCTCTCAATATATCAGGACGTGGCGTAAGAGGATCAGGTGCTAATGCTATAAAGTAGTCAATATTGCTTGGAGATGGATTGGCATAATTATTATCGATATTGATGAATCTTGGAGGATTATAATCATCTGTGAAAAACAATAAATTGTCTATTAAATTTATTCCTGTAATTAAATAAGACTTATTAAAATTTAATGTTGTATTTATATCTCCTCCATCGTTTATAGAAATAATATGGTATGTCAAAACATTAGTTAATACATTGAAGGAAACTATTAAATCAAGTTTTCCTGTAGCTCCAACAGTAAAAGTTGGATCGTGAACGAACCAATATATAGTCTCATTTGTACTATTTTCTATAGCCCCAATACATCTTGCATTGACACTTAAAGGAGTTCCATCTATATATGCTAAAGACGTTAGAGGCAAATTACCATTGGTATTTGTAATAACACCAACTTCAGACTTCTCTGTTGACCCCATTCTAATATTCATAGCATCAACATACTCTCCTTCAGGAAGAAGTCTTTGGTCAACGATTTTATTCATTCTACCTGCTATAAAATTTCTAGTGAAATCTGTCATATTACTTGATTATCTTGTCCATTCCTCTTAAATTCATTAAGAGTCTTCCCGGATGAAGGTTACTGATTCTTATTTTTGCATTAGCTAATAAAGCTCTTCTGTCTTTCTTTGCTCTTTCTAAAATATATTGTTGAACATTAAATTTAGAATTTAATATCTCATACTTTATGGCAGCATAAATATATTGTTCAAATAACTTGTTTACAGTTATTAAAGAATTATCTCCTGACTCCATACCATCTGACACATACTCAAGGATACATAATTCACCCGCCATAGTAGAGTCAAAATTAATAACTCCTGCTTTTTTGTCTATTTTAAAAGTAGGGTTAAAATTTGCAGTCTCTGTATTTAAACCAAATGCAGTGTTGATACCATAATCAAAATACCACATCCCATCTATACTCCATCCTAATTGCCCATGAAATTGATTCCCTTGGTTTAAATAGATACTTTTTTTCATTTTAGTAAGTCTATCAAAATCAATATCAGAGTATTGCGGTCTAAGGATATTACCATTTTGGTCAAATAGAATATTACCTTGTTGGTCTTGCAAATACGCATTAGACGAAATAGCTTGTATGTTTTCAGTTAAAGGCCTTAAGTAACCATCTTTGTATAATGATATACGAACCCAATTAACGTAGTCATCAGGAAGTACATATCTTAATGAATCAGCCACGCTTAACTCTAATATCTTTACTTCTTTAAACGCATCGTAATTAAGCTCTTGTATGGCTCTTTTTGCATGAAATATAATTTTATACCTTTCTTCATTATTTATCAATGAGTGGTTCCCTGTATGCATTAATAAGAAGTTGTTTACTATATCTTCTAATTTTACATATTGATAAGAACCCCAATTAGCATCTTGAGGTGTATTGCCATTATTTTCATAATATTCATATTGTGATAAATATGCCATATCTGTTTATTTTTATTATTATTGTTGCATACTAAATGTAGGCTGTTCGTGTTGTTGTTGAGCCATACCAAATTGAGTAAGCTCTGTCTCTCTAATACTCATACCACAATACTCAAGTATCTTTGTAACTAACTTGTAACCATCTTCATTTGGTAACTCAAAGTCTTGATAATCAGGTTGTGATTGGTCAAATGCCGGCTCACCACTTACCAATGTAATATATGTCCATTTAGGTGTTTTAGGGAATCTAAAATAAACTGCTTGAACTTGACCTAATGTATCAATAGTATTAGGGTATATTTTAATGTTTTGACCTTCAAGTGTATATGAAGGAAAAATATCATTTGGAGATGTTAAGTTTGATGCGTTAAGCATAGTTATTTTACCAACACTTACTTTGTCTGCTTCTTTAACTGCAGGAGAAAATATCTTATAATCATCACCTGATGCAAGAAATATATCTTTACTCAATATCATAGAGGTCGAAGAAGTAACACTTACAACTGTAGCAACTTTATTTGTATCTAAATTTACAACAATATAATCTGTACCTATACCATCTGCAATAAAATCAGCATTAGAATCATCAAGTTCATTTACTACTACCGATGTACTACTTCCTGAAGTTACAAGATTTGAATAACATAAAACTTTTAATATGTAGTAAGAATCATTACCAACAGTAGTAACAGTAGGAACAGAAAATATATGGCCTCCAATATTAGATAAGAAATCTGTAGTTAAAAATATCTCTAATGTTTCAGCAAGAGGACTTTCAATGTCTGCATAATCAGTACCTGAAACACGTTGATTCTCTGCATTTATGGTTTTATTATAACTACTATAATATTCTTCATACAACTCCATTTGTGCATTTGCAGCAAACAAATTGAAGTCTGATGGAGAAATATATCCATAGTTATTTTTGTTCGCTATGGATAATACTGCGTTTCTAACTTCGTTTATCAT
>Ga0247723_1000545_pt1 | contig 25682 bp, 40 predicted proteins | sample MSEWelMarce5H_FC_FD_189079 | JGI IMG/M metagenome (GOLD analysis project Ga0247723, IMG submission 189079) | Subsurface sediment microbial communities from gas well in West Virginia, United States - MSEEL Well Study Marcellus 5H_FC | ecosystem: Environmental > Terrestrial > Deep subsurface >... | reverse complement strand
GCGACGATAAACTTGATTATGATTTGATGGTGCGGAGATAAAAATGACTTCAATTATTGGTGGTGGTGGTGGCGCGGCGGCAGCGGCAGCTCAAGAGCAGTTAAAACAATCACAAGCTGACACAGAAAAGATGCGTGTGCAGGCAGAACAAGAGAAGCGCGACCTTAGTGAGCAGATTGCTTCTAAGCGTTTAGCTCGTGCGCGTGGTGGTTCACGTTTGTTATTGTCAGAATCTAGGTTAAACCCTGAAGAAGGCTTAACTCCATCAACAACGTTAGGAGCATAGTATGACCAAAGTTATTGGTGGCGGTAAACCTGCTATTGCTGAAGTAAAAGCTACGCCTGACATGGCTTCTGTTGCTCAACAAGCTACAAATGAAGCATCAAGCAGAACAATGGCAGAAGAACTAGCGGCTAAAAAAACTGCTCGTACTCGTGGTGGCTCTCGTATGTTGTTGTCATCAGAAAGGCTTAACGCGCAAGAAGGTCTATCAGCATCAACTACATTAGGGGGCTAGCATGAAAGAGACATCTAAGATGCAAAAAAAAGTGGCTAAAGTTATGCGTGAGTATAAAGCTGGCACACTTAAATCTAGTTCTGGCGACAAAGTAACTAGCCATGACCAAGCCGTAGCCATAGCAATGAGTGAAGCTGGAGTAAAACGCAAATGAACGTAGAGATAAGCATAGAGTTAGAAGCAGAAGACTTAAAAAAAGATAAGCGACTATCTAAGTATGTGATGCAGATGCTTGCAAAACAAAGCAAAGAGAAGAAGAAGTCTTTGATTGAAGATATGCCAGAAGACGAAGAAATGGATGACTAATGGCTATTCAAGTTGAACGTGAATCTATAAGCAACAAGTCTAGGTTTGTATCGCCTACCTATACAGACAAAGATGGCGCACAACAGACAGTTGGTTCTGATAGGCCTGCCCCAGGTATTGATGTAAATCATTTGCGGTTACATGAAGGCAGAGCTTACTATTGCTATAAACAATATTCATACGTTGCTGGATTGCCTGCTGGTTCTAGTATTAATATAGCTATTGCGTTTCCTGCTGGAGTTACTCCACATGCCGTGTTTTCTTACGGCGGTTCTGGAGAGGCAGAGTTTTATGTATATGAAGAACCAACAACAAGTGGCGGAACATCAATACCAATCCTTAGGCGCAATCGTAATCTTGCAACTACAAGTGTTGGCGCTGCTGTATTAGACCCAACCGTTACAACTACTGGCACAGAGTTGATTGCAGAGTTTGTTCCAGCAAATAAACAGGGTGGTGGCGCGCAAAACTACACGTTTGAATATGTATTAAAGCCGTTAACTACTTATTTATTTAGATTAACAAATGTAAATTCACAAGCTCATGCGGCTAATTTATTAATTGATTGGTATGAATAGGAAACAATATGGCTGAAATGAGATTAAAACCAGAAGATATTTTAAAACGTCACGAGATTGCTCTGACTAAGAAAGAGGAGTTCCGCTCTCTTTATGACGAGGCTTATGAGTTTGCATTGCCACAACGTAATCTGTATGACGGATTCTACGATGGCAAGGTAGGCGGTGCTAAGAAGATGAATCGCGTCTTTGATGCTACTGCTATTAACTCTACACAACGCTTTGCTAACCGCATGCAGTCTGGCATATTCCCACCGCAAACTAAGTGGTGTCGTCTTGAGGCTGGCACTGATATACCTGCTGACCGTAAGGCTGAAGCCCAAGGTGCGTTAGACGTTTATACCGAGAAGATGTTTGCTACCATCAAGCAATCTAACTTTGACATTGCTGTAGGCGAGTCATTGCTAGACCTTTGCGTTGGTACGTCAGTAATGATGGTGCAACCCGGTGACGATACTAGCCCTATTAACTTTATACCAGTGCCACAGTTCCTAGTTGCATTTGAAGAAGGTGCTAATGGTCGTGTTGATAACGTATACCGTCGTATGCGTTTAAAAGGCGAAGCCATACCACAGCAATGGAAAGACGCTAAGATTGAAGGCGCATTGAAAAGCAAGATTGAGCAGAAGCCTACAGAAGACATTGAGTTGATTGAGGCTACAGTGTTTGATGCTAAACGCGGTGACTATTGCTACCATGTTATCCACAAGGAAAGCAAGTCCGAGATTGTCTACCGTCGTATGAAGTTTAGCCCTTGGGTTGTGAGCCGTTACATGAAAGTAGCTGGTGAAATCTATGGTCGTGGCCCATTAATCACAGCATTGCCTGACATTAAGACATTGAACAAAGTGCTAGAGCTAGTGCTTAAAAATGCGTCATTGGCTATTGCTGGTGTTTATACTGCGGCTGATGATGGTGTGCTTAACCCTAATACTGTCACAATCGCTCCGGGTGTGATTATTCCTGTAGCTCGTAACGGTGGGCCACAAGGAGAGTCATTGAAGCCTCTACCACGCGCTGGTGACTTCAACGTATCTCAAATCGTGATGAACGACTTGCGTATGAACATTAAGTCTATCTTGCTAGATGAGTCATTGCCACCAGATAACATGTCTGCTCGTTCTGCGACAGAAGTTATTGAGCGCATGAAACAGTTATCACAAAACCTAGGCTCTGCCTTTGGTCGCTTGATTAATGAGACGATGGTTCCACTTGTAGAGAAGATACTACAGATTATGGATGACCGTGGCATCATTGACTTGCCATTAAAAGTAAACGGCCTTGAGATTAAAGTAACTCCTATCTCACCACTAGCCATGTCACAGAATATGGATGATGTGCAAAACATTATGCAATACTTGCAAATTACACAGCAAGCTGGGCCAGAAGGTCAGTTTGCACTTAAAACTGATATGTTGCTAGACTTGATTGCAGATAAGATGGCGATACCTCAGTCAGTACGTAACTCACCAGCCGAGCGTGATATGATGAAGCAAGAGGCTATGCAAATGGCACAACAAGCTGCACAGCAAAACCCAGAGATGGCGGCGCAAGTTGCAGGTGAAGCAATGAAAGGGGCGATGTAATGGCTGATTATGGAATGAGACATGATGGAGTTGGTAAAAAATATACAGGCTGGCTTGGTGAGCAGAAACGTATAGATAATCCTAATGCAGTTTCTACTGAAATTAGTATTGGAGCAAGCATTGATGGCAAAGAGGTGGAAATTCCATTAATGGTTCCTACGTTAGACAAAAAAGAGCTAAATTATTTATTAAGCGTTGACCCTAAGAGTCCATCATTTTTTGATAAGATGCCAAAAACACTTATTAATAAAGCGTTTGACCATGCCAATATGAGGATGCAACAAGGTAAGTCTCCATTTAAAGAACCAGAGGATGACATGTAATGGCAACACTTGATGGATGGGAAGGGCTTGAGTTTCAAGCTACAGACATACGCAAGGTAGAGCAGGCGCGTGAAGACTTGGCTAAGCTATGTCATCGCGTACTTGCATCTAACGAAGACGGTAAGAAGTTAATGGATTGGTTACGTAATACAATATTAGAGCATCCTGTCGCCGTGCCGGGAGCTGACCCTAGCTTTGCATTTTATCGTGAAGGACAATGTAGCGTCATTAGGGATTTAGAAGCACGGATTAAACAAGCAAAGGAACTTAAATGACCGAAGAAAATACCCAACCCCAAGGCGGAGAACAACCTGCCGAAGGCTTATTGGATAATATTTCATTAGAAAGTAACGAGCCAGTAGATACAAATAAGTCGGAAATAAGCCATCTACAAGCACCAGAAGATGACTCACCGTTAGAGCGCCCAGATTGGTGGCCTGAGAATTTTTGGAAAAAAGACGATGCGGAGCCTGACCTTGAGGCAATAGCAAAATCTTGGACAGATTTACGGAAACAAATTAGCCAAGGTAAACATAAAGCACCAGAAGATGGTAACTATGATTACTCAGCATTTGGCGAAACCCCAGAAGACGACCCAGTTCGTCAACACGTGTCAGGTTGGGCTAAAGAGTATGGTGTAAGCCAAGTTGCTCTTGATGCTCTAGTTGGTGGCGTGATAGAGAAGGCTGGCTCTGTGCAACAGCAAGCTAAGTTTGATGCTGCTGCCGAGAAGAAAGCGTTAGGCCCTAATGCTGACGTTATCATTAAAGGCATGACTGAGTGGGCTGGCGGCCTAGTTCAGAAAGGCATTTGGGGCAAAGATGACTTTGAAGAATTTAAGTTTATGGGCGGTACTGCAAAAGGTATTCAAGCATTAACTAAACTACGCGAAGCCTATGAAGGTCGTATTCCTACACAATCAATGCCTATCGATGGTGCGCCATCTAAAGACGAATTGATGGGTATGGTAGCTGACCCACGTTATAAAACAGATGCGGCTTACCGCACTAAAGTTGAAAGAATGTTTAACCAAGCGTTCAATTAACTACAAATGTAGCAACGATACCCAGCTTCGGTTGGGTATTTTTTTGTCCTAATCATAAATATTTCTTATCAATATGTAAAAAACAATTGTATTTATTTATTGACTGTGATATAAAGAGCGTGGGCATATCATTAAATTGACCCCGAACTCAAGTAACCTTGACGATTGGCTTCCGTAAGTAGCAAGCAACGGCCCGCTTCGCGGCACACCACAGCACAAAACTTTATTTATAATTCGTTATTAGGAGATACAAAATGAGTATTGGTCTATCAAATGCTTTTGTAACCCTCTTTGACGCAGAAGTTAAACAAGCATACCAAGGTAAAGCAATGTTGGTAGGTGCTGTACGTCAGCGTCGTGGAGTAGAAGGTTCTACAGTTAAATTCCCAAAAGTAGGTCGTGGCGTTGCTACACCTCGTGTTGGTCAAACAGATGTAACACCATTAAACGTTGGTTTTTCTAACGTTACATTAACACTAGCTGACTGGATTGCTGCTGAATACAGCGACATATTCTCTCAAGCTAAAGTAAACTTTGATGAGCGTTCAGAGCTTGTTCAAGTATTAGGTAATGCTATTGGCCGTCGTCAAGACCAATTGATTCTTGATGCTTTGGCTGCTTCTGGCACATCATTAAGCGTTGGTAACGACGTTGGTGGTACAGATACAAACATGAACGTAGCTAAACTTCGTCAAGCTAAAGGCTTGATGGACAAAAACAACGTTCCACCTACAGACCGTGGCATTATCATTCACTCTAATGGTTTACAATCATTATTGGCAGAGACAGCAGTAACTAGCTCTGACTTCAATACTGTTAAAGCATTAGTAAACGGTGAACTAGATACATTCTTAGGTTTTAAATTCCATGTTATTGGCGACCGCACAGAAGGTGGTTTGGCAATTGATGGTTCATTAGACCGTACATGTTTTGCGTTCCACAAAGATGCTATCGGCTACGGCGAAGGTATTGCTCCAAAAACAGAAATCAATTACATCCCAGAAAAAACATCTTTCTTGGTTGCATCTATGTTCTCTGCTGGCGCAACTACTATCGACGCAGAAGGTATTGTGTCTATTGTTGCTCGTGAATCTTAAGGAGATAAACAATGGCATATTCATCAACTGGTTTTTCAACCGTAGCAGCATCTAAAGCTGGTAACTCTCCAGCTATTTATGCTTACAAAACAACTGATGCAATTGCAGACGTTAATACTTCAGGCTATTTCAATAGCTTGGCAACAGTATTAAGCGTTGGCGATTTAATCTACTGCGTAACATCAACAGGTTCTACTGCTGTTGCTACTTTAGTTTATGTTCTTTCTAACGCTTCTGGCGTTGTAGATGTAAACGATGGTACAACATTAGCTAACACTGATGGTGATTAATAAGTAATACACTAGCCGCCCTGCTGAAAAGTGGGGTGGCTTTTATTTATGTAGAGGTATATATGGCTGCTGGTGATTCTGGAGTTTCTATTTGTTCTGACGCATTGCTAATGCTAGGTGCAAAACCAATCACATCATTCACTGAAGGTACAGACGAAGCCTCTGTATGTGACCGCCTATACCCAGATATTCGTGACCAAGCTCTGATGATTTATCCATGGAGCTTCTCATTTAAGAAGACGCAACTTGCTCGTCTAGTAACAACCCCAACCAATGAGTTTAAGTATGAATACCAAATGCCTGCTGATAGGCTTGGTGCGCCTCGTGCTGTGTATAACTCTAGTGGTTTAAACGAAGTGCCAATTGTGGCTTACCGTATCATGGGTTCCAAGTTACTGACTAACGAAGAAGTTATTTACGTCGATTACCAGTATTACACTCCTGAGACTGAAATGCCAGTGTGGTTTATTCAGTTGCTCAAATACTTAACAGCATGGCATATATCAATTCCAATTACTGACCAGACTGAGAAGGCTGCTTATTGGCAAGGTGTAGCAGTAGGTTCTCCCGGTGAGAATGGCCGTGGTGGTTATATGCGTACTGCCATGAATATTGATGGCCAAAACCAACCAGCAAATAGCATTAAAGATTTCTCTCTAATTTCTGTACGAGGATAGTAGATGGCTCGTTTTGTCACAATGCAGACAAACTTCACGGCTGGTGAGCTTGACCCTCTTATTCGTGCGCGTAATGATTTAAAGTCATACGGTAATGCTTTAGAAAAAGCTACGAACGTAGTCTGTCAGCCACAAGGCGGCATCACTCGTAGGCCGGGTACGCGTTACGTTACTGCATTGCCTAACTCTGGCACTGAGTCTGCTGGCAATGGTTCACGTTTAGTTTCATTTGAGTTCTCCACATCTGATAGCTACATGCTTTGCTTTACGCATAATCGCATGTATGTATTTAAAAGTGGCTCATTAGTTACAAACATTAATGGCACTGGCAATCCTTACCTAGTTACTACTATTGGCTCATCTGTATTAAACGATATGTGCTGGACACAATCTGCTGATACATTGATTGTTACCCAAGAGACTATGGCGCCAGTTAAGATTGTTCGTGGCGCATCTGACTCATCTTGGACTGCATCTAACTTAACACTTGATAGCATCCCTAAGTATGCTTACACAATAGCGTATAGCAATCCATCTGCGACGCTAACCCCATCTGCTGTATCAGGCAAGATAACATTAACTGCTTCATCTAGCGTGTTTAACTCAGGCCATGTTGGTCAATACATCAATGCAACGCCACAAGGTCGTGCAAAGATTGTTGCTTACGTTAGTGGCACTGTAGTCAATGCTGTGACAGAGTTCCCATTCTTTAACTCATCTGCCATTGCATCAGGTAGCTGGGAATTAGAAACTGGCTATGAAGACGTATGGTCATCAAGTAAAGGGTGGCCACGCTCAGTTACATTCCATCAAGGTCGACTATTCTTTGGTGGTAGCAAGTCAAGGCCATCAACTATATGGGGTAGCCGTGTAGGTCAGTTCTTTGACTTTGAGCCTACAGAAGGTTTTGATGATGACGCTGTAGAAGCTACGTTAGATACCAATACATTTAACGCCATTGTTGACATGATTAGTGGCCGTGACTTGCAAGTGTTTACTACTGGCGGCGAGTTCTATGTGCCACAACAAGGCTTGGAGCCAATCACTCCAGCGTCATTCTTTGTAAACAGTGCAGGCCGCAATGGTAGCAAGCCCGGTGTGCGTGTTCAATTGCTGGATGCAGGCACGTTATTTATACAACGTCAAGGCAAATCATTAAGCGAAGTGTCGTTTAGCGATACGCAACTTACATACATTACTAGCAAGATTTCATTGCTATCAGGTCATTTGCTTAAAGGCCCTAAACGCATGGCATTGCGTAAGGCTGTAGATACTGACGAGAATGATTTGCTGTTAATCGTCAATGCTACAGACGGCACCATTGCTGCTTACTCATTATTGCGTGTAGAAAATGTGATTGCCCCATCAGAGTTTATAACTACTGGTGGCGAGTTCCAAGAGATTGGTGTAGACATTACTACTATTTATGCCGTAGTTAAGCGTACAATTGATGGCGTTGTTCAATACTATGTAGAACGCTTTGATAATACCTTGCTAACAGACTGTGCTAAGACTGGTGGAGCAATATCATCATTGACTGTCTCACACCTCGTAGGAAAGACTGTAAACCTATTGTTGGATGGATTGGTTCAAGCCGATGAGATTGTCGGTTCTGGAGGCACTGTGACGCTTCCTAGGGCATCTACAACGAGTTATGAGATTGGATTACCCATTGCAGTAGAAGCTAGGACTATGCCAGTAGATGTTAAGTTGCAAACTGGAACGCGAGTTGGCTTTAAGAAACGTATTGTTGAAGTTAATGCGCTAGTGTTAGAAACTCAGCACATGAAGATTAATGGCATAGAAGTTCCGTTTAGAACATTTGACACTGCTGGTATACTTGACACTGACATCCCGGAGTTTACTGGAACTAAAATATTGAATGGTATTCTTGGCTATAGCAATGAGGCTAAGATTACAATTACGCAAACATATCCACTCAAGTTTACTTTGCTTGGTATGGAATATAAAATAGCTGTACATCAAGGAACTTAATTATGTCATTTGCTATTCCGTTTATTGCTGCTGGCGCGTCTGTTATGTCTGCCGTTGGCTCTATCCGCCAAGGCAAGCAACAAGCAACAATGTATCGCATGCAAGCACAACAAGCTCAATTAAAGGCTAGTCGTGATGCTTTGCAGTATGAGCAACAAGCCAACTCAGTGTTAGACAGAGTATTACAAAATAATGCTACTGCTGCTGCCAAGGGATTTGCTGGTGGCGTATCAGGGTTCTCTGGTTCAGCTAAGTTGATACAAGAGCGTAGTACTAAAGTTGCAGGGCAAGATGTTGGTGTATTACAAGAAGGCGCTAAAAGCGCATTGTCGTTTGGTGAAATACAATCTAACATGTTAAATGAGGCGGCAAAAGATGCTATTACTGGTTCTTACTTTGATGCTATTGGCAAACTTGGAACTGCGGCTATGGCGTATCAAAGTGCTAGGCCGGGTACAGCAACAACAAAAGCGCCAGTCGTTGAAGGCAAATGGGGTAAAGTTTAATGGCTGATTTACCAAGATACCAATCTACTGGTCGAGTTTACTCTGACTTACCTCAGTTAGACTTTGCCAATGTGCGTGAGTCATTTAAGCAATCGCAAACATTATCTAACCAGTTAGACAGGTTATCTAACTATGCCTTTACTGAGATGGGCAAGACTACAGTAAAGCAAGCGGAGCAGTTTGCGCTTGATAATCCAATTACAATAGACCAGTTAAAGAACGCTCAATCTAGTGGAATTGATTTAATTAAAGCTAGTGGTGGCGGTCAGATTTGGGAAGATACTTTACGCAAGTTTCAAGGTGAACAATTACGCGCACAACTTGAAGTGCATGGGCAAGCGGCATTAACGGACATACTTTCTCAAGTAGAGCGAAAAGAACTAACTGACCCTGCTGAGATTAAACAAAAACTTGAGGCTGCTGTTACTGGATTTGAAAAGCCATTAGCAAACATAAGCCCTGAATCTGCCGTTAGATTTAAACAATCTATGGGCGCTACTGCTGGTGCATTTTATAAAGAAGCTACAAAGAAACTGACTGCTGATTATTTAATTGACCAGCAAATATTAGCTGAAGAAAATTTAGTTTATAGCAAAAAAGCTGCTGAAGCTATGATTGCAACTATTACTGAGCCAGCATTGCAAAATGAAGCTAAAAACTTATTGATTAGGCGAGTATATGAGCAAGCTCGTGAAGGCGGTACTGAATTTGCAAAAAAACAAGTGAGCGAATTTACAACTAGATTTGAAGAATTGGTAAGTAATAAATTTGAAACAGAAGCGTTATCAAAATCTTTTGCTTCTAATCCGGTAACGGGATTGCCTGACATTTCTTTAACAATGCAAAAACTTGCAAATAATGAGCTTGGAGAATTTAGTGATTTGTGGGCAAATTATGCCCAAGACAAAAAAGATAAAGTAATGGAATCTGTTTATGCAAGATTAACTAAACAGTATTCAGCCGTTGAGATAAATAACAAAGCAATAAAAGCAGCAAAAGAAAAAAATAATGTTGCTATTATTATTGATTTAAATACTCCGGGAAGAATAACAAATAATAAAGATAGGATTAAATTAGCTACTCAATTAGTTATTGATGATTCAATTACCGCTGAACAATATAAAACAATTGTTACTCCAACTGTTGCTCCATTAACTGCAAAGCAAAAATATTTAAAAGACGAAGCTGCTTATAAAATACGGTCTGGAAGATTACAAACATTGCAAGATGTAATGAAAGAGTACGGCAATAAATTGCCAATTGATGCTATTGGAGATTTACTAAGTCCATTATCTACTGTTGATAATTCTGCTGCTGATAAATTTATATCGCAATCATCTGGCGCAGAACATGACCCATATCATTTATTGCCAACAACAAAAAAACAATTTTTAGAGCTTACGGAAATGACTGAAAAGGCTTTAAAAGAAACGAATAAAGATGGAACGCCATTATATGCTACAAAATTAGAAGCAGCTAAAGCGGCATCTGCAAAGATTCAATCTTCAGAAGAAATGAAATTAAATCAAGAGGCTCAAAAAAGAAAGTATGAGTCATTAAATACATTTGGATATAATCCTGATAATGGCGGCTTTGAATTATGGGCAAGAAATAAATATGGCCCAAACTATTTGCAAAATAAAACATATTTGTTATTAAAAGAAGATAACAAAAAGTATTTAGACTATAAAATAAAAACAAAGAAAAAATATGTTGAGCTTCCATAAATTTAAATTACAGCCGGAATCTATATGACATCAATGGAAGATATTATTCAAAATGCTTATATACAAGCATTGCAACCAGTATCATTAGTTGGTGAACTTGCTACGCCTAAAGCCGTGGAAAATATTGAAACAACTATTAATGTTGCATCAGATGTTGGTAAGCAAGCGTCAGAGTCATTTAAAGACTATACCAATGCAGCTGCTTCAGCAATTGAACAAAATAAAGGTGGAGAATTTGCCATACAAAGTTTAGGTGCTTTAGGTAAAGGCATGGCGCAGGGTGTAGGTGGAATTGCTGGTGATATTGAAAGCATTGTTAGAGGGTTATATGCTACAGCACAAACACCTGAAGGTAAGTCAAAACTGCAGGCATTGGGCAAAGCAATGCAAGATGAAACTTTTTTTACATCATCTGAAGATATGGCTCGACATTTAAAATCATTAGGCATGCCAGATTCGCCTAAAGGTATGGAGTTTGTTGAAGGTGCTGGAAATATTCTTGCTCCAATTGGAACTGCTTCTAAGGTAGTTCAAAAAGGCGCTAAAGCTATAAAATCAACTAAAGGTATTAAATAATGGCTGATGAAGATATTTTAAATAAGATTAATCAAATGTCTGAAGGCAGTGTGTTTACTGGCGAAAGTGTGCAAGTTGCTGGTGGAATTCGTGCGCTTGGAAAAGTATTTGAAAAAGCTGGTGAAAAAGCTGGAACAGCAGTTAAATCAGCTCCTAAAGCTGTAATCAAAGCTACAAAAAATGTACTTGAGACTAGAAAAAATAGACCAATACAGCAATCTATTGTTCCAAAAAAATCACTTAAACAAGAAGCTGAAGAAGCAAAAGCTACTGAAAATAGTGTTGAAGATGTTAAAGCTCAAGAGATAATTGATGAAAATACCGAGTCATTAGAAACTGTAGCAGAGCCACAAATTGATGAAGTATTACAGCCCGAGCCTTTATCTGGTGAAAATGCTGCTCCTGCAGTTGATACAGTTGAGCAAGTTATAGCTCCTGCTCCTGCAGAAAAATTAATTCCATTAGAGCAAAACATGGCTAAAGAGCCTGTAATTTTGCCAGAAGAATTGTCTGCTCAAATTAAAAAATCAGAAGAAGAATTATCTGCTGTAGTTGATAGAGAAGGGTTATTGCCGCCAAATCAAGTATTTAATCTTGCGCGTAATGGTGATATTGCTCCTGCTTTAGACGCCATAACCAAGTTAGCAAAGATTGATACAAAAACAATTACACACGAGGATGTTTTAGCTCAAGTAAAAAAACGCGGTCTTGATGATGATTTTATCCAAAGACTAACTGGCGGTAAGATAGATGTTTCTCCAGAAAACTCTATGAAAGTTCTATTAGCTGAAGAATGGAGCGCTAAGCAACTTGATGAAATCGGTGCAAAAGTACTGGCTGGTACAGCGTCTACAGACGAAATGTTTAATGCAGTAAAAGCTATATCATTTAATAGCCTAGTATTACGTTCTGTAAAAGGCTATAAAACAAACATAGCACAATCATTTGGTGTTCTTGGTATTCAAATGCCTGATGCTAAAATGTTTGAAACAAGCATTGATGGGTTAAAAAGCCAAGAAGATTTGGTTGGGTTCTTTGATAAGTACTTTGCTGTTAAAAATAATCCTAATGCTCAAATTGATATGATTGATGCTATTGCTACTGGCAAGACTAATAGATTTTTAGGCGTGTTAGTTAGTGGCATGGTATCTGGCCCCGGAACAATAGTTAGAATACTTGGTGGAGATATTCCTAGATTAGGATTAAGGCCAGTTGAAACATTGGGCGCATCTGCAATTGGTAGCGTTAGGGCTGCAATAAAATTAGGCGCAAGCAATAGGCGTTATGGTCAAGAGGCAATATCACAAATATTATCTTTTGACAAAGGATTCTCTAATGGGTTAAAAGCAGCTTCTTATGCTTGGACAAATAAAGTATCAGGTATTGAGCGTAATATTAATAGGCTGGAAATAAAAATAAGACCAGACTTTTTTGATATTAATCCAGAGTCCATGCCTATTAGTAAAGCCATATTAGGGGCGTACAACTTTGCAGCAAGTTATGGTGGCCGCTCAGTATTAACTGTGAGTGAGTTTATGAAAGGCATGCATTATCAAATGGGCCTTGAATCATTAGCTACTAGGCGTGGTCTTGAAGCTCAACAACTTGCAATAGACTTGGGTAAAAATGAAGACGAAGCATTTGCTGCATATCAACAAGCCAATAGAGATGTTTTTGCTAATCCACCTGATGATGTGATTGATGAGGCTAAATACTGGACTCTTGAAAGCAGACCTGAAAAAGGTAGCGCGTCTGATATTCTTCAAAGGTTTACTAGCCATGATACATGGTGGAGCAAAGCCGCTAAAATTAAAATGCCATTTATCAACACTCCTGTTAATGACATGGTTCAAGCGCTTGAAAGAACTCCAGCATTAGCTATTATTGAAGGATTAAAATCAACTGGCGAAGGCATCTTAAAAGCGCCTGTATTCTTACAAGAGTTTCAAAGTAACTTATCTAAATTATCTAAAAAAATAATGAATGATATTCACTCTGGTGATTATATGACTAGAGACATGGCTCTTACAAGAGTTGGTATTGGAAGCGGAGTAATTGCTACTGCTGCTGGATTGGCTGCTGATGGCCATATAACTGGTGCTGGGCCTAAAGATAAAGTGCAACGTCAGCGTATGATGGAGCAAGGCTGGATGCCATTTAGTATTGTTAAAGATATTAGCGGTGATACGCCACTTACTGAAGAAGAAAGAACTGCATTAGCTGAATCTAAATTTGGCAAATCATTTAAATATAGTTTTGGTTCTGGAGAGTACGCTGGGAAAATGTATGTATCACATACTGGCATGAGTACTTTTTCTGTACTGTCTGCTATGGGAGCTACTTATAATGAAAATGCCCAAGATTTAGAAGATGATGATTTGCTTGGCATGGCTGCAGTAGCATCATTTGGCGCTTATGAATACATTTTAAATTACCCGGCATTACAAGCAATAAGTGGATTAGACCAATATGTTAGAAATTTTGGTCAATCAACAGAAAAAGCAACAGCAAAAATTGTGAATGATTTTGCAACATGGGCGACAACAACATTAGGTGATATGGTTGTTCCTGCAAGTGGAGCAAGAGATTACTTTGAAAGAAATCTTGACCCAGCAATAAATGAATATCCAATTGACCCAGATATGGAAGTTGGGCTTGCTGGTTTAATGCGCGGCTGGAATGAAATGACCTATGGGATTGCTGGTGAAAAAACAATTAAAAGAAATATGTTTAATGAAGAACAGAAAATTGATTACCCTGGTTCTCCAATAAAATTTTCAGTAGGCAAGGACAGCGAAGCAATTCAAATATTAATACTAAGTGGCGCGTCATCTAAAAAACCACTTCCTATATATAATATTACTATGCCAATCGATGTTAATGGTGAGCCAATAAATATTCCTATATCAGTAAAAATGAGTGATAAAGAATATCTTGAATACTTGCGTATTGCTAATGACCCTAAAGACAAGGGTGGGCTTGACATGAAACAACAGATTCTTAATTTAAAAGATAATCCATATTGGTTAAATGGTAACGCTGAAGCAAGACGAAATAATGTAGAAAGCATTATAGAAAATTCATTTGCACAAGCAAGAGATATCCTTTATAAAGATGATTCTGAAATTGGTGTTAAACTTCGGAAAAGAATTGATGACGCTGCATTTGCAAAAAGACTTGAATTACAAAGACCAACAGGAGTGCCACAATAATGGCTGATTATCCAATTAGTAACGTATCAAGACGTATAGTCTACACAGGCTCCGCAGGTGTTGGGCCGTATGCGTTTAACTTTGAAGTGTTGACTAACACTGACATCAAGGTATACAAGAATGACTTGTTACTGACGCTTACCACAGACTATACCGTTAGCATTAGTTCTACATTAGGAACTGGCTCGGTTACTCTTGTCTCTGCCGCTACTGGCTCTGACCGTATAACCATTGTTGGCGCACGAGCAATACAGCGTACCACAGACTTTACTACTGGTGGTGACTTCTTTGCTAACACATTGAACGATGAGATGGATTCACAGACAATCCTAGTTCAACAAGTAGCTGAGACAGCAGAGCGTGGCATTAAGGCTCCTGTTACTGACCCTACTAACATTAACATGACATTGCCAATTAATACGGCTAGGGCTGGTAAGACATTGGCCTTTGATGCTAATGGTAATCCTGTTGCTGGTGAGCCTATTGGTAACTGGCGTGGTAACTGGGCATCTGGCGTGTCATACCAAAACCGTGACTTAGTTAAAGATACGACTAACTCTAACGTCTACATTGTAATTACTGCTCATACGTCTAGTGGCTCATTGCCAATCAGCACTAACGCTGACTCTGCTAAGTGGGGTCTAGTTGTTGATGCCGCTGCCGCTGGTGATTCTGCTACTGCTGCCGCTGCCTCTGCAAGTGCCGCCTCAACAAGTGCTAGTGCCGCAAGTACCTCTGCTTCTAACGCGTCAACCTCTGCTTCCAATGCTTCTACATCCGCATCTACTGCAAGCACTCAAGCAAGTAACGCAAGCACATCTGCTTCTACTGCATCTACTGCTGCTACCAATGCTGGTAACTCTGCTACTGCGGCTGCAACATCAGCTTCTAATGCGTCTACAAGTGCTAGTTCTGCATCTACATCAGCAACTAACGCATCTAATAGCGCATCTTCTGCAAGTTCATCTGCAAGCACAGCAACTACACAAGCAAGCAATGCCTCTACTTCTGCTAGTGCCGCTAGTACATCAGCAACCAATGCTTCTAACTCTGCTAGTGCTGCTTCTACTTCTGCTACGAACGCATCCAATTCTGCTACATCTGCGGCATCTGCACAGACTGCGGCTGAGGCGGCTAGAGACCAAACGCTAACTGCCTTTGATAACTTTGACGACAGATATTTAGGCTCTAAATCATCAGCTCCTACTGTCGACAATGATGGCAATGCTTTACTTGCTGGCGCTTTATACTTTAACTCATCTACTGGTGTGATGAATGTTTACACTGGCAGTGCATGGGTTGCGGCTTACGTGTCTGGCACTGGCTTTGTTCCACAAACATCTACAACTGGCTCTGCTGATATTCCTAATGGCACGACTGCTGAGCGTGATGGCAGTCCTCAAACTGGTTACTTTAGGTTCAATACATCTACTGGTGCATTTGAAGGTTATAACGGTTCTGCTTGGGGTTCTGTAGGTGGTGCTGGTGCAACTGGTGCAGGCGGTGATACTGTATTCCAAGAGAATAGCTTGATTGTAACGACTAGCTATACATTGACATCTGGCAAATCTGCATCATCAGTCGGCCCTATCACTATCAATTCTGGTGCAACGGTAACAGTTCCTAGTGGCGCTCGTTGGGTAATTCTTTAAGGATAAATTAATATGGCAGTTACGATAAATGCGAGTACGACGACAGGGGTTGAATTAACTCCCGACACTTCAGGTAATCTTAATCTACAAAGCGGTGGCTCTACTAAGATTGCTGTGACATCATCAGGTGTAGCGGTAACTGGATTGAGCAAAGGTTCATTGCCTACAGGTAGTGTGTTACAAGTAGTTAATGCTTATTATAGTGGTTCTACTAGCAATGCAAGTGCTACTTATGCAGATACAGGTTTAACAGCAACAATTACTCCTACATCCGCTACAAGCAAAATACTTGTTTTAGTAAATCAAGCTGGTGTTGCAAAATCAAATACAAATGCAGGTAGCGGAGTAAATATCAAACTATTACGCAACTCAACAGACTTAATAACATTTGCTATCTTAGCTGGCTGGACAAACTCAGCTCAATGGAATCTAGTAGGAACTCAAAGCACATCTTATTTAGATAGTCCAACAACAACATCAGCAACTACATATAAAACGCAATTTTCAAATCCTGCTGCTGCAAGCTTTGCTTATGTGCAAAGTCAAGGCGATACATCATCAATAACCCTTATGGAGATAGCAGCATGATACAAGCAATCTATAAACTATATCCACAAGTAGTTCGCACAGTTGGCGATGAAGCATTTGATGCTGATGGCAATCAAGTCACATACGACCTAGCCTTAGTTCAAGCAGAGCAAGCAGCAGAAGCCAAGCGTCAAGAGGCACTAGCCTACCTAGCATCAACAGATTACATGATGACTGCTGACTACGACAAAGACACAACAGATGTTCGTGCATTAAGGGCTGAAGCTCGTAATGTAATAAGAGGAGTTAAATAATGAGCGCAATAGTAGTAGCTGGAGATACCAGCGGTAGCGTTACCTTACAAGCACCAGCAGTAGCAGGAACGACTGTCATTACTCTGCCAGCAACAAGTGGCACTATGCTGACTAACAAGTCTGCTGGTACTGTGTTGCAAGTGGTTAGCACAACAAAATCAAATACATTTTCTACAACATCTTCTAGTTATGTAGATGTTACTGGAATGTCTGCATCAATTACCCCAACAAGTGCTACAAGTAAAATATATATTGTTGTATCAATAGCAAGTATGGTTGATGCTACTACAGGACAATTTGGTGGAAATTTAAGATTACTTCGCAATTCAACTGCCATTGCAATAGGTGATGCTGCTGGTTCTGCTGTATTAGCATCCGTTGTCGCTGGCGGTTATTCAAATCAACCTGAGTTTTCTGGCAGTAGCACCGTTACTTATTTAGATTCCCCAGCTACAACAAGTGCAACAACATATAAAATACAAGCACTTCATACACAAAATAAAACTGTTCGGATAAATTCAGTATCAGGTGATGATTCGTCTGCAACCTATGGAGCTAGATATTCTTCTACTATTACTTTATGGGAGATTGCAGCATGAATCACAATGCTATTTACGCACTATACAAAGATGTCGTTACTATTGATGACGAAGCTGGTGCATTTGATAAAGATGGAAACAAAGTCGAAATTAATGTGGAAGCAGTAAATGCTTGGAAAAATCCAACAGCATACATCGCTAAACGAGCAGCAGAATACCCACCAATGACTGACTACCTAGATGCAGTAGTTAAAGGTGACACAGCACAACAACAAGCATACATAGATGCTTGCCTAGCAATTAAGGCTAAATATCCTAAAGGAGTAGCATAATGAGTATCGTCTTAGACGGAACGGCAAATACGGTAACACCTTTAAACGGTGCGTTAGGTGCGACTACTCCTAGTACGGTGGTTGCTACTACAGTTGTTGCTAGTTCAACAATCAAGGGTGCTACTACCATTGCAGTAGGCAACGCTACACCATCAGCTTCAGGTGCAGGTATAACATTCCCAGCTACACAGAGTGCTAGTACAGATGCTAATACGCTAGATGATTATGAAGAAGGTACATTTACTCCTGTCTTGCAAAATAGTGCTAGCGGTAATGCAGTTATGACTCTACAAGAAGGTTGGTATACAAAGATAGGGCGCGTGGTTACATTTGCAATACAAATTGATTGGTCAGGTAAAGGTTCTTGGACAGGAAATACTAGAATTGCTGGTCTTCCTTTTACTGCACGACCAAATACCGGTGGATATGGTTGGCCAAATGCTGTTCAAATGTCATCTACATTAACAACCCCATTTACTTATGCAATAGAAGCAAATACATCGCATGGGTATATACAACCAATAAATGGATTTGGTCAAATAGACCCATCAAACTTCCCAACAAGTGGAAAATTAACTATCAATGGTGTATATCAAACAGCTTCTTAATAGGATAACTAATGGAAAAAATAATCTCAATAGCTAATGCTTTCTTTGCAAAGCTATACATACCCTGTAGAGTACCAGCCGATAAGCAGATGCACTTTATATCAGGACTTATCATAGCCATAGCACTAGCGCCATTCATAGGCTTCTACGCTGTCACTGCTGTAGCTATCATTGCATTAGTTAAAGAAGTTTATGACTACTGTAATGCTGATAAGCACACTGCTGACGTATGGGATTGGGTAGCAACTGCGTTAGGTGGTTTAGTCGGATTTGTTGTAGTAGCTTTATTTTGAAAGAGATGACAATGAGCGATATTGATGGAACTGAAGCGCGGCTTAATTCACATGAGGCCGTTTGTGCTGTACGATACGAAGCTATTAATGCAAGGCTTGCTAGGCTTGAACGTATACTGATAGGGGTAGCTGGATTCCTTATCGTATTCTTGATGTCGCAGAACTATGCTCATGCAGACGAGACGACTATCAACTATAAGGGTCAGCCTGTAGCATCAGCTATGGCTCCATCCATGTCAGCCTTCAGTCAAGACGTATGTAGCATTGGTATCAGTGGCGCTGTTAACGGCGGCATATTCTCTGTTGCTGGTGGTACAATGGTCACAGATAACAACTGCGTTAAACTTCGTTGGGCTAAGTTCCTAAGTGACAGTGGCCTGAAGGTAGCAGCAGTATCATTAGCATGTGCGGCTAACCATGAGAACTGGGTAGCAATGGAGATGTCTGGTTCACCTTGTCCTATAGGTGGTGCTATTGGTGATGCAGCTAGAAAGGCTTGGTATGATTTACACCCTGAATGGTTTGAGGAAATATATGGCAAAGACTTTGTCCTTATCACTCCTCTGCCTGATTCTTCTAAGGAGTAGTTATGTTCAAGCATATTGTTACGCAAGTCAGTGGGCAGATTACGGCCCTGTATACTCAAGTCTTGGCGTCGCTCAAGGCACTACTTTGCAGGCTTGTCAACAACTTGCGTGTGAGCTTTTTCCGGGCATACCAGAATGTAGTCAACCTGTTCAACCCACTTGTACAGACATTGTTGAAAATCAAAGCCTTGCTTGTGAGCCTAATTACTCAGGTTCAATTAATCAAACAAGGACTAAAACTTGTAGTAACAACCAGTGGACAGATTGGGTCACAACTTCTGACAACTGTTCGCCAAATCCCCCAAGCTGTAATCCAAGCGTTCAAGAAAGACCAGTAGCATGTCAGCAGGGGTTTGTAGGTTCCATTACAGAACAGCAAACAACAACATGCCCAACGCCTTACAGTCCACCTATAGTTTTACCTTGGATAGAAACATCAAACACATGTACAAAGAGTGCAACCAATCCAACCAACATGACGAGTCCGGTGAATCCTGCGAGTCCGTTAAGTGTACCTGCGACCCCGGAAGCAATGCCACCTGCACCTGCACCGGAGCCACCACCAGAGCCACCACCGATGGAAGCGCCACCACCAGACATACCAGCTTCCCCTGCTCCCACTGCAGAGACAACGACAGCACCGCCAGTGGCCTCGTCAGGAAACACAAGTACACCAGCATCCGCTCCACCCCCAGCAAGTGCGCCACCGCCGCCGACTACATCGAACGCGAGTACGCCGACTACCTCTCAGCCACAGGTTCCAAAGGGCAAGGAGTTAGTGCCGGGGTTTGGAGTAGTGATGAGCCTAGAGATTTTAAACAAGCCAATGCAGATTCAGGAGATTCAATTGAACGACGCACTGGCATACCAGCAGGAGTTACCGTATGAGCTTAGAGGAAATCAAGGAGTCTTACTCCAACTTATCACCGAAGGCAATATTTCTGACGCTTTCAATAATCTTGCCAGCGATAGGTGGAACAGCCTACGTAGGTATAACGACTTACAACCGAGTTATAGCGGCGACTGAAGCGATTGAGGCAGCCAAACCTTATGACGATGCAGAGTTACGAGCAGAAGTAAATGCGTTAAAGGTTCAACTGTCTGCACAACAATCATCTGTCAACACAGTTAAAGACTCTATGGTTACTACATCTAACCAGCTAGTGTCCATGCAAGAGAAAGTATCTAATGCTATTGGCACAGCGAATGAAGCCAAGGCTATTACTAACGGCAACGTGCGTGAGACATCAGCATCATTACTTGGTGTGCGTGAGGAAATGAAAGCTACGCGTGAAGGCATAGAGTCACAACTTAAAGCACTTAAACGTGCTACATCTAACCCACTAGGAAACTAATATGTTATCTATTATCTCAGGTCTATTAGGCATAGGCTCATCAGCACTACCAAGTATCTTAGGATTCTTTCAGCAGAAGGGAGACCAGAAACATGAGATGGCTATGGCTCGTTTGCAGACAGAACGTGAAGCAGCTATGGCTGCCGCTGGCTTTGCATCACAAGAAAAGATTGAAGCCATTAAGCTAGATGAGATTGAAGTGCAGACTTATGCACAAGAGCGTGAGGCTTTATACAATCACGATATGAAGATGATGGACAAGGCATCACAGTCTGTCGTTGATATGAACGCTAGGGTTCGCCCATTGATTGCGTTTACTTTTGTTGGCTTGCTAGTATTGGTAGACCTTGTTGGCTTAGGCTGGGCAATCTATACAGGCGTAGAGTTCACTGTAGCTATGGGCTTGGTATTCTCTGACGACGAGATGGCTATTGTGTCTAGTATAATTGGTTTCTACTTTGGTTCACGCCAATGGGAAAAGCATCGTGAAGGCAAGTAAAGAACTATTTAAAATGCTAAAGCACCACGAGGGTGTTCGATACAAACCGTATCAATGCCCTGCTAAGTTGTGGACAATTGGTGTTGGTAGTGTATTATACCCAGAGCAAGCTAAGATACCATCAAGTATAGAAGGCATGGCTAGACGTAAAGCGTGGCCAGTTAAGCCTGAAGACAATCGTAAGTGGAGCGAAGAAGAAGTTGACAAGTTACTGGCTAAGGATGTCGCCCGATTTGAACGAGGGCTTGAACGTTATTTACCTATACGACTTTCACAGAATGAATACGATGCTATTCTTAGCTTCTGCTTTAATCTTGGTCTTGGTACATTTCAGCGGTCAACCATCCGTCAAGCGCTTCTACGTGGGGATAAAGAGACGGCTATACAAAGTCTACTTAAGTATAACAAGGCAGGTGGCAAAGTGCTAAAAGGTTTAGACAACAGACGTAAAGATGAGGCCGCGTTGTTTCGCAGAGAACAATGACGGTTCACTTAGTAATCCCGGATGTGCAGGCCAAGGATGGGAATGACTTTACTTTCCTAAAATGTCTTGGAAATTTTATTGTAGAAAAACAGCCCGACGTTATTGTGTGCATAGGAGACTTTGCAGACATGGAAAGTTTAAGCACGTATGACAGGGGAATGAAGTCGTTTGAGGGGCGTAGGTACACCAAGGATTTATTTGCAGCCAGAGACGCAATGGATGCCCTTCTTACCCCATTGTTTCGCTACAATAAGACAGCAAAGCACAACAAACACAAGCAATATAAACCTAGGATGGTTCTCACTCTAGGCAATCACGAGAATAGAATTAATAGAGCTATCAATGAAGATAGCAAACTTGAAGGGCTGATGTCTACAGATGACTTACCGTATCAAGACTGGGAAGTTATACCATTTCTCGATGTCATCGTTATTGATGGCATTGCTTATAGTCACTACTTTACCTCAGGGGTCATGGGCAGGCCTATCACTACTGCTCAAGCTCTGCTTACGAAGAAGCACATGAGTTGCTTTGCTGGCCATCAGCAAGGAAAACAGATAGCGTACTCTCGTCGGGCAGATGGGCGAGAAATGACGGCCATAATTTCAGGCAGCTTCTACGAGCATCATGAGGACTACTTAGGCCCACAAGGCAATCAACACTTCAGAGGCTTCTACGTCTTGCATGAAGTGCATGATGGCGCATTTGATGAGATGCCTGTTTCCATTCGCTTTCTTAAAGAAAGGTATAACTACTGATGGCCTACCAACAAGATGATGACTCAATGGTTGACGTTTGCAATAGACTGCTTGGCTCAGAGATAGAAGAAATAGAAGTCGATGCTGATGAGCAAACTGTTTACATACACACCAGCACCGGGATGATTAAGATTAACGGTGAAGACTTATCTATGTGGGTAGAGTGCGAACGATACGCAAGCTAAGGTAACTCACCGCCATTAATATCTATATGGCCTTCATCCCAATTCAATGGGCATCCAGTCCAGCCACACTCTTTAGTTGACGCTAGGCTCTTGCCACACACATCACAGATAGGGTCTTTGTTCTTCTTGCCCCATATCAAATCGTAGTTATCTTCGTATTGCTTGTTATTCTTGCGTGATAGGATTGCATCACCAGTAATTTCATTCGTTGTTGTTACCATAATAACTCCTACAATTCATGGTTTTCTCTATTGTTTGTCTTTAATATTAAGCAGACTATTACATACAAGCAATCTTGCTTTGAACAGATTAAGGACTATATCATGTGGACATCACCAGCAGCTACAGAAATGCGCTTTGGCTTTGAAGTTACTATGTACGTAATGAATAAGTAACATATAAGTTACTATGCACGTAATGAATAAGTAACATATTTGTTATATAGGATGGCGACTGCTAACCCGGTTGCCATTCCTAAAGCAAACGCTTCTTTGTAACATAATATATATTCAATCGTGTACATGTTTAAACTTACATCCCTCACATCGAACATCTATTATATCCTGTTTTGAGTATTGGCAATCTTTAGTAAATATGTAAGGCCATGATGTCTTGCCATCGCTATGATACACCGTATCGTGCTGGCACCTGTCAGGAACTACGTCACTGTGGCATCCATTCATATTATTTCCCTGATAATTTTTTTGCATTTTCTTTCATTTTACTTAGTATCAATAGATAGTAAAGCTCATCCATCTCATCTTTAGTCATGGCTGTTCCTTCTTTCTAATCTTTCCTCTACCAATTTAATTAAACTTTTAATTGAATAGCCATTATCTGTATCACAGTATTGATACATTAAATCATCTATTTCATCATCACTTAATCCTTGCCATTTTGTGTTTAATGCTAAGTTACAACAATCACAAACAATATGAATGTTAGATTGCTCAAAATTTTCTTTTCCATTTTTTAATGTTTCTAGTAAATTAATCGCCATCTTTAATGCTTCGTCTTTAGTCATACGCTAGTTCCAAGGTAGGTAGCCTTTACACCATTACTAAACTGCACTTCTACTGCACAGTCTTGTCCTTTGGTAACGTTAAATAGTTTGTATACTCCGTAACCCATACTCATCACAGCAATAAGTAGTAACGTTGCTACAATCACTACTGCTCTATCTCCACTACGGTCACAGTTACAGTTACGGCCTTGGTTGCATTGTTTATTACACGACATTTTGTAACCTCTTTAATTCAGCATTAGCATAAAATAAAATCTTTTTAATCCCTCGCATCTCATCGCAATGTGACGCTTGTCCATAACGATAACATTCTCTAAATATTTCCCCTATTTGAGCGTTCATATTCTTTGCGCTAATTAAGTCTTGTAGTTCAGTAGAATTTTTTGGTAACTCATAGTAGCTTGCAGTTGAGCCGTCGCTAATAGACCGAGCATTATTGTTTATATTCAAAGGTAATAAAGACATTGCTTTCTCCTATGCTGCCATGTCAAACATACCGAACGTGCTTGGTATACCACGATGTTCTGTCTTACGTTTCTCTTGTTTAAATAACTCTGGGCGAGTTTCCCATATAGCCGCAATCTTTCTCAAGTTTGGATTGGCTGCAATCATGTCGTCGTATGGGCCTTTCTCATCAACAACAACATCGTCAGTGCGTTGGTCATAGCGTAGCTTAGCAAAGTAACCACGTGGGTATATCTTCTCTAGCTGCTCAATTGTCTTAGGCACAAACTCAATCCCTGATGCTGAGTAGTGATTCAACATGCCGTGGCCTTTCTTCTTTAGCCTCTTAGTAATTGTCAAGTAATGATGCTCTGTAAGGTGTGCCAATACATAGTAAACATTATCTCTTGATAGACCTGACTGCTTGATTATCTCTATGGCTGTCATAGATTTATCGCCAATCAAATCCATAATACTTTTGTTACGCATTTCTATTTTTAAATACTTTTCAATTACTGGTCTCATCGTGTTCTCCATAGTGTATAAATTAAGTAACCACCCCTGCAATATATGTATTGTTGACGCAATACATATTTAGAAAGGTAACTGTGCATGATGGCCTGCTAACGTTTTAACCCACCTTTAGCTGGGGTTGCATGACAAAAGAATCCCCATATATTTGTCAGTCCGTGGGGATGTCGGACTTAATTAAAAGGTATATCGCTTGCTATCTCATCAATGGCTTGCTTCTGATAGCCGTTAGCTTTAGCGCCTTCTTTAGCGATTGATACTACTGGCTCCGGTTCTGCTAGTTGGCACCAGCCATCCCAGCCCATAGGGAACAATTCAATCTTTGCTGCTAGGCCACCAGTCTTGGTCTCCATAACAACGCCAACCTTTGTCCAGCGTGTTTTCTTCTCGCCATTCTTGTCTTCGTATTCGCCATTCTTTGCTACTAAGTTGTATTTAACTGCCATTTTTATTTCCTTTTAATCGTTGAATTGTTGTTTCTACTTCGTCGTTGAACTCTACTGCCTTGCTTTCAACCTCTTTAATATATTCATCATCCCGGTAAACGCGTTTGATGAACAATTGTAAATCCAGTGGGAACTCAGGGCAGTATGATACAAAGTCTACCCACTTGGCCCCACTGCATGCCATTTGAAACTGCATCTGTGGCATGTATTTTGTTGGCGCTCTATCTTCTAGCATTGTCCTAGCGTGTGTCGTAGCTTTTGGGCATTTGATTTCAATCAACCCTAGCTCGTCATCTTCTTCTACTATGCCATCAGGACTAGCCCCACAGAACGGCAACGTTGGATGTTCCATAAACGCCTCTTGCCTAACAAACACATTGCGTTCTACCTCATACCATGCACGAGCAAATGGTTCTAACTCGATACCATTGGCCATGTATTGATTAGTGTAGCCTTCTTCACGCTTGCCATTTAAACGCTCACAGACGAGTTGCATCCTGTAGTCTGCACGACTAGCTGCCTCACCAGTTTTAATCGTTGCCATGACGTCTGCAATGCGACTGGCGGTGATTTTACCAAGACGTAGTGCATGCCATTCTTCCGTTCCTTGAACTATCTCAGTCATTATCATATTCCTTACGTTCTATTTTGTTGGTAGATATATATA
>Ga0247723_1000544_pt1 | contig 25726 bp, 24 predicted proteins | sample MSEWelMarce5H_FC_FD_189079 | JGI IMG/M metagenome (GOLD analysis project Ga0247723, IMG submission 189079) | Subsurface sediment microbial communities from gas well in West Virginia, United States - MSEEL Well Study Marcellus 5H_FC | ecosystem: Environmental > Terrestrial > Deep subsurface >... | reverse complement strand
CCTCATTATTGTTGACGATGCTGTGATGGGTGCAAACGCCCATGAGTGGGAAAAGCAGATGGAGTGGCTCCAGAAGGAAGTTATTACTCGTCTGGGTAGACACGGCAAGTTGATTATCGTCGGTACTCGCGTATCTCCGATTGACCTCTACCGTGAACTACGCAACAGCGAGCATTGGACTGGTGGCAAAAGCCCCTTTACTTACTGCGCTATGCCAGCCGTACTAGAATTTGACGAAGACCCTAAGCAATGGAAAACGCTATGGGCTGAAACGGACCAACAGGAAAACGACCTTGATGACCAACTCCCGAATGGACTATACCCCAAGTGGGATGGACCCTCGCTATTTAAGCGTCGCTCTGAGGTTACTCCCTCAGTATGGGCGATGGTTTATCAGCAAGAAGATGTTGAGACAGATTCCATCTTCCCACCTGCTGCAATCGCAGGTTCGGTCAACGGAATGCGCAAGCGCGGACCGCTCAAGCCAGATACGCCAGGACATCCTAGGCGGATAGAAGGAACGTATACCATCATCGGTCTTGACCCTGCTATGGCAGGTGCTACGGCTGCGGTGGTTGCTACTTACAATAAGGCTGATGGACGTATCTATATTCTAGATTGCGTCAATATGACAGAACCTACTCCTCACAAGATTCAAAATCTTTTAGAAGAGTGGATTATCAAGTATAAGCCACAGGAACTTCGTATTGAGATTAACGCGCATCAAAAAGCCTACGTGCTTGATGATGTGCTCAGAGACTTTTGTACAACCCATGGTTGCCAACTTAAGCCCCACTATACTAGCAAGAACAAGTGGGACTCAAACTTTGGTGTGGCATCTATGGCTTCGCTCTTCGGTGAGGTCCGTGATGGACGTTTCCAGGATAACAACCTAATCGAGTTACCTTCTAACGAAGGCTCGGAAGGTATGAAGAGTCTAGTACAGCAACTTATCACCTGGAAACCTGATACTAGAAACCCAACCGACTGTGTTATGGCTTTGTGGTTTGCGATTATTCGCATCCGCGAGTTGATGCAGCAGTCAGGATTGGCGGTTAAGTACCAGCAGAACAGATGGGCAACCAGAGCCCAGCGTTCAAGTAGAGGCTCCATCAACTTAGATGATGCATTCTCAGAGCAATGGAATCAAAACTACGGATAGGACTACAATGGCATTATCAATGGAAGGCGTAATACAGAGAGTATCATCTCTCCGTAAGCGCCACAGCGAGCGCGACGGGCGCAACCTGGATGTCCTTGCTGTACGTAAGGGTAAGATTTCTGAAGTATATCCTGACTTTTTTCCAGAAGGCGTAAGCGCCAACGTAGTAGCAACTTTATTGATGTGGTTGCGCGCGACCTCTCCGAGGTCATGGCTCCTTTGCCAGCGATTAACTGCTCAGCAGCCAACTCTGTTAATGACCGCGCACGTAACTTTGCTGACAAGCGTACTCGCATTGCATCAAATTACTTCCAGCATTCAGACTTAGCAGTACAGATGTATTCAGGCGCTGACTGGTACATTACATATGGTTTCATTCCGTTCCTTGTTGAACTGGATGAAGAAAGCAAGTTGCCAAGAATCCGAGTAGAAAATCCAATCGGGGCTTACCCAGAATTCGACCGCTACGGGCGATGCGTGGCATATGCTAAGAAGTACACATTATCACTAGGTGAAGTCTGCGCTCAGTTCCCAGAGTACGAAGTTCAACTGCTTGGTCGTCAAGGCTACAAGCAGAACCTCGATGTCTTGGTAGAACTTATTCGTTATTACGATAAAGACCAGTCTATTATTTATATACCAGCAAAAGAAAATCTAGTTCTTTCACAAGCAAAAAACCCGCTTGGGAAAATGATGGTTGTCGTTGCACGTAAGCCTTCTATTGATGGCGAACTGCGCGGACAATTCGACGACGTATTAGGAATCCAACTTCTTCGCAACCGTTTCGCCTTATTGGCTATGGAAGCAGCAGAGAAGTCTGTACAAGCACCAATCGTGCTACCAAATGACGTACAAGAACTCCAGTTGGGTGGCGACGCGGTTATCCGTACCGCCAACCCAGCGGGCGTTCGACGTGTTGAACTAACCATCCCACAGGGTGCATTTACAGAATCACAATTACTTAACCAAGAACTTCGTGCTGGTACTCGTTATCCAGAAGGTCGTTCAGGAAATATTGACGCATCTGTTGTTACAGGTCAAGGCGTTCAGGCTCTTATGGGAGCCTTTGACACACAAGTTAAATCAGCGCAAGCAATTTTTGCAGCGGCACTTCGTGATGTTATTCAGATTTGCTTCCAGGTAGATGAAAGAATTTTTTCAGAAACCAAGACTATTCGTGGTGTAGATTCAGGTTCACCATACGAAGTAGAGTATAAGCCTGCTAAGGACATTAAGGGTGACTACTCTGCAGACGTTCGTTATGGTATGCTTGCTGGTCTTAACCCTGCACAAGGACTTATTTTTATGCTACAGGCACTTAGTGGTGGACTCATCTCTAAGGACATGGCAATGCGCGAGTTACCATTTACAGTTAACGTAACGCAAGAACTAGAGAAGATTGAAGTCGAAGGACTTCGTGCTTCTTTGCTTAGTTCTATTAGTGCGCTTACACAGTCTATTCCACAGATGGCTGCTACTGGTGGAGATGTATCTCCTATTATTTCTAAGATTGCTGCGGTTATCAAATCGCGTCAAAAGGGTGTTACCCTCGAAGACGCAGTAGGCGACATCTTCGCTCCTGCAGCACCAGTTCCTCCTGCTGGAGTACCAAGTTCTCCTGTCGAGCAGCCGTCCCCTGTTCCAGGTGGCGCTCCAGTAGGAGGCTCTCAGCAAGCATTAGCACCATCAGCACCACCGCCAGATTTACAGACAATTTTATCTACCTTAAGTGGTAGCGGCAAGGCAACGGGACGAGTTACAACAAAGGGATAATATGACAACGCTAGTAGCGATTCAAGGTGACGGTTGGTCGGTACTAGGATGTGATTCACGTTCTAGTGATGAGAGTGGTCGTCCAATGAATATGGCGACACACAAGATTGTCGAAAACAACGGAATCTTAATTGCTGGTTCGGGTGCAGGTCGTGGCTCTAATATTATGCAATTTGGTTGGAAAGCACCTCGCCCAACAGCAGGTGTTAATTTAGATTTATGGGTAACGCAGACTTTTATTCCAGCAATGCGTAAAGCATTTATAGATGCTGGATATGATATGAAAGAAGATGGGGACGCAGCAGGACATGATTCATCGTTTCTTATCTCAGTTAAAGGCATCATCTATCCTGTCTTTGAAGATTACTCTTGGGATAGGGATACTCGCGGGATTTATTACTCTGGTTCTGGAGGAGATGTCGCTCTTGGGGCGCTTGAAGCGCTGGGTATTCAAAGACTAGAAAAGCCAGAATCGGTTGAGAAGGCAGTAAGAAAAGCAATTAGCATTGCTGCGCAATGGGATATTTACACAGCAGAACCTATCATAACTAAAATTCAGTATTCTAAGTAGGAGATATAATGGTACAAGGCGGATATAGACCAACTGCACCGCAGAATAACACAGGTGTGTCTGCAACTGGTGGCGCTGGTTCTAAGGATGGGCAGCCTAATCGTTACATCTCAGGCGGTAAATACGGAGAAGGTAAAGCACTTATGGAACAACAGCAAGGTGCAACAATGTCTCAGGCTCCAGTAGCACCATCCTCATCATTTCAAGGTTCTCCAATGGCTCAACTTCGTACATTGATGGACCCAACCGAGAATCCAATGGAACCAATTACAGCGGGTAGCGACTTTGGTCCTGGTGTTGGTTCCGATGCGCTACCTAAAAATATATCTTCTAACACACGTCCAGATGAAAATAGAGCAATTATTGCACAGTACCTTCCTGATTTGGTACAGGCTGCTAGTTACAAAGATGCTCCTGATTCATTCAAACGTTTTGTTAATTACTTAATGAGTCAATAATGAATAATCCAGCATGGCTTCCAGGAAGCCTATTTGATAATATTGATAAGTTTGCCAATTCACTTGGCTATCAGAACGCAGCAATTGCAATGGAACTGGCAATGATGTCTTGGAAATCTCCAGAAGAACGTGATTCGTTCATCTTGGCTATTACCAATGAAGATGTCAAAGGTGGAACTGAAAAAAATTACATTAAAAACTTTAGGGGGTAATCATGGGAGCATGGGATAATTTCACCAGCGCCATGTCAACCGCTAAGGCAGTTGGACAACGCTTTACTGGCGGAGGTAAAACTCTTAGTGAAGAAGAACTACAAAGAGAACAAAGTCTTCATAACACAGTAAAAGATGCTCTTAAGACTACAGATGAAACACTAAGTAATGTACCAGGATTCGGCGTTGCCAAGAAGGCTGCTGCTGGAACAGGTGACTTGCTTCTTCGTGGAGCAGTAGCACTTAATACTAAAGTTTTATCACCTTATGTCTTCCGTCCTTTGTCAACTGCTGCATTGCTTTCAGATTCTACTTCACCACTTTACAAAAAAGGTCAGTACGAAGAAGGTTTTCAGTTTGATGATATTAAGGCTGCTTACAATCGTAGCGCCAAAGTATCAACAATGCAGGCTCTTACTAAGTCTGATTTAATTCCAGGAGTAAAGTCGCTTTCAGCGATGGTTCTGGAAAGTGGCGGAATTGATATTGATGATGTTGACTTATGGAACGACAAGAGCATTGAAAAGAATTACGTAGATAATGCTGTGGGTAGATGGTTTACTGGTATCGGCGACTTTTTTGTTGGTAATGCCGCTCTTGGTGCTGTCGCAAAGGTTGCTGGAATTGCAGCCAAATCTGGCGGAGCAAAGGCTGGACTTTATACTGCCAATAAAACCGTAGATGACCTAGCAGCAGACATGGATACTGGTATTGCTTTTGCAACCAGCGGTGGTAAGCAAGGAACTCAAACAGTTTCTGGCACACACATGAATATTTTATCCGAATCTAAAGATTACGGTGTAATTTCTGACATTGTTGGCAAGTATAGCACTAATGGTCGTCTTATTAATCTTGTTCGTGATGCATCTACACCAAATGCGGTAAAAGACCTTATTCTTGCAGATAAAGGTAATATTGCAGCAATGGAGCGTCTTGCACTCACAGCACCAGACGAATTGTTTGATTTAGCAGATACTGCAGCACAATTACAGAATAAATTTATTCAAACTGGTCAAGTCTATATCCCAGAGGGTGCAGCAATCCCACGTTTGAAGGCGGCATACGATGCAGCAATCGAAAAGAATCCACAGTTTGTAAAGATTCGTGAAGCATTCTTTGATGATAATTATAGTCCACTTGTAGGTGGTAGAGCATTTATGCCGTTAGAACCTACTGTTGGAATTAATGCATATATAAAGGGACAGGCATTAGTACGCGACCTTAAAGGTTCTGCACGTTTCCGTGAGTTTGAACAAGTTGGAGACTTCTTGGAAGTTAAACTTGGTCAAAGAATTGGTGGCATAGCCACTACTCTTGTTAAGATGACCGCTCGTCAGTCAGAATATAAGCCATTGGGCTTTGTAACATTCTCTGGTGTACGCCCACTTGATGGTCGCATCGAACTTAATTCATTCTTAAATAACCTTAAATTATTCAATGATGGCAATGCAAAGATTGAAGTTGCTCCAAACGTATTTAGAAAAGTAGCGGATGTGCGTCGCGACTTTGAAGAACAGTACATGGGTTCAATTGGTAAGAATGAAATTGAAGCACTAGATAAGATTGATGAAGCAATTGGCAGAATGTTAGCCTATAAGGTTGGCATCTATAGTGAACCAGAGATTGTTTCACACATTCGTAATTTTAGAGGTAACGTAAATCGAGGAATTGACTCACTCAAGGCTACTGGCTTTGCAATTGGTCACGATGGTCGTCGCATTGAAACTAGCGCACAGACAATTCGCCAACTAGAGGAATCTTATCGCTTTACACCTTGGGATTCTATCGAGAATCAAATGCTAAAGGCTTTTGAACCAAGCAAGGCAAAGAATGTTGCATTAGAAAGCAAAGACTTAGCCGCAGCAGTATTCCGCGATTTGAACCGCGTATGGACATTTGATGTACTTGTACGTCCCATGTACATCATTAAGCAGTCTATTGCGGAGCCAATTGTCAGTGCAACTATTGCACAGGGAATGGAATTTATCTACAAAGATGTAACAGGAATGACAGTTCGAGCATTAAAGAACTCTAGAAATATTGTACGGTACGGCATAAGCAAAAATCTTAATCGTAGTGAATGGAAAGCAGCCAACAATGCTGTAGCAGATAAGCAGTCTGCATACGAAAAAGCATCTGCTATCAAGGACCAACTGCAAGTAGAAGTAGAAGGATTACTTCGTGATAACTTATCTCCAACAGTAAAGAGTGTCGCAACTCCTGCAGCAGTAAAAGAATTAGAAGCAGCAGGACGTTTACTTGATGAAATTGAACTAGATTTGCGTTCTGCTATGGTTCCATTTGGCGCTAAAGAAGCAATCCCAAGCCTTACAACACTTGAACGTCGCATAGGATTCCTTAAGTCACGTCCTTCATCAGCAGCAAAAAAAGCAGAACTTGACCAGGTAGATGAAGCAATTAATAACTATAAGTTAGTTATTGAAAATATGGCTACCAATAAGGATGTTATCAAGAAAGCAGATGCTGCCCTAGAGGCTGCCTATAAGACTATTGATAATATTCTTGATGAACTTAAGCCAGCGCTAAAGCAACAGGCTGATGTCTGGGGCAAGAATGCTGCATTCAAGAAGCGTTACTATGCTGCAGATAGCCAAATGCGTATGGTCAATGGAGAACTTGTAAGTATCGATTCATTCGTTACTGGACAGAATAACTTTAGCGCAGCGATGCGTGCAGAAATAAGTAACGCTCGCACATCAGACCTTAACTTTCTTGGTGAGTTGTCAGTTGGAACACGTCAGGGTATTATCTCTCGCAAGGTTCCAACAAGCGCCGTAAAGGTATCTGACCCACTATACTTTGGTGAACTGGAACACGTTGCTAACCGTATCGTACGTCAAGACCCACTTATGGACTTAATTCTAGCAAATAAGTCTATGGATGAACTAATGACTTGGGCTAAGAGCGAATCAGGAATACGTTATCTTGAGCACTTTGATATTTATGAACCTAAGCAGGTTCCTGGGTATCTTGCAGATAAAGTAGCCCTTATTAATCGTACATTCCCATCAATGGAAGCGCGTGCTGCAATTCTACAGCGTGAAGTAACCGCACAGGAATTAACTGGTTGGTTAGCGCCTTATGTAGATGAACTTTACGATATTACCCCAACTAACTTTGCATATGGAGTTTCTGATGGCGCAATGTCAACAGGAAAGTATGCTGCTGTAAGTAATGTTGTTAACAATGCAGCCGCTGCAATCTTCCGCAAAATGGCAAGCGCCGAAAACCCTATTCGTAATGCATTCTTTGATAACGTAGCGCTAGATGCTATGGCACGCAAGGCTGATTATCTAATCAAGCAAGGTGTTGAAATGACACCTGCTCGTTGGAATGCTTTGCGTCAATCCTCTGGTCGCGAAGCAATTCAAGAACTAGAAAAAACTGTATATACAGTACGTCGTCAGAATCGCTTGCTTCACAACGCACGCGCAGTAGTTGCCTTTCCAACTGCAACAGTTAACGCATTCTATCGCTATGGTCGCCTTGCCGTTAAGAACCCTGCACGTTCATTGGGTTTTGCCTATAACTACGGGCGAGCATTCCAGACATTTGGCGTAGATGAAAATGGTAATCCTACTGAAGACATCAATGCTATTACACACTTAATTGTTCCTGGAAGCAATGAAATGGGACTTGGTTACATGGACGAGGGTCTAGCGCTCAATTCTAGGTCTATTGGATTCTTACTTAACCAGCCATCTCCAGCATTTATATCAGCACTATCTGTTGGTAAAATCATGAAGAAGTTCCCTGGAACAGAAGATGACATTAGGTCTATCATGGATAGTACTGGCGTATTCTCGTTTGATACTGTGTTTCCTTACGGAGCACCAACATCTTTGACTAGAGCATTTACTCCTCCATACGCTAACGCATTGTACAATGCAGCAACTGGAAACCAGGGTAAGGCAGACTATCTTGCCTCTTGGCGTTCAGTATATAACTATCACAAGATGTTAGTTGAAATGGGAGTAGAAGACACATTCCCAACTGATGCACAGATTGAAAGAGAAACAAAAACTCTTTGGACTAATAAGTTCCTTTCTGGATTTATCTCACTTGCTGGTGTGCCCTACAAGGTAGAAACCAACCCAATGCGATTGACAACTAACCTTTATTGGAAGTTGGTCGAAAAGTACAACAAGCAAGGTCTATCCACACAGGCAGCACGTGATGCTGCTGGTGATGAAATGATTTCTACACTTGGCACTAAGTTTATGGTTGACCGAGTTTCTGCAACTGGCAGTAGCCGTAACATTAATATACCTGCAACCTATGAAGGTTACAAGCGAGTATTTGATGATAACGATGAACTAGTTGGCAAACTAGCAGCAATTGAACCTGGTAACATTAGCATTGTCAGTCTTCTTACTGCTGACCTTAGCCGTGACCCATCGGAACAGTCAACTAATATCCTAAACATTCTTTCTAGTCCTGACTTGAAACTTCCTGGAACAAGCAAGCGTATTAACGACTTGAAACTTACACCACAAGAAGCAGAAGCAGAGCGCATCAAGAACCGTACTTGGCAGCAATACACTTTAGTGCGCGATGCGTTAGAGGCTAAGATTACAGATGGTAGAACACTACGTGCTCATCCAGAACTTAAAGCGGTTCTAGATGGTCTTGCTCTTACAACATTCAAAGCGCAAAGTCAAGAATGGTATGACGAGTTCCAGATGTCCGCAAGCGGAGATACATCATATAAGTATGCACGTGCTCTTGAGACCATTACTGGTGATAAGAAATTTATGAATGCAAATAAAAACACACAGTTCTGGTCTGATGCAGCATTGTTCGTAAAGGCTCGTAATGTCTTTACTACATTCTATCAATCACTACCTGATTATGACCCACGCAAGTCTGTAATTAGAGAAGGTTACAACGAATGGGTGGCTTCTAGTTCTGAGCAATGGGACCCTAATTTAAAGAATATCATCAAGAATTACTTTGACAACGATACATTGAAGGCGGTTAACTAACATGGCAGAGACAGCAGCGCAAAAGAAAGCGCGTTTAGCCAGAGAAAATGCAGCCAAAGATAATCCAAATCAGGCTGCTCAAAATGAAGCACTCTTAAATAGTATCGCCCCCTTCCTTGCTAATCTTGCTGGTAGCGCTGATGGTCCAACATCCACAGCATCTAAAGATACGACATCTTCTGTAACTAAGTTGACCTATGCTACAGCAAAGGCTTTAATGGAAACTGCTGCTAGAGAAGCAGACTTTATGGGTAAGTTTACCAAAGATGATATTACAAAGTTTATGGCTGAGTTTGAAAAAAAGCAGAATGAACAAATTGAACGTGTAGTTACAAGTACAAGTCAAAAAATTGTACCTGGAGCAACTCCAGAAGCAACTCGTCAAGTTATGGAAGAAACTGCTCGTCAGGAGTTTCCATCATTCTTTAAACCTACAGAGTTTGCTAAAGACTTTATTTGGTCACGTATCAACTTTAAAGATGAGGCTACACTCGGTGCTAAATCTCTTGATGCTATTGCTAAAGTGCGCGGTCTCCTTGATAAGTTTCAGTTGCTTGGTGTATCAGAAGCCGAAGCGCAACTAGAGGCTAAAAACATTGCTATGGGCAAGAAGACTATTGAAGATTATACAGTAGAACTTCAACGCGAAGCAAAGAAAGAATATCCACAATTTTCAGATAGATTTGATAAGGACCCAACCCTTACAACTTATGACATTGCTTCACCAATCATCAAGATGTTAGCAAAGACTTGGGATATGGATGTAAAAGATATTCGTATGGATGACCCACTTATTCTCAAGTACATTCGTGGTGCTGGACCAGATGGTAAGGGTCAGCAACCATCATACTATGAACTTATGGTTGAAGCCAAGAAGAACCCAAAGTATGAATTGACACAGCAGGCTAATGAAGATGCACGTGATGCAGCAACAGGGCTTGCTAGAGCGTTAGGATTTGGAGTATAATGGCTATAGACGATTCAGATACAAGAATGCTAAGGAGATTAACTCCTGCACCTGCACCTGCACCATCATCTGCTAATGTTGGTACTCCGTTTGGTCAAGTAGGTTCTGTATCAAAACTACAGCCAACCGTAACTATTGGCGGAGCGCCAGCAGGTTATAAGCCAACAACTACATTGCAGCCTACAGTTACAATCGGTGGAGCACCCGCAGGATATGCGCCCGTAACTACACCTAATTATATTACTGGAGTAGGTGTAAAAACACCTACTACTCCTACCCCTACTGCTCCTGCTACAACAACAGCGTTACCAGTTGTACCACCAGTTGTTTTGCCACCAGGGACTAAATTTCCTAAGGCTGGAACTTTACTTCGTTATGAACGTGGTAGTACTGCAAATACAAAGACACCTATCTATGCTGATGGCAATGGTGGAGAATACGCTGGTCCAGAAGAAGTTAATACACTTGTACCTGGTTCAACTGGAACTACAACTGAATCAGAACGTACGCTTGCTAAAGATACGTTTGCTAATACACTAGCACTTATGATGGGCAAGAATGAATCAGCACAGCCCTGGGTGCAGGAAATGTATCAATTGGCTTCTGGTTTTTATAAAACTGGCTCCACTATTGATGAATCACTTAACTTTGCTCTCTATGAAGCAAAAGATAAAGGACTTGCTCCGCAATTTACAAAGCGCTTTAAGGGTGTTTTTGCTTTGCAGGAACGTCTACAAAAGGGTGAAGCAATCAGCGTACCAACTATTGCAGAGTTCGTCAAGGCAGAGTCTGATATGGGTGACGTTCTAAGAGAAGCGGGTCTTACTGACTTAGCAAATCAAGAATTTCTTGGTGACATTATTGGTACAGGTAAATCCGTACTTGAAGTTGGTAGAATTATTAGCCAAACATTTGAAGCAATTGATACTGCTCCTAAGTCCTTGAAGGATACATTAAATCAATACTTCCCTGGCGTAGACCGCGTGTCAATTGCTAGGGCGTTGCTATCTGGTCCAGAAGGATACAAGGCTCTACAGAACAAGGTTGAAGCGGTCGGCATACTGTCTGCTGCTGGTTCACAAGGAATCAATGTAGACTTAGCAACTGCTGGTGATATTGCTGCACGTGGATTTAACTATGAACAGGCACTTACAGGCTTTGGTCAAGTTAATCAGTTGCAACGTGCTAATGTACTCGCAGAGTTTGAAGGCGGCAAGTATACCCAACAGCAAGCACAGAAGGCTGTATTTGAACAAAGCCAGGCTGAAAAGGATAGATTAGAAGCGCTTAAACTTAAAGAAATGGCACGATTCCAAGGCGGTCCTGGTCTAGCACCAAGCGCATTACGTGGACAACGTGCTAGAGATATACTCTAACAAATAGAATCCTGAACGGACCCACCAGCCCCGTCAGAGTAATAGACTGGTAGCAAGAGCCAAATTATTCCCCCGAATAAACCTTGAGGCTTGCGAACTACAACGAATAGAAGGGTGGTTGCTATGAGCAACAACTACTGGGATGAAGATGAAGACGACGATACAACAGAAACTGAAACCTTTAATGGTGATGGCAGCGACCTTCTCAAGAAGTTACGTAAAGCCAAGCGAGCAGATGAAAAACGTATCAAGGAACTTACTGAGCAACTTGAAGGGTACTCAAAGAAGCAACGTGAGTCAATCGTCAAAGAAGTCCTAGAAAAGAAGGGTGTGAATCTTAAGGCTGCACGTTTAGCACTCAAAGATTTGGATGAAGTTACCGAAGAGTCAGTTAATAACTGGCTTGAAGATAATGGAGACCTATTTGGCTACACAGCAGGTCAAGATGCACCTACTGGAGAAAACCTTGAGGCATTGCGCCGACAGGATTCATCAGTTATGGGTGCTAACGCGCCCGACCGAGGACAAGACCTAGAAATGCGTATCGCAAATGCGAAATCGGAAGATGAATTACGCGCAATCTTGAACTCGCAATAATCATAGTTAAACTATCACCTTGGAGGGTGAATACATGACACAGCAATTTACATCTACCGCGTCGAGTTCTCTCGGCGGTACAGTTGGTAGCGCTGGTCTCGTACAGAAGGCATACGACCGAATGATTGAATTCGCGTTGCGTGACGAACCACTAATTCGTTCTGTAGCAGACAAGCGTCCAACCGACCAAACAATTCCAGGTTCAGTTGTAGTAATGCAACTCCACCCAGAAATGACAAAGGTTACAACTGCTCTTGATGAGACAGTTGACCCAGATGGTGTTACACTAGCAACACCAACAACAGTTACAATTACTCTTCAGGAGTTCGGTAACTCAACAACCAACACACGCGCACTTAAGATTTTCTCTTACGTCGGCGTAGACGATGACATCGTTAACCTCATGGCTGTTAACCAGGCAGATTCAATCGACGAGATTGCAATGACTACACTTCGCGGTGGAAGCAACGTAATCTACTCAGGCGCAACTGCTACATCAACAGCAACAATCACTGCTGCTGCAACACTCTCTTCTGCAAACATCCGTAAGGCTGTTGCGAAGTTGCGTGCAAACAAGGCTAAGGGTCGCAAGGGTGCAATGTACTGGGCTGGAATCCACCCAGAAGTTGCTCACGACCTCATGGCAGAAACAGGTTCAGCAGGATGGCTATTGCCTAACCAGTACGGTGCTTCACAGGACCGCATCTGGGCTTCTGAAATTGGTTCATACGCTGGTGCATTCTTCGTAGAATCACCACGTCTGTACAAGGCAACTGATGGTGCTGCATCTGCAAAGGTGTATCGCACAATCATTGCTGGTAAGCAGGCACTTGCTGAGGCTGTTGGCGAAGAGCCACACACAGTTCTCGGACCTGTTACAGACCGCTTGAAGCGCTTCCAGCCAATCGGTTGGTACGGTGTTCTTGGTTTCGCACGTTACCGTGAAGATGCGCTATACCGCATCGAATCAGGTTCATCAATCGCTTAATTGATTGACGGGTGGGTAGGGAGCAATCCCTACTCATCAGTAAGTTCATTAAGGAGAATAATGGCAACTTATCTTTTCAGTCCACCTTATGTGGAAGAAGTACCTAGTAATGTCCAACTTAGACTATTCTCGAACCTATTGAAGATACGTAATGGTATCTCAATCGCCAAAGATAACGGTGTCTACTTTCAGGACAGATACCCATCACAGGATAACATTGACACCTACGAAGAATTCTACGCAGGTGGTCATAAGCACAGCGTCAGCGAAGCGGTCAAAACGGCACTAATCGCTGCTGGCGTTGGTGTAACGGAAAGCAACTTTATAGTAGAGTAGGGACAAATGATTTGTGAAACAGGCGGACATATAGGGAAAGTGCTTGAGTGGGACTACGTTTTAGAAAATGGAAACGTACGCTCTAAAGTATCCCTGTGGGGTTGCACGATATGTGACGTTAAGTCAGAAACTATTTTTGAAGGTACTGGAGAGTATGATACAATCAAGGCTCCTTGCTCTGTAGATTGCGACTGTTTCGGATGTAAAGTGAAAACTATACAGATGAATGCAGGAGATGCTACAAGAGATATTCCAGATAAAAAATGGCGACATAAGTTAGATAATTACAAGAAAGCAAGAGCAGACGGCATACAGCCTGGTGGCACATCAGAAGCCCATGTAGAGGCTGCATACCAAGCATCAGAGAAGTTAGGCAAAGCCTACAATTCTGAAACAATGCCAAAGGCTCATACAATTACAAAGCGTGTAGCAGAAGTAGTAAATACTGGAATACTCAACAAGGAATAATAGGGAATCAATATGGCTCTTACATCAGCACAATTAAAGGCAATTCAAGCCCAGGCACGCAGAAATATTGCAACCCGAGCGGCAATTCAAGCAAAGAAAATTAGTCCTCAAGAAGCGCGAGTTGCTGCTGCTGGCATGAAGCGTGGAGAAGTTCCTACTTATCGTGGTGTATATCAGGATAAGCCGTTGCTTACTAGGAGCGAAGCAGCAGCAAATGCAAAGTCCAATAAAGAGAATGCAGCAAAAGAGGCTGCACGTCAGAAACAACGTAAATTTGCAAAGGGAGAAGGAAAATTGCCTATTAAGCAGCGTGTTGGAACTAAAGCAGAATACAAGGCTTTAGGAAAAGAAATCGAACTACGAAGAGATTTAATTGCTGCAGCAAAGAAGGCAAAGGCTGCACAGGCTGCACGTAGGGCTAACCCAGCACCCGCTAAGACTGCTACACCCGCTAAGACTGCTACACCTGCTAAGGCTGCTGCACCAACAAAGTCTACCCCAGCAAAGAAGACTACTGCTAAGAAGTCTACTCCAGCAAAGAAAACTGCTGCTAAGAAGCCTATGGCTCCTAAGATGGGTAAAGCAGACATTGCTAAGTTTGAGTCTAATGTTGATAAACTGGTTGCAGAGCAAAAGGCTACAAAGCCATCTACTGCTGCGATTAAGAAGCGTACTGTTCCCAATACAAAGGCTGCAACACCAACTGAACCTAAGTTGAAAACTCTTGATGAGGCTAAAGCATCAGCACCTAAGCCAAAGGGAACTCAAACAACCAAACTTCAAACACTTGATGATGCTAAGTCTAAGGCTCCTACACCAAAGGGTACTGGCTCTATGGCTCCAACTGCTGCAGAGTTTAAAGATACAATGGCTAAGGCACCTTCTAATGCTCCATTGAAGCCCAAGGGAAAAGTTGCAGGCGTTACTGGTGCTGCCAAGAAGGCAGTCGGTTCTACTAAGACAGTAAAGACAATTAAGGCTGCTTCGCAGACCACTGCTGCTAAGAAGGTTGCGGCATCTAAGCCTGCTAAACTTCTTAAGAGCGCAGGTAAGGTTGCTAAGATTGGTTTACGAATTGGGCAAGTAGTTGGTGCCGCAAAGGAAGTGGGGCAGGTTGTTAGCGGTCAGGCTGAAAAGGACTTCCGTCGTATTCAAGCACTAGAAAACCGTATTGCTGTCGCAAAGGGTCAGAAGCCAAAGTACACATCAACTGGCTCTAATAAAAATCTCTTGTCATCAGTTAAGACAGACCTTGGTAACGCTGCAAATATTCTTTCAGTAGGCATGGTAGGAAAGACCCGTAAGGACCGACTACAGGAACTTAAAGCACTTGCACAGAAGGCAGAAAAGAAGGCAGCAACTATGCCTAAGCCTCCAGCAGGTAAGTCTACAACAGGAGGCAAGGGTGGCGGTAAGCCATCTGTATCAACTCCTCCGCCAGCAAAGATAACTGGAAACAAGTATCGCGTCACTACTGGTGATACACTATCTGGAATTGCGGCACGTTCTGGAGTATCCCTTAAGGAACTCCGCGCAGCGAATCCACAGATTACAGACCCACGTAAGATTTATCGTAACACAGGCGTTGTAATTCCTAAGGGTGGCAAGGTGCCAACAGGCGGATATACCAAGAAGGTGAAATAATAATGTCAGTTAAAAGCGAAAAGTATAAGTCACCCGCAGCAAAGAAGCGTCACGAAATGATGGAGTCTCCTGCTATGCGTTTTAGAGAATATGGCACAAAGAAGAAGGCTGTAGCCAAAAAGATGGGAAAGAAAAAGTAATGGCTACCAATAAAGTCAAAAAGATTATGGGTGAGTTTAAGCGTGGAACGCTTCACTCTGGTAAAGACCCAAAGGGTCCAAGAAAAGCCGCTGTTGTTAAGTCGCGCAAGCAAGCAATTGCTATTGCATTGAGCGCAGCGCGAAAGAAGAAGTAATGCCAGATTCAAGATTAAAGAAGGCTGGCGTGGCTGGTTTTAACAAGCCTAAGCGTACACCTACACACCCAACTAAGTCGCATGTTGTGGTGGCAAAGGACGGAAACCAGGTTAAGACAATTCGCTTTGGACAGCAAGGCGTAACTGGAGATAGGCAACCAACTGCACGACAGGCTTCATTTAAGGCTCGTCACGCTAAGAACATTGCCAAGGGCAAGATGTCTGCTGCATACTGGGCGGACAAAGTCAAATGGTAAAGAAGAAAGCATTCTGGGATAAGCCTAATCCAGTCAAGAAGTCAACCAAGTTGACACCTGCACAGAAGACCGCTGCTAAGGCTCGCGCTAAAGCAGCAGGTCGACCATATCCTAATCTAGTGGATAATGCTGCGGTAGCAAAGAAGAAATAACAAAGGTAGGGACAAATGGAAGAAACCTTAACTATCGCCTGGTGCGATAATGGCATGGTAGATGGCAAGTTTATGCAAGGCATTACAGACGTAATGCTCCACTCAGGTGTCAAGGTGGCAACTACGTTGCGTAGCCAGGGCAACCAGATTGGTCGTCAACGCGAGACTATCGTCAAGCATTGGTATGAGAATAAAAAGTCGGACTGGATTCTATGGGTTGACTCAGATGTAGTCATTAGCCCAGAAATGTTCCTGAAATTATGGGACAAAAGGGACGCTGTAGAAAAGCCTCTTTTGACGGGAGTATACTTTACTACAGATACCCCTGAGGAGCCTCTGATGGTCCCCAGCCCAACTGTATTTGAGTTCGTGGTAAACGATAAGGAAGTAGGCATAAAGCGTTTACATCCGCTCCCTAAGGACAAGTTCATACAAGTCGGCGCAGCAGGCATGGGGTTTGTTTTGATGCACCGTTCAGTAATTACCCGCATTCTAGAAGTCAAACCCAATACCCCAATCTTTACCGAAGTTGGAGTCAATAAGTCATTCATGGGAGAAGATATATTCTTCTTCGCCTTATGCAATGAAGCAGAAGTACCAGTCTGGTGTGACACATCAGCGCTGGTTCCACACATGAAACGGTTCTCGTTTGATGTTAACTACTATGATGCATTCGTAGGAGATAAGAGGAAATAATGGCAGTAGGAGTAGCAGGCAGCACGTTGTGCTCGGAGTTAAACCGCCTTGCTAATGGTGGGACTTATCCCGCCCTTACAGTATACCTTGGAGAAGCAGGAGCAGCCAATAAATGGGCTGGCACTTCTGGATTATCTCTAGTAGGTGCGCTGAACGTCAAGGCAGGTATTACAGATAAGAAACTTTACCAGGGTCTAAACAAGGTAGCAAATACCCTTGCTGGTACAACAGGTAAAGAAGCGCTAGTAGCCTTGAGAGGAATTTCATCCTAATGCCAACATTAGAACAGATGATTGACGAAGTAACGATTAACCTTGCAGGTTATACACTTCAACAAGACCGCACCACACACCTTTTAGATGACGTAACCGTACTTACGTCTCCAAGTATTAACCCAACCGTACTATCTTTGGCATCTACCGAATCAATTGGTAAAGGTATTGTCGAAATTGGTGAAGAATTACTTTGGATTGACTCATTTGACCGTGTAAATAAAACAGCAACCATTGCACCTTATGGTCGCGGATACTTAGGTTCAACTGCCGAGTATCACTCAACAGATGATAAAGTAACAATTTCCCCTACGTTTCCACGATATTCCATTAAACGAGCAATCAATGATACTATTGAAGCCTTTGGCGCTAGCATTATGGCAGTCAAGTCGACAACATTTGTTTACAACGGTGCTGTAAATACATACGCTTTTAATGGTCTTAACATTAGTAATATCCTAAGCATTTCTTGGAAGGATATTGGCTCAACAAAAGAATGGGTTCCAATTCGCAAGTGGGATTGGGACGCTTTAGCAGATACTACAACATTTGGTGCTAACGCGCAAACTGTAACTATTGGAGATTATGTTATCTCTGGTCGTACAGTTAAAGTTGTATATGCTACTAACCCAACACCATTTGCACTCAACTCAGAAGATTATGTAACTAAAACAGGGCTACCAGCATCGACTAGAGATGTTGCAGTTCTTGGAGCGACATATCGTTTACTGTCTGCTCTTGACCCAGCACGCGCTGGTATGGTCAGTCCACAGGCTGATGAGACAGATACCAAGCGTCCTTACGGTTCATCTCAATCTGCAACAAAGCAAATTTATGCTTTGTATCAACAGCGCTTGCAAGAAGAATCCAAGTCGCAGCAAGCCAACTTCCCAATCCGCGTCCACTACTCCCGTCGATAGGCAGAATATGACAATCCGTAAATACCAATCCCGTTCCCAAAAAACAACACTAGCAAGTCCGCTATCTGCTGGCGCTACAGCAATGACAGTTAACTCTGGCTCACTACTTGCAGTATCTAGCATCCCAGCAGGGCAGACTTTTACTGTAGTTATTGACCCAGATACTTCGCTTGAAGAAATTGTAGATGTTACCAACTGGTCGTCTGGCAATACTCTTACCATTACACGTGGTGTCGATGGTTCATCCGACGTAGGTCACTCCGCTGGAGCGGTTGTACGTCACATGGCTATCGGTCGCGATTATCGTGAATCTAATGACCATATTGAGAATACAACTGCAGCGCATGGTCTAACTATTGCCAACGTCCTTGAGACAACAGATACTAATATGATTACCACAGCAATGCTACAGACAAACGCTGTGACAACTGCAAAAATTACAGATGCAAATGTAACTACTGCTAAGTTGGTTGATGGTGCAGTTACATCTGCAAAGATTGCTGACCTCAGTATTGCTACAGGCGATATTGCTGATTCTGCTATTACCACAGGCAAGATTGCCAATGCAGCAGTAACAACTGATAAGATTGAAGAACTTTCAGTTACAACTACTAAGGTTGCAGATAGCGCAATTGTCGCTGATAAAATTGCACTTAATTCTGTAACTACGGCAAAAATTCTTGATGCTAATGTAACTACAGCAAAGATTGCAGATTCTGCTATTGCCACAGCAAAAATTGCTGATGGTTCTATTACATCCGTTAAGATTCTAGATGGCACTATTGCCACAGAAGACTTGGCAAATGGAGCAGTAACTTCAAGTAAGATTGCTGATGGAACTATTGTCAACGCAGACATCTCTGCTTCTGCTGCAATTGCTAAAAGCAAATTAGACCTTGGCGGAACTATTACTTCTGCCGATTTGGTAGATGGAACTATTGTTAATGCCGACATTAACGATTTGGCTGCTATTGCAGCATCAAAAATTAATGGAACTGCTGTAACTCAGGCTGATACTGGAACCGTCACATCAACCATGATTGCTAATGGAACAATAGTAAATGCTGATATTAACGCTTCTGCTGCTATTGCTCTTAGCAAGTTAGAAACTGACCCGCTAGCCCGAGCCAATCATACTGGAACACAGACAGCATCGACCATCTCTAATTTTGATACACAGGTGCGCACTAATCGTCTAGACCAAATGGCTGCGCCTACATCTGCAGTATCTGCTAATTCACAGAAAATTACAAACCTTGGGCTTGCAACATCTAATGGAGATGCAGTTAGCGTTACTTTCCTTGAATCACAATACGGCATTGCCAACGGCATTGCCCCACTTGACACTAATGGTAAAGTTCCATTTGACCATATTCCAGCAACTGCAATTGCGGAAGTATTTGTAGTTTCATCAGAGGCTGCAATGCTTGCAATCTCAGGTGCAGGTGTCGGTGACATTGCGATTCGTTCAGACCTTAATAAATCATATATCCTTAGAGTAACTCCAGGAACTACGCTTAGCAACTGGAATGAATTGCTCACACCAATCGACTCTGTTCTATCTGTAGATGGTGCAACTGGTGCGGTAGACCTTACTGGTGTTTATCTTAATAAGACAACTGGTGTACTGGCTGGTAACTTAAACGCTAATACGCACAAGGTTACAAACCTAGGAATACCAACATCCAATGCAGATGCAGCAACTAAGGCTTATGCTGATACTAAGTTACCTCTAGCGGGTGGCACTATGTCTGGCGCTATTGCTATGGGTACAAATAAGATTACAGGTCTTGGAACCCCTACCACAACTGGTGATGCTGCTACTAAAGAATATGTAGATGTTGTTGCTGGCTCAGCAACTGCTGCTGCAGCCTCGGCTGCTGCTGCTGCTGCAACCTATGACAACTTTGACGACCGCTATCTAGGCGCTAAATCAGTTGCTCCAACATTAGATAATGACGGTAATGCACTTATTACTGGCGCTATGTACTGGTCGACAGTAAGTAATGCTATGTATATTTGGGATGGTTCCGCTTGGGATACTATCTCATCTACTGCAGAAATCTATCGCTTCCGCTTCACAGCACTAGGTGGCGAAACATCAAAATCTGGTATTGATGATGCTGGTCTGACACTTTCTTATCTTGTAGGAAAAGAACAAGTTTACCTTAACGGTATATTACTTGCTCGCACATCTGACTACAATGCTACAGATGGAATTAGCATCACAGGTCTAGCAGCACTTACTGCTGGAGACATCTTAGAAGTAATTACCTTTACTCCATTTGATGTAGCAAACACGTTGTCAAATACACTATTTGATGCCAAAGGTGATATTCTTGTAGCAACATCAGCAGATACGCCAGGTAAGTTAACCGCAGGAACTAATGGTCAGTACCTACAAGCCGATTCATCTACCGCTACTGGACTTAAATGGTCTTCTGTATCTGGATATTCTGCTCCAACAATTGGTACAACCTCAATTCCATCAGGTTCAACAGTTTCAACGCTTGACAATTTAACAATAAATCAGTTGTCATTACAGGAACCCGTAGCCCCTACACCTACATTTGTTGCTGTATGTCTTTACGGAAACAAGACAGGATACTCCAATGATGGAGTACTGTGGGCTCAGGGTACTTTGCCTTCGTCTGCAAGTTGGAACAGGTTGGCTTATGGAAATAGCACCTTTATCGCATTGCAATCAAATTCAAATACAAGCGCTGTGTCAACAGATGGTCTTTCCTGGACTGGTGTTAATATGGGCAACCCTACTGGTTACAAAGATATTGCTTACGGCGCAGGAACATTTGTTGCAGTAGGTAATGATGGTGTTGATAACGTTGCCACATCAACAAACGGTCTTTCTTGGACAATTCGCACAAATCCACAACCTGGTGACTATGTAGCATATGGTGCAGGAACATTTGTATCTATCTCTGCATTTTATACAACAGGTTCAGTATCAACTAATGGTACCACCTGGTCGAATATAACTATCCCAATTAATGGATATATTAAAGATTTAGTATATGGTGATAAATTTGTAGCCATAGTTAGAGGTTCTGCAACAGGTATGACCTCAACAAACGGTAGCACTTGGTCAACAATGACCATGCCTTCCGCTGCCAACTGGACCTCTATTGCATGGGGTAATAATACATATGTTGCTATTGCAGAAAACTCTTCTACAGTTGCGTATTCATCAGATGGTATCTCCTGGACCGCGGGTACACTTCCATCGGTGCAAGCCTGGGGTGGTGTCACATACGGAAATGGGAGATTTGCCGCTGTATCAGATGCAGCATCAACACCCACAAATGCTTTTGCTTATTCGGCAGATGGTATAGCATGGACAGCGACAGATGGTCCTGTTAACGCTTTTGAAACCTATGCAGCAGTTCAATATGGAACAACAAATATTGCAACTGCTGGGAATCTTACTATTAATGGTTCTGCTGGAACACCAGGGCAAGTTGTACAGGCTTATGGTGGCGGAGTGCGTTGGAATACTCCAGCACCTGCATACCTAACACCATATATTGGTGTAACAGCAATTAATTCAGGTGCTGTCACTAGTACCTTGCAACAATTTACAGCAAATCAAATGACCCTAACTGGCTCATTGACTGCTGGTGGAACTAACGGAACTAACGGGCAAGTTTTAACAAGCAATGGCGCTACTACATCATGGACATCGCCAGCAACTTCAACCTTGTACTATTCCCAAGCCATAACTGGCGTTACTTCATTAAATATACCCGTAGCAACAAATACAAAAAATCAATTAGTTATAAATATTACAGTACGAACTGGTCTCAACTCTGGCGCTATTGGAAGTATGACATTTAATAACAATACAGGAGCAGTTTATTATGTAAACACTATTGCGCAAACCTCCTTAAATCTTCAAACCTGTAACGTATTTTCAACAAATAATTTTGTTATTAATACACCAAATAAAACAACAGTGGGTAAGGGTGTAAATCAAATGTCTACTAGGTCAACCGCATCACTTATTTATAGCAACTTCTTTGACTCTAGTGCGGTAATTTCATCAATTCAACTTGCTGGAATGAACTCAGGGTTTACATACATCATAGATGTATATGGCATGTAATGAATAATTTAATTACTTTAACTAAGAAAAGGAAGTATAATGACTAAAGCACGTGACTTAGCCAACCTTGGCAGCACAGCGACAACGCTGGTGACTCACTCGGACCTAACTCCACTTGTCGTTGAAGACATTGTAGATTCAGACAATGACACTTGGATTAGCGTAACAGAATAACAACTTATCCCTGGACATGGATTCAAACTGTCCAACTAATTTTTCTATCTAAGGAGTAACGTGGCTGGTCGCGACATAACAGAAGGCGGTGGGGTCTATGACGTTTCCGCAGATATTGGCATTGTATCATCTGGCTCACTCTGGTCTAATACAGATGTAGCCTACGATGTAGCGCTAGGTGGACTCCCATTTATTTATGCAATTAATGATGCACGTCCATACCTGCGTCAAACCGCACCCTTTCGTAAGGACCAGTTTGATAATGGCGCAGAACCAGGAGAGCAATCTCTAAGTGGTTGGTGGCTTCGTTCACAGTCGTCATTCCACTCTGGCACAGGAATTAACTTCTATGACCCCCAAACTAACGATGAAAATGGTTATTACCGTTTTGCCGATAGCAAGGGTATTAATGTATGGAATAAAGGAAAGGCTACACTCCTAAAGTCTATAGCAGAGAACCATGTAACTACTGGTTCAATCAGGAATAATACACGACCTAACCAAAGCATGTATTCTATAAAGTGGGGTACTACTGACGGAGTTCTACTCCACGATGAGTACGACGTTGACAAGATTGCAGCCGACGGAACTGTAACTCATTTTGTAGATTACATTGCTGGTACAGATACACAGGTATTCGCTATCTGCAATGATGGTACTACAGCATACTGGATTACTAATGAAGTAAGCGCTGGTGTTAATAAATTAGCAGCCTACAAAAAAGACCTTACGCTAGACTCAACCACTCCTGGAACTTTGATGTTCCGTGAATCTGGATTGATAGTAACTAATGCCGTAATGGCATTCGTCAAGGAACGTATTGTAGCATGCATTAACAACAAAGTATACGAGTTCTCAACAGCGGCAACCGCGTTGCCAACTCCAGTATATACACATCCAACTGCATCTTATACTTATACTAGTGTAGCGGAATCAGGTCCAGCAATCTATGTGTCTGGTTTTAATGGAAGCCGCTCATCTATCGCAAAGTTTACGCTAGCAAGTAACGGAACAATGCCAACCCTAACGTCTGCTATTACATCAGCAGAAATGCCAGAGGGTGAAAAAATTTACAAGATTTACCATTACCTTGGTCGTATCGCAATTGGCACTGATAAGGGTATCCGTATTGCTGTAATCTCAGAAGCAGACGGGGCGCTTAGTTATGGACCACTCATGGTGAAGACAGCGCAGCCGTGCTACGATTTCGCTGCTAGGGATACTTACTTATGGTGTGCTACTGGTGTTGATGGTGAGCCAGGTGTCATCCGTATTGACCTAGGCAATGAGTTAGAACAACTACGTTTTGCTTACGCTAACGATGTCTATTATCCTGGTGTCTCTGGTCATCAGACTACAGCATGTGCATTTTTGAATGGTACAGACCGTGTTGCATTTGCAACCAATAACATTGTTGGTCAAGAGGGGCATGTTTACCGCGAAAACGTTACAGAGTTAGTCCCTACTGGCTATATCACTACTGGCAAAATTCGCTATAGCACGCTCGAGCCTAAGAACTTTAAGCGTCTATTGGCACGTGGCACATTCACGGATGGTAGTCTTACGCTTGAGACGGTTGATAAAGACGGAACTATTTACGACCACATCACATATGAATCTGGAGTTAACGCAGTAGAAGTTGGAACTACTCAACCAGAAACACCGCAAGAATATGTATCATACAAGTTTTCTTTTACACGTAGTGCAATCAGTCCATCTACGGGACCAATCCTAGAGGGTTGGCAGGCTAAGGCTACAATCGCCACTCCACGCCAAAGGGTCCTGCAGTTTCCAGTATTCTGTTACGATACCGAGACAGATAGATACAACACAATGGTTGGCTATGAAGGTAGAGCAGATGCACGTCTTCGCGCCCTTGAGGCAGTTGAAGAAAATGGAGACGTAGTAATTTGGCAGGACCTAAGTACGGGTGAATCACGTCAATGCGTAATCGAGCAGATTACCTACTCACGCATGACTCCACCAGACAAACGCTTTGATGGTCAAGGTGGCGTAATTGAGATTAGGATTAGAACTGTATAATGTCTATCGAACAAACCATTGGGATTATCGCAATCCTCGGCACATGTCTGGCGCTTATTCGCTGGGTCATTCGTAACGAGGTACGTGAGGTTGCCAAAGACACCAAGGCAATCAAGTATGAGACAACCCCAAATAGTGGCTCATCCATGAACGATTATATCAAGAAGGAAATGCACCCTCTCCTCAAGGAGATTAGGGCTGACCAGATTGACATCAAGGTAAAGGTAGCCAACCTAGAAGGAAAGTTTGAACAACATGTAAAGGAGCACGAAAATTGAAATTCGCAAAGACAGCGACTCCTGCTGCTATATCAGTATTGAGACAGGCAACAGCCCTGAGACCCAAGCGCAAGAGAGCATCGGATGGGTTACTCCCATCTGCTGCTCATCGTGTTGCAAGCCCTAATTCGGACCACAATACAGGTTACGCAGTAGACCTTACCCACGACCCTGATAATGGCATTGATTGCTTCGACCTTTACGATAAACTGAAGACAGATAAGCGAGTCAAGTACTTAATCTTCAGAGGAAAGATTTGGTCCGCCAAGAACGGCGAGCAACGATACAGCGGGCTTAACGCCCACAATAAGCATTTACATATCTCAATCAATAATGGCTTTGGGAAAGACTCTTCCCCTTGGTTCCCTTGGTTGGGTAAAGCGACTATAACCAACAAGGTCAAGTCGGCAGTAAAGAAACTACCTAAGAAGGAGACAAAATGAAGAAGTACCTCACACCAGCACGTGTCAAGGCTATCAAGGCTTGGGCTACAGCAGTAGCAGCAGTTGCTGTGTTCTCTGGAGTTCAACTCCTTACTGACCTAGCACCACAGTATTCAGCCCTAATTGCAGCCCTGGTGGCTCCTGCCATCAAATGGGCAGATAAGCATGACGATGCCTTTGGACTAGGCACCAAGAAGTAGCCCATATAAGCCTTAGAAGGCTGTTTTAAAACAAGAAACCCCCTTACCCTAGCATCTCTGCTATGGCGAGGGGGTCTTTTGTCGTTTCTGGTGGCTTTAATCCCACGACGGACCTCTACACTTGGTGACAATAAGTCGTGCTCATGTACCAGAAAGTTTCTAGGGGTTAACCATCTACGCCGTTGGGCATAGACCTAGAAGTTTAATCTTCTTCGTCGTCTGCCTCGAAGTCTTCATATTGCTCCAGCAGAAGTTGCATATTCTTGCGACGTTGCTTGGCTCGATACTCATCAATCACAACCTCAATGGTGTTAACTG
>Ga0247723_1000543_pt1 | contig 25756 bp, 39 predicted proteins | sample MSEWelMarce5H_FC_FD_189079 | JGI IMG/M metagenome (GOLD analysis project Ga0247723, IMG submission 189079) | Subsurface sediment microbial communities from gas well in West Virginia, United States - MSEEL Well Study Marcellus 5H_FC | ecosystem: Environmental > Terrestrial > Deep subsurface >... | reverse complement strand
ATCTCCGGGGGTTTGTACGGGGCAGACGGGGGCTTTGACAGGAATCCGCAGCTTGAGAGCGCCAGAGGCAATAGCAGCATCCCGCTCTTTTGCAATAAGTTTGGCATCTTGGTTTGCTTTCTGAAGTTTGGTTGCTTGGGTGGTGACGGCGGCGACCAGCGCCTGTTCTTTCTGTCGGGCGGCTGCGTTTAAAGCAGCAATCTCCAACTGCTGGCGCGTGACCTCATCCTTTGAGCCTTTCCAATACCCGCCGCCAAAACTGCCAACGACGGCAAGCACAACAGCGAGCAGTATGTATGGGTTAAAGATACTCATGGCTTATTGATTTCTTCATCATCATGGGACAGCTTAATCCCAGCCAACAAGCCAATAAACCCGCCAACCACTGTTTGGAACGCAGGACTGATGAGCTTAAAGATTTCGGTGTTGTCCACCTTTTCGTCAAACAATCCAACCATTAGAGTAAACACCATACTGCACACCACAATACAAAGGGTGGCAGCAACCATTAGGGTGACCTTGTAGGTCAGTTTGCCTCGTAGTGTTTGTTCCATGTTTACCCCTCTGCCTTACCGCGCACATACGCCTGTGCTGCCATGAATGCCACAACGATTGTTCCCATTGCTGCGCAGTAGGTGGTAGCCAAACCGTTTAAAGCATTGACCTTCTCCAACGTTACCAGCTCTGAAGCCAAGTATGCAATCAAGGCAGGTGGAAACACCAAAGCCGCCCACGCCATGATGCGCTGCTGGTCAGCCATCTTGTCCATGTTCTCAATCTGCATCATGCGCTCAGAGCGGGACAGTTCAGTGTCTGTCACCACGCCGTCATGGTCGGTATCAAACTGGTTGTAGGTTGAGTCTTTCTCAAGTTGCTTACTCATATTTTTCCCTTCGATCAAAAACAGGGGCATCTTTTACCCGTTCGGGCGTATCCCGATTCTTTCTCTCCACTTCCCGCCGCAGCTTCTCTACCTTTTCAAGTTGCTGCTTGGCTTCGTTCTTTGTCTCCAGCACATCAAGGTACATGAATGCCAACAACGGCAACATCAACGCGACCAACAGCACCGCCACAACCCAACCAACCATTCCCATCACAAGCTCCTCAGTTGTTTCAACCACAGGAGCCACGTCCACAGGTATGCGATAAGGATCAAGGTTAGGACGGCGGCTCCCGCTTTGAGGTTTCGGCTTCTTTCCCTTTGGTGTCGTTGCCATCTCAATCTTCGCTCCCGCTGTTCTTGCGCCAGTCTTGCGGCTTCCTGTTCAGCGGCGATGATGTCCCGCATTTCAAACACCTTGCTGTACAGCGCCCCCATTTCGGGAGGACTCTGGTACACCATCGTTTCCCTAACCTCAATCTCCAACGCCGCCATCTGATCCTGCGCCATGATCCGCTTCAATGCGGCTTCCATTTGGTTTTGGTCAGGCTCGTAGACGTTTCTGGACTTTTCTTCTTCCTCCCTGATGTGTGCGGCTAATTGTTCTTGAAGTCTGAAAAGTTCCGTAAGATTTTTGACAACGTCAACCATGACCTGCGTTTCGTCAATGGCAACGTATCTGTCCTTCTTTTTCGCCACAGGCTTGAGCGGGACAGGAGTTGGCGCACCGCCAAAGAATTTTGCCAGCTTCCCCCAGAAACCATAAATTTCCTTTCCGATGCCAACAGCCTCGTCAAGGGTCTCCTTGACTTCCATGAAAGAAGTCTTCGCTTGCTTGTATAGCTCACACCCTTCTTTGATGGCAGCGACACAAGCATTGGCGGCGAAGAGGAGACTGATCGGATCAATTTTCTACTCCGTCAGGCTGTGCGTTCCCACATATACACAACGATATATGGTTGTAGATTCGCATCTGTTGCGCTTGAACCAGTAGATGCAACCGTTGTTGTCGAAGTGATATTTGCAGTACCGGAGTTTGTTGATGCAACTTGATTTCCGAACTGATAAGCACTACCACTGACACGACCAGCACCAGCCGCTTCCCACACGTTAGCAATACTGTGCGTGTGACCAGAGTCTGTTGATGTTGTTGTTGCTGTGTGGGTGTGGCTAACTACAACTGCATCTTTACTGCCGCCTGTTGCGCCAGCCGTGTAAGTACCACCGCCACCTGTACCAACACCAATCATTACCCGCCCTGCACCAAACGCAGTCCATGTACCAAAACCAAACAATGTGCCGGGATTGGTAGAAACAGTGGCGGTGTAAATTGAACCCACAGGATGCAAAGCGGCAAGAGCTGCTTGCACAAAAGCAGTGGTCGCAATTGATGTGTCGTTGTCACCAAACGTCGGAGTCGGCGCGGTAGGGTTGCCTGTAAACGCAGGTGAGGCAAGTGCCGCCACATCTGTGCCAATCACCAAGCCAAGGTTTGTTCTTGCACCAGAAGCTGTAGTGGCTCCAGTGCCGCCGTTGGCAACCGCCACAGTTCCCGTGACATTGTTGCTCTTGGTGTCGTAGAAGTTTGTGCCGTCAGACCAGACAATGATTTTGTCGCCGTTAGCGATTGCAATTCCCGTACCTGCGGCTGTTGTGTTGCCGATGACCGTAGAGTTGTAGATGGTAAGGGTATACCCTGAGTTGTTCCAAATGACGTACTGCTTGGACACTGGTGGGGCGTAGATGGCAGAAGCTGCTGCCGCGCTGTTGAACTTCAGCATGGCATACACTGATTGGTTCAAGTTGGCGGTAGAGGACGGCCCGTTGACGTACGTCAGGGCTTGGGATGTGGACGAGACGGTGACCGCCTGATACCCAGCAATCGCTGTGTCCAAGACGTAAGCAAGGTTGCTGTCCGTGGTTGCACCCCACGCACCGGCTTGGTCACCTGAACCGATCAGTTCGATCCGCAGGCTTGATGAATATGAACTGCTCATGGTGTTTCCTTTATTTAAAAAATTTACCAACCATCCAGCACACAACAGAACACCGTTGGCCTTCTTCAATGTCTTCCACGCCGTGCATTATGAATGAAGGGAAGACCAGCACGGTGCCTTTGGTTTGCGGGGGGTAGTGTTTATTCTGCCCGTCTTGGATGAAAAACTTGCCGCCTTTAAAGTCATCGTTCAAAAACGCCAACACCGTCAACTTGCGGCAATCGTCACCTTGTTTTAAAAATGTATCCACATGCGCCTGATAGCGTCCGCCTGCTGGATAAATCAAAAACTCCGCTTGGTTGGCATGAGTAATATCAAACTTCCAATTGTGATAGTTAGCAGATAAGCCCGCCGCCGCCAAACGACCGCCAATATCTTTGTATGTCGGCAACATAACTCGCTCAACATTTCGGACTGTTTTGTTAATTGCGCCTTTGCCTGTACCGATTACGGGAGGTTGCTTTTCTGTTTTGTCGCTGGTGTACAAACGAATCAAAGAATCACAAGCTTCCGGTGTAAGAATATCTTGAAATACTCGATAGCGCAATTCTTCTTGCGGCAAATTTAAACCAGTACGTTTATCAAACTTCCACTCTTTATGTGGGCCATCGGCATCAACATAATGCAAAAACACTTGTGCTTGCCATTTGCCTTCAGTGTATTTATTACGCCAATGGTACTTCTCCATACCACGATAAAGAACAGCGTCGCCCACAGACATTTTGATTTCAGAAGCATTTGCGCCTCCTTTGTCACCCAAGAAAATAGGCCATACATCGCCTTCAAAACCAAGGGTCAACGTTGCACTGATTTCGCAAGACGCGCGATCAGTGTGAATGACAAGCTCTTCACCGGGTGAATACAAACGAGCGTAGCTGTAAGTGGGATAAAGCCGTTTGCCGCTTGTTTTTTCAAAGTGCGGTAACAGGTCAACCAGCAATTTATCAAATGCCATTGCGCCATGCACCGCTTCAGATACAGGGCATTGATCGTCTTTGACAGTTTTTTGTTCTGCAACCAATCGCTTAAGTTCGTTGGTCAACTCACGGCAGTTATCCTTGTCAAGGAAGTCCTTGAAGTGAACATATTTTTCAACAACAAACTGACTGAGTTGATCGCACATTAAACACTACTCCATTGAGAAATCGGTTCCGTGGGCCAAATCAAAAAACCCGCAGTTGGGTTAATTGCAATTGCACGAATTTGACTGCGATAAGTAATAAATTCTGCATAATTAAGCAGATGTGGATTGATGTCAGGGTTAGTGACATCTGGCTGATTTACCCAATCTGTGGATGCTAAATACCCCATAGCTGTAGATTTATTTTCTTCCGCTGTTGGGATATGTGGGGGTATCTCTTTAATGTGCGTAGTTTGATCTTGCGGGTCATACCAAAATTTATCTTGGACTACATCATCTGCGCAGGCAGCCCAAAAAAAGTCTGTAGCAACAGGAAATGTTTCACCTTCTGCAACAACCTGCGCTACACGATAACCTGTTTCACACGGTTCAATAGTTGAAATCAAGGCTTGTTTCATTAGTAAAACTCCTCAATAATAACTACGCCTGCTGCACCTGCGCCACCTGCATAGGGTGCAGGGCCATTACTAGACCCGCCGCTGCCACCTCCACCATACGCTTGCCCTACATTTCCAGTTCCAGCTCCCGCTCTTCCGGCGGCTCCGCCACCCATAGATGATGAACCACCAGCGCCACCCGCGCCCGCCGGGGAAGGCCCGCCTTGCTCAGCTGTAGCAGAAGCGCCACCACCACCTTTACTATTTATAGTGCCGCCTGAACCAGATCCGCCACTGCCGCCAGCTGCCCCATTACCCCCATTATCCCCCGCTGAACCCCCAGTTGCGGATATAACCGTCGCTGGCGCAACGCCGAATGATGAAGTTGCACCCGCGCCGCCAACTGTATAAGGCTGTGGCCCCGGAAGTGAAGGAGCCGGATAGTATTGAATTGATGTACCGCCGCCACCGCCGCCACCAGCGCAAGTGGAAAAACCAACAGGTGTTCCGACACTTGCAGTGCCGCCAGTACCACCACCACCAATAACTGTTACTTTGATGGATTTAACGGAAGCTGGTTTTGTCCATGTACCGGGGCTTACAAAGGCGTTTGCAGTGTTAGCGCCTGTTGCACCCGATGCGGCGGCGGCTTGAGACACCCATGTCGTGCCATTGGAAGTAAGTAGATTGCCGTTAGTCCCTGCCGCAACAGCAGAAACAGATGCCCCAGCCCCCACCAATACCCCTGTTGCAGTTGTAAGACCTGTACCGCCTGAAGCTACGGGAAGTGCATTGGTCAGCGTGACAACTTGAGCAGTGCTGATGGATACCGCTGTTGTTCCGTTTGTTTGGAGTGCAAGTACGCCTGTGGAATCTGCGGTTTGTTTTAACCCCGCACTTCCAGAAGATACGCCGTTGTCAGCGTTGATCGTGGTTGCCATTATGTGTTCTCCAACACAGCCTTGATTTGGTCGGTAGTTGTCGCCGCATCAATGGCTGTCTGCATCTCTGCGTACTTGGTTCTGATTGCTGCTCTTGCCGCTTCTGCGCCATCAGCCTGACCGGGAATTTGTTTGGCAATTGCATCGTCGTATGGCTGGAACTCTACTGATCGCGCTGCACGGCGCAGATTGTGGGCGACTGCTTTGGCCTTGTCGATGTTGATAGTAATCATGTGTACTCCCATGCTGATCTAAATGTGCGGTCTGTTGGAATGTCAGCAACATCCACAATCTTGAATGGCTTGCCTTTAGGAACATCCTTGGCGGCAATTTCCTCAATGGTTAAACCGCACTCAGCGGCTGGAATGATGACCGCTACGCCGCCATCGTCTGTTGGGTAAATAATTCTTGAGTTCATAATTATCCTTTTTAGCGGAAGATTGATACGTTTAATTGCGATGGATCATAAATTACGCCCCCTTGCGATATACATAATCCGGGTTTAAAAGAGTTTGTTGCATAAGTAAAATTTGAGTTATTCCCGCCAGTGCTAGTTGCATAATGATTTGCTGCTGTAATTGATATTTGCGCAGCATAATTTGCATCCGGCATTGCAGTCGTGAAGTTAACCGTGTAGTCCCCTGTACCATTATCAGTAATGCTTGATACATTCCCACTTGCACGAATTGCCACAGTACCTGTGCCATTGAAGTTTACCCAAGCACGGCAACCATAAGCAGTGGCAACAGAGCCGTAGCCTGAGTTGAATTGCAAGTTACCACTGGAGTCGATACGCATACGTTCGGAACCGTTAGTCCAAAAAGTTAATGGATATGCCCCATTTATCAACATAACTCCTGCACCAGTAGCTACACCATCATTTACTTGCAGTTGTAGACTGGTAGTTTGATTTTGCACTGCCATTACTGCGGCACTGGCGTTTTGATATACCTGTAATCTATTGCTTGGCGAACTCGTACCAATACCCACATTACCGCTGGAGTCGATACGCATACGTTCTGCAAGAGTGTCAGTAATCCTTGTTTGAAACACCAATGCCGCACCAGTGCCGTTGGTAGTTGTATTTACAGCATCAATTTCAGCAACAGTCCTGACACTTGTGTCTCTTGTTTGGAACAACAAAGATGCCGCATTGTTGCCAGAAACAGTAGTATCGCCTGTTCCATCGTGGATGCTTAATTGACCCGCAGTAGCCGCTGGCCCTTTTACTTCAAGACGATAACTTGGCGTTACGCCAATACCAAAATTCCCTGAGCTATCAAACCTTGCAACCTCCGCACCGCCCTCAGCAAAGGCAATGGTGTCAGCGGCAGGGAAGAAGATACCTGTGTTTGCATCTGTTCCCCTGATAGCAGGGGTTGCGGCAGAACCATCAACATCGGACAGTCCATCAGTTCCTGAAAGGATTAGCGTCATGGTGTTATCTCAATCCAATTTGTTGTGGCCTCATCCCATTGGTACATCTTGCCGTCATTTGGATAAGCTACAGGAGAATCCCAACGACATGTTTCTTCTACCAATATCCAGCTTGGAAATGGTTTAGGCGGAATAAATGCGTCTCGTTCTGGGTCATATGAATAACCGATGCCAGCGTAGTTCTTGCGAATATTTCCATGATAAGAAGTGCGCTTGCATACTTGACCACGAAACTCTCCGTAAAACTGCTCCCAATCATGGGTGGTGTCAGTTTCATCTTTTCCAACAATCACTTCCGTGACAATGTTGTTTTGATCTAAAAAAGCATAATGTGCCATTAAAGCGTCACCGTTCCTGTTCCGGCGGTAAATATATAGATTTTGTAACCGCCTGATGTTGTTGGGCCTGTGTATGTTAAACCGCCGCCAATACTGGTTATATTTCCAAGTGCGCTTGAATATCGAAGAATAACAACGCCTGAGCCGCCAGCACCGCCTGTTTGTTGACCAGCGGCATTATTACGAGCAGCACCGCCGCCACCACCACCTCTGTTAGCAGTACCGGCCCCGCCATCTCCGTTGTAAACCGCACCATTGCCGCCGCCGCCAGCACCACCAGCACCACCAGAAGAAGCTCCTGCACCGCCACCACCACCAGCATAAGTTACAGAAGACCCACTGTAAGAGGATGCAGTACCAGCACCACCAGCACCACCAGCATTTGTAGCTCCATTGCCACCAGCGGCACTTGCGCCACCGCCACCGCCAGCACCTTTGCTAGCAAAATTTGTGGCTGTTCCACCATTGTTTCCTTGACCAACAGTTCCTGTTCCACCTGTTGGGAAATCAGCGCCTGCTCCACCACCACTGCCGCCATTACCGGCTAGGGTCGCAAATGAAGCACCACCGCCACCGCCTGTAGCGGTAAAACTGCTAAACACTGAATTACTGCCGTTACCAACAGAACCGGCTTGCGTGTAGTTCATGCCCGGCCCACCAGCGCCAACAGTTACAGTAAAACTGTCTCCCAAATTAAAAGATTGACCCGTGCCTGTAAGAAATCCGCCAGCTCCACCGCCGCCAGCAACTGTGAAGTCATTTACTGCGCCATTTCCACCACCGCCACCTGCAACAACAAGATAATCAATAGAGAATTGCAAATATGTCAGTGGTGCATAAGCCCAACCTAATGTTGTATACACCTCATAGACACCAATTGTGGTGTTGTACCGCATCATCCCAACAAGTGGACTACCGGGGCGTTGTGCAGTTGTGCCAGATGGCAAATCAAAATATCCAGTTGATGTATTGTTTTGATCTGACACGGCTGTTGGTGTAACCGATAAAGCTCCCCAACTTGTATTTGTCCCGTCCGTTGTAAGGTACTTACCATTGTTTCCAGTTTGGCTCGGTGCAAGTGCGTTAAAGCCCGCTGTTGCTGTTGTTACGCCTGTACCACCAGAAGCCACGGGCAACGCATTAGCCAACGTAACGACTTGAGCAGAACTTACTGTGACCGCAGTCGTGGGTGTAGCGCCTGTCTGAATGACAAGCGCTCCTGTGGTATCTGCTTCTACCGAATATGCAGTGGTTAACGTGGTGGATGACTTGATCGTACTCATATGATTACGTGCCTTTGTCCAGAAGCAATTGTGATCGTCACGCCGCTGTTAATTGTTAATGGGCCAACAGTGAAACCATTCTGGCCTGTGGCAATCGTTCCGCTTGCAGTAGCAGTAGTAGCGTTAAGAAGCACTGCACCAACACCGCCGCCAATAGCGTTAGCTGTAAATTCTGCGGGGTAGGTGACAAACACGTCCTTTGTACCTGCGCTAAAGTTAACCAACGATCCAGCGTTGCTGGATGAAATTACCGTGGTTCTGGCAAGCGTTGTGCCGGATGAGGTGTATGTACCAATCCCAACTTCCCACTCTGATCCGGTCTGACCAGCAATGGTGTAATAAGTGGTGTTTCCATTACCGATGGCAGAGAAGGATTGATACCCAGTCGATGCACCAAGCAACGTCACCGTTCCCGTACCAGCCGTGGTGGTTGTCTCTTTAACTCGGTCTGCAAGTACAAAAGCCATGTGTGTCCTTATTCCGTTTCAACCAACGTCCAGTCAGGTGTTTCTGCATTGTTCACCAACGTCCAGCCAGCAGTTTGAGAATTGTTGACATTTTGCCAGTTTGCGGTCTGGCTGTCATCTACCAATCTCCAGTAGATGGCAATCACATTTCCAACCGAGCCTGCGGCTTGTACCCCAGACAAGGCAACCGTGGTGTTTCGACCAACCGAACCAACCGATCCAGTAGCACTGTCTCCTGTTAGCTCAGCAACCTGAACAAACTCAACAGAACCAACTGCGCCTGCCGCTTGAACCCCGGTCAACGCCTTGGTTACGGTGTAAACAACCGATCCTACGTCACCTGCTGCTTGATTGCCTGTTATTGACTGTGTACTGGTGAACGAAACAGACCCAACCGCTCCAGAAGCCTGAACACCTGTCAGAGCAACAGAAAGAACAGGATCTACCGTTCCAACTGATCCAGCTGCAACATCGCCTGTCAATTCATCAGTCTGGTTAAAACTAACTGTTCCAACCGCCCCAGAAGCCTCGACTCCTGTCAATGCAACTGACTGAGTTTGTGTAACAGACCCCACCGCCCCAGAAGCCGCTACGCCGCTTAGAGCAACAGAGGTAACCGCGCCCAGCGTTCCAACTTCACCTATCGCCACATCGCCGGTTGTTGCATCCGACTCGTTGTAGATCAGCGTTCCGACCGCCCCAGAAGCCTCTACCCCTGAAAGCGCCGCAGATTGGCTCTGGGTAACCGTTCCAACCGCACCTGAAGCCTCTACGCCCGACAACGCAACTGTCAGCGTCGCCGCTACCGTACCCGTGAAGCCGTTGGCATGAACTTCAGAAATCTCTGGAGTTGGGTATGGGTCTACCTGCCCAATATCTGGGTGGCACAAAACGCCCGTCAGAGCAACAGAGATGTTTGCCTCGACCGTACCAACAAAACCGTCTGCTTGATCGCCCGTCTCGGCTGGGCTGTTTGTTTCTGTTACAGACCCAACATCACCTGTCGCAAATACGCCCGACAGGGCAAGCTGTGGATTTGCAACAACCGTCCCAACATCCCCAGACGCAGATACGCCCGTCAGGGCTACAACGACATTGTTCTCGCCAAGAGCGGCGTACGGTGACTGGGCGTATGCGGATATACCAAACATGGTTTACGGCCTACGCCGCCTCCGCTTAGGTTGTAGCCAGACGCAACAGTGCTGTGGTTGTGGTGCTTGCAGGCATTGTCAAGGTGAAAGTACCCGCTGTAATGGTCTGTGAACCAAACGTGTGGACACTCACTGCCTTGTTGCTTTGCGACGAGTTGTAAATCAACACTGCATCAAACGCTGTGGTCAAGGTCACTGAGGTGTAAGTCAGACTGGCAGATGGTGTCCAGTAGGCTACGCCAGCAGTTGCTGATGCGTTGGTTGCCACAGGCGGGTTTGCGTTGGTCACAGTCACGCCCCCGGCAGAGTAGCCCGTACCCGTTACTTCTCCTGTTGAGGAATACACGGTTGTGGAAGCATTGAGCGTGGCTGATGCCAAATACAACGCGCCTTTGAAGGTGTCGGCTGCGGATGTGCCACGGGTTGGTGCAGTACCAAAGTTGTGAGTTGCCGTCATCAACTCGCCCATGAACGAGGTACACATAGATTGAGTGTTTGCCACTTGGATTCTCCTTAAAACGAAGCTGCTTCACCACCAACAAATGTCGGAGGCTTCTTCAAAGTCACATGCGCGGAACGGTGGACAAGCTCGCCATCCAGCCAGTATTCAACCCATGTGGTCAATTCATTGTCATTATCTACTGTGCCTTCCTGCTTTACAAGCAGGGAGTCATCCATCTCGCCTTTGGTTGTCGTTACAAGTGCCATTACACAATCCTTATGAGTGCTGACGTGCTTGTGTTTGCAGGCATCGTCACGGTGAATGTTGATGTTGATGTCTTTGTGTTTCCAAAGTCCAAAACACAGACTGCGCCATTGTCGCCTGCTTTGTATATCAAAGCACCCCGAGCAGTGATCTGACCAGTCCACGAAGGTGAGGAGAAAGTGACATAGGTCACACTGCCCGAAGCCGTGGTTTGGGATGTCACTGTGGTGGTGACGATTTCCCCGCCAGCCACGTAGTTGCCACCAGAGGATTCACCTGTGACTGTGTACGCCGTGGTGGTTTCGTCCAGCGTTGCATCATTGGTGTACAGAGCCAGTCGGAACGTATCCGAGGTCAAGTTGATTGACCCGTTTGCCAGCCCTGCCCGCAACGTATTGCAAGAGTAATTGCCTGTGAAGCTCATACACGATTCCCCTTGCGTATATTATCTACTGCGGGGATCACTTGCAAATTTGTTGGTACGTGCAAACCTGAAACAGTTTTGCCTTGAAGTGGAAGTATATGGTCAACATGCCAAGAAAACCCAAACATTTTTGTACGTAACGCAGCTAATTCATAAGACTGCTCAATCATCCAATGATCGTCTTCCGTCAACCATTTTGGGGAACGCATAAGTCGTTTTGTTTGTTGTTTTCTTGTATGCGCCAATATTTTTACAGGATTGTTTTTACTCCATTTTTTTACGTTATCTTTAATTTTTTGTGTGTGATTTATATACTGTGTTTCATTGTGTTGTTTAACCTTGGCTGGGTTATTTTTACGCCAAATAATTAAAAAATCAGCCCTACAAGCAAGACACTCACCTGTTTTGGCACGGCGTTCTGCAACATGCCCCTGCGCACAAGCAACACCTGTAGAGTATCGTTTATACCCTCCAGCTAAAGCCTCTTTGCGTGTCTTTGGTATCACGTTGTAACCTTAAGTTTGGTTTGTCCATCACGGTACGCATCGCCTCTTTCGAGGCCGTCTCCAAGGCGTTTGGCAAGTGCCACTGCTTCCGTATATTTTTGGTTGTACAAAGCAACCATATCCTGTTCAGCTTTCATAAATGTTGCAGCTTCAACCAAAGAGCCATACAGCAGCACAGAGTCAAAGTTGTCGCCAAGCCATGTGGTTAAAGCTGTGGTGATGGATTCTGGGTAATAGTAGTAATGCAGTTCAACGTAATACGCAGCATCAGGTGTCGGGCCAAGAATAAGAGATAGCTCGTTCGTGATGGCAGAGCTGACAATCGTTGGGCCAAACAGCGCGTAGTACTTCGGCTCGCCCTTGTCGTTTGGTGCTGGGTACGCCTGACGGATGAAGTTCACATCCTTGTTGAGCAGATACTCAAACGTGCCGGTGTCCAAGTTTCCACCAACAACACCTGTCACCAAAGCCAGCGAATACACAGCAAGGAAGTCGTTTGGCAAAGACACGTATTTGTTGTTTGCCGTGATTGCTGTGTATTGATTCTTCCGCAACGACGGAAACTGAATCATGTTGTAAATGCGTTGTTCAGCCTGCTGGATGAACCGATTGATCTGAGTGGTTGAATTCTCAGTCGATCCATCAGCAAGGTATACGTCGGGGAACTGATTCTCCGTGTATGACTGAATGGCAGTTACAAGCTGGCTGTAATTCATGCCATCGGGCCTCGTGCCATCACGCCTTTAGTGGCTGCGCCAGTACCACGGATTTTGATGCCGCTGGTCTTGGTGGGAGGGTAGTCTTGGCTGCGTACGTTGGCAACAGACACGTTTGCTTTACGCATCGTTTCTTTTGCTGGCTCTTCGCCCACAACAACAGTCGCAACCTTCTTGGGTACTTTGTATGTTGCCATGTTATTTACCTCTGCCAGAGCTACGCTGATTCATAATCTTTGCCATGTTGCGACCATACTTGAGCATGTCGCTGTTGGTCTTGCCGCCAGCGCGAAGTTTGGTTGGCTTTTGACCGGGGTGCATGTTTTGTTCGTGTTTGCGAACTGCTTTCTTTGCGTCCATCATCGACTCCTTATGTCGTTGTAACTGATACTGTACCAAGTTCCACTGTCAAAACCAAATTGTTTGGCGTTAAACCATCGTCATTTGCTCTTGATCCACCCACTGGATTCCATCCCCACTGGAAGATTCGACTGCCACCTTCCACCGTCCCTGTACCCAACGGGCCACTGCCTGTCGGCACAATCTGCAATCCGCTTGTACCGGACAAGAGATAACTGCGGTCTGGCCTTGGGTTTCTCAAAGCCTGCGGGTCATCCACCGGGAACATGCCCAACTGCAACTGCGGCTGATCTGGATCCCAGCAAGCCGGGCAAACCAAGAGGTTGTAATTCTTGGTCTTGATGATCTCCGTCTTGAGAATATTCAATTTGAACCGCTGGTCGCAGCGATCGCACTGGGCAATCGCAAACTTACCACTGGCAAACCTGTTACCCATCCTTACCTCCCAATGTAGGTCTGACGGGGTACAAGTCTCAAGGCTGCTTTCTCATGATCTTCGTAGGCGGCTAGTTCCCAAGCCTCGTCATACTGGGCTTTCAGGAAGCCAAGGCGCTCTGCGCCAGTAGGTATCTTTCCAGCGATGTAGTACGACAATCCAGCCGCCATACAGGGCAGGAAGCGGAAAGGTACGTCCATGATGTTTACACCGCCTCCAGCGTCTTGCGTGCGGCGTAAACGCCAATAAACCAATTGGTAGGTCTGGGCATTGTCTGGCGTGGGCCAGACGGTTACAGCGGGAACCTGCTCCCAATAAACAGCGGTGTTGTCTGTGTGGCTTGCCGCCGTGGTGTTTTGCTGTCCACGGAAGCAGTTGTAGAGGACATTTCCCTCTATGTACCCGTAATTGATGATTTCATTGTCGATCTTCACAAACCCAGCGGCTGGCAGGCCAACCGCAGAGTCCAGTGTGATCTGGGTAGATGAACTTGTGATTGCCCCGTCAAGGGTTAACCCTGTCGGCGAGGTCTGTCCGTTGTACCGCTGAATCCAGATTTGAATGGGTCTGGCTTGCGTGATCTTGTTGGGGATCGTTGCGTAGGTGGAAACACTGATACGGGTAATGGTCAGGTCAGCCTGAGTCGAAGATATGTTCGCTCCCGTGCGGATCACATGCTCCAGCAGGTCAATGGTGTCGTTGGGCAGCGGGTAGGTATTCTGGCCTTGGACAAGGTCGATCGTGCCTTGCTCAATTGTCCACAGATTGATGCCACGGTTTGCCCAGTCGGCAAACATGATGTTTAAACTGCGGCGGGCTGTACGAAGGTCATAACCGGTGCGCAGCTCACCACCGGCGCGTTCAAACGCCTCCTCGACAAGTTCTGTCAGGTCAAGGTTAAAGCTTGATGCGCCGGAAGTATTTGCCATTATCTAAATCCTGCCGTTTTCTTTGCAATGCTCTTGGGTTGTGCCACAAACTGCTTGCCAGCCTTCTTGCCCGCCCGCTTTGCGCGGGTTGTAGCTGCGTATTCCGCTGGCGACAAAGACTTGATTGCTGCTTCAGGGAGATACCTCTCACCTGTTTTTGACGAAGGCTTCCCCGACTTGGTACGCCATTTCTGGTCGCCCCAGTTTTTAAGGGAAGTCTGCGGTGCTTTCAATCTCTGTACCCTCCGCCTGCGGCTTTGTATTTCTTGGCTACAAGCTGCGCCTTACGTGCTGACCACTGACCCGCGCCAGTGCCATGTGTTGCTGCTGCCTTGACCTGAGCCACAATTCGCTTGCGCAAACTGGGCTTGGTGTAGTTGCCAGCAGCGTTTACACCGCCGCCTTCGGCGTACATGTCAACATTCTGTGGCTGATCTTTGCGGCGAACGACTTTCTTCCCCGGCATCTTCTTCGGGTTGATTGCGCCCATGCCGCGAGAAGCCATCATCAGATCATCGTCCCACGAGTCTTGCCACGCTGTGCGCATCCATCAGCACGACTGGAAGCAGAGCCGCCAGAAGCCATTTTCTTTGCTGGCTTCACGGGCTTGCCGTCAACACGAATGTCTTGACCGGGCTGCTCAGGCATACCCGGCTCATTCTTCTTGAACTTGCGACCGGCGGAAGCGCCGTCAATGTCTTTTGGCGCTTCTTTGTTCTTTTCCAGATCGTCAAACATGATTCACCTCAATACATTTTGCAGCGGGTTTTGCCACGGGATGCAATCCCGTCAGCACGGCTGGAAGCTGTCATGCCACCAGAAGCCATATTTTTAGTTTTGACCGCGCCACCAGAAGCCCGGCGACCACCAGAAGCTTGCAGCTTTTTGATGCGTTCTTTTTCCTCTTGCTCTTTTCTATAAGTGTCAATTCCACTCGCTGTGGCTCCCTGTTTCCGATCGTATGTCTTGGTATCACTTGAACCAAGAGGCAGCACTGGGATTTGTTTTTTCTTGGCAGCGAGTATGCTGCTTCGCCCCTCATTGCTATAGTTGTCATTTTTTACAGACCGATTGCCGCGACTGTTTAGCGCCTCTAAAACGGCGGCATCAGACGAAAGCGTGACTCTTTTGTCACTTGGCTGGGAAACGAGTTTGGGTACAGGTGCAGGGTTAACAACAGGCGCAGGCGCAGGCTTGGCAGGCTGATTACGGTTTGCGTTTAAATCCACCGCAGACTTATCCGTTCCTTGGGTAAGAACGCCAGATGGCTGCTGTGAATTAGGAGAAGGGCCAGAACCAACTGACTTGTCCGCTTCAGCAATGCTTTGCGCCTGTGTTTTTAACGGAACCCCATCTGACCCAACTTTTTTGGTGTCTTTGGTGTAAGAGCTTGTTGTTTGGTCGCCTGCGTCATCAGACTTACCCTTACCCCTAGTCATCATGTAAGCTGCGCCCGCAAGCGCAGCAAGACCAGCCAATCTTCCAACATTCTTTGCCATGATCGGCTCCTTTTAGCAGTAGGCTTTGCCGCCCTTGTTCATGCCCAATGGCTTAGAGCCAGACATCTTGACCATTGCGCCTTTGGTTTTGCCTTTTGAAGCAAGACCGTCACGGCTTGGGGCGGCTGTTTTCACAGAACCCATCTTGGCTTTGGTGATGCCACCATTTGCCATTTTCTTCATGCCAGCTTCTTTCATTTCATGCTTGACCATAGACTTGGGAGCGCCTTTGGCTTTCATAAAGCTGACTTCTTTTTTGACCATTGCTTTTGATTCTTTCATTTCCCCACCCCTTTTGAAAAGTTCCTGCTTACCTTGATTGGTTTTAGGATTGTTGACCTTCTGCGAATCTGCGCGGGTCTTTGCCCCGCTACCAAACTTCATGCCCTTGCTGGCGCTGCTGAAGTCTTTTGCCACCTTTTGCGGGACACCCGCCTGCTTCGCAAATGCTGGGTTGTGCGCCGCAGCATCCATGAATTTCTTTTGTTTAAGACTGGTTGCTGGCATCATTTCCCCGCTTGAAGAAGCCGGTCAATTTTTTCTTCCAGCTTGTTGAAACGTTGATCAATATGGTCAGTAACTCTTGCCACTTCTGCTTTAGTTGCTGTATCACGGGCAATCTCCTCGCGTGTGATGTTTAAAAGACGCTCGATGCGTTTGACATCGTCCAGCTTTTCCCGAATGAAAAACCACAAGCCACCCATCAACAAAGACAAGGCTGCAGACCAAATTGTGTTCACGTCCATCAGATCATCCTGCCTTTGGTCTTGCCTTTGGTGGCACAGCCATCTGCTTTGGTTACGTACCCGCCATCTGCGCAGTTCCATGCACGAAGGCTCTTGTTAATCCTCGAATCCGGATCGTTTGCGGTCTTGGCGCTCGTAAGCTTCGCTTTCATGCCTTTCATACGTGCGCAGAAAGAGTCGCGGCGGCTCCCGCCCTGTGGCTGCGGAGGCTTCAGACCCGGCTTCCCCGGATTTGCTGCGTTGTAGGAGGCTCGCCCTTTGGCGTTCAAGCCGCCTTTGGGATTCTTCCCTTCCGCTCTCTGCCATGCGGGGGATTTAGCCATAGAACACCATGACAGACGCAATGGTGGTCACGTCAACATAAATGCCAGAGTTAAACAGCAAGCCCTCATGGGGGAGCAACATGTAGTCAGCCCCTGTCGTGCCAGCAAAAACATTGACTGTTAAGCGTGTAGTGCCGCTTGCACTGCCGTCTTTGAACACCACTGTGCCAGCAGTAGAAGCAGTTGGAATGATGCGGATAGCCTTGATACGCGCCCGCCCAATTGCGTTGCCAGCTTGGTCGTTTAAAACACCATCATCAGTGCGTATTGCACTGGCTAGGATGTCTGCTTGCATTCCCATAATCAATCTCCTGATTTAACAGGGGCCGAAGCCCCATTGGGTTGATTAGGTGGTAGAGAATGGTGTTGCGACAGTGCCTGAGCCGTTTACAGTGCCACGAACCATATAGGCGTTTGCAGCAACAGCAACGATTTCGATCCATGTACCAGCAACACCACCAGTGGTTCCGCCGTTCAAGTTGATGAAGTCAAAGGTGTCTGCCGCCAAAGCGTTGTAGGCCACCAAAGCGTCGGATGAGTCAGTGTCCACGCCCATCAAAGTACCGATGAAATAGTCACCGGAAGCCGCTGTAGTAGCGATCTTCAAAGAGCTGGTAGAGATGGTTGTGGGAACCCAGATGGTGTAAACAACGCCTTCGTTGTTGATGGTGTTGGGGTCTTGACCGGGGCCTGAAGAGGTGGGGTCAGAGGAGACATTGATGGTTGGCAATGTCAAAGTGGTTGTTGCTGCCAAAGAGCCACCAACAGAGATGATGCGACCTCCGTGGTCAACGGGGTTAAGAGTGGCGGTTGCGGAGATTGCTACAACAGAACCGGGGCCTTGAGAATAGAAACCTGTGAGCGACCGGACTGGGCCTTGAAACGTAGTGCGTGCCATGTTTTTTCCTTACATGCAAGTTAAGGTGTATCAATCTGCATGTCGTCAGCCGGGACTGTTTGATACACCGGAGAACCCCGGAATGACTTCAATATACACCATTTAAACGCTGTCAACAAGAGTTTAAACGTAAAAAAAGGGAGCCGAAGCTCCCTTTTCTTTGAGGCTATCAGGCAGTGCCTGAAGAACCCCACATGCCCAGAGGGTCAGACCAGCCGAAGCTGTAACGCTCACGGGCCTTGTAACGGACGTTGCCGGTGTCGAAGTCGCCGTCCATGCTGTTAGCCAGCGGGGAGCGAACAAAGTGCTTCAAACCGTTTGGCACGTCTGTGGTCAAGAACCAAGCATTGGTGTCTGTCAAGAAGTGGTTGACAGCGTAACCTTCAGGGATTGCGCCCATTTGCTTGATGGCGTTGATGTCGTTATCGGCAGTAGACACACGGAGTTCGGTGTCCAACAAGCGTTTAGCGACGAACATCAAGTTCGGGGGAACAATCATCTTCTTGGGTTTTGCTGCGATCAACAAACCACGCTCGTCTGTCCAAGCGGCGATCTGAATAACGGCGGCTTCCAAAGAAGTCTCGTTCAAATCAACTTGGGTTGAGGGAGTGTTGCTGTTGACACCACCAGAGATCAATGGGTGGTTGGCGTTGAACAAAGACACGCCGTCGCCACCGGGGTAGCTGGAGCTAAAGCCATTGTTCAGGACGGCAGCAGCCTTGACCTGTTTGGTGTAAGCCATAGCACGGGCCAATGACTTGGTGTAACGTGACGACAAGCTGTCGTACAAGTTATCTTCAATCGCTTCTTCAGTGATTGAGAAACCCAAGGCGATGGTTTCGTGTGTATAGCGGGTTGACCATGCTTCTTGCGCATTGTCATAAGCGATGGCAGAGCCTTCGTTCTTGACAGGTGCGGCAGAAAAGCCGGACAGCTTGGTTTCTTCCTCGAATGAACGCTCAGAAGTCTCTGTTTCGTAGATTTCTTTGTGTTCTTCGCCGTAACGAGCATACTCCATACCGAACAAAGCGTTCAGACCGGGGAGCAACTCTTTCAGCAGTTGTGCGCGTGAAATAGCCATGATTTAGCTCCTTGATTAAACGCCAGAAGCGATTGTGGTTGTATGAATCTCAAAGTTCCAACGAACGATGAGTTCGGGGAACACGATGTTGCCAGAACCATTGACATAAGATGTCTCAGGCACAACGTCTACGACGTTCATGGGCAGTGTTCCTGTGGTTGCAGATGCTGCAACAGCTACGCGGCTATCGCCAGTCGCTGTAACACCAGAGTTCTGAACCAATTCCACATTCGTACCGATTACTGTGTACTGAGTGGTCGAAGAGGGCAACAGTCCAGAAGACGCGCCATCAGCGGTTGTACCAGCGGCAATAACCACTTTGAACAGGGTATCAGGGTCATTACACACGTAAGCGGTAATAACTGTACCTGTCGGGGCGGCAGTGTTTGCTGGGAAGTATTGGGCAAAAATGGTTTGGCCTTGCGAATTAACGTAAGAACAACCCAAGAAAACACCAATGACCTGCGAAGTTGTCACAGTTGCGCGAGCTGAAGTGATAGCAGATTTGATAATCGTGCCATCGTTAATCATCTCAACCACATCACCGTAAAAAATCGAGGTGTTGTACGCCGAAGCAATCCGATACTGGCGTGTAGCGCCCGCGAAGGGTGTACCGCCGTATAGATTGATCGGTTTCAAGCCGTAAGGCTTGTCGATCGTTGGATATGCCATTTAAAGGACTCCTAAAAATCAAGAACCAGAACCGAAAGTGACGTTCGTTTTCTTATCAGCGAATAACGCCATATTTGAACGAGCATCCCTTTCACGAAGGAAATTGTTGTCCACCGATTCCATTTGCGACTTGTTCAGGTTGTCAAAGTGCTTGGCACGTTGTTCCATGAACTCGGTTGGAATACGACAGAGCAACAGACCGCCTATTTCAATACCGCCTTTAAAGCGGCCTTCAATGGCAGCGTGCATCATTAGCTCGGGATATTCCTCTGCTTTGCAGGGTTCGTATCCTTCGCGCAACTTGGAAGAAATATTGCTTGGATCTGCCGTTCCAAGCGTACTCAATCTGACGTACCGGTGTTTCCAGCCGGGTCGATCATCTGGCATGGGAAGAGCTTCGGGAGCCTTCCATGAAGTTGGTCTGTACGTGGTGGCCCGGGATTTGAGGTCACGGGGTTCGCGGTTTTGTTTAACTTCATCCATGATTAAGCATTCCTTTTTAAGTTGGCAACCTGTTTCGCATATTCTTCAATGGGAACCCCAAGCCTGCGAGCTATCGCGGCTTCTGATGCCTTCAGTCGAATGCGGTTGGGTGGGGTGCTTCGTGTAGCAGGTGCTACAGGAGAAGCGGTTTTTGTTGCACGGCGGGCCGGTCTATCGTCCTCGTCCGGGGTATGACTTTGGTAGGTGTCATCATCCTCATGGCTCTGATCATCTGTGAAATGCTCAGGAAAACGTTTGCGCATCGTTTGATCGATGGTACGGAAATACTCTTCAGTACCCGCATAGTTGTCACCATATTTGGTTTTCAACTTTTTGTCAAGCCCCATCGCAGCCATTGTCATTTCTTCGTCTGCGCCGAACCAGTCAGAGTTTTCGTCTATCCACTTTTGGGTACGTGGGCTGACGTTGGGTTTTGACTGCGTTGGGGGTAGTGGCGTGTCTGGCTCTTCGATCGGGCGCATTTGTTCTGCGCGGTCGATCTTGAGGGTTGCCTTGGTAATCTGCATCTGGGCTTCAGCCACGCCGTCTGCGTCGCCTGACTCATATGCTTCCTTGTATTTCTTCTTGGCTGCATCAAGTTCCATCTGGGCAGATGACTTGTTTTGCTCAATGAAGACTTCGCTGCCGGTCTTGAGTTGTCCTTTTAAACGCTGGTTTTCCTCATACACCTGCTTGGCAAAGTTTTCTGCGGCTTCCCGCTCCCGAAGCGCAGTCTCTTTTGCCCTGCGTTCGTCGTGGTAGCCACGGGTGAATTTCTTGATCCGGGCTTGAACCTTTTCGTCGTAAGACGACAGTTCTTCGTCCGTGGGATCGTCTGGGGGTGGTGCAGTTTTGCGACCTCTGTCTTCGGCGGGGGTGTCATCCTCCACCTCAATTTCAAATTTGTCGTCTTCTGCTTTGACTTTTACTTCGTCAGGGAAGGTGTAATCGTCGTCAAATTTTGTTGCCATGTTTTCTCCTTATGCAGCGCGGGTAATTCCACGCGGGTCTTCCACAACTGCTTCGACAGAGTCATCGTTGATGATTCTGAATTCACGACCGTGGATCTTCAGGCGAGTTCCTGAATTGGGGCGGACGATGACAAAGTCACCCTCCTTGCAAGATGCGCCGCTGGGAAAGCGGGTAACGTCTTTGTAGGCATCGGGGCCAAGCTTTACAACGAACAGCACTGGGGTCAGCACTTCCTCGTAATGCATGGTTTTGTCAGCCTTGATCAAGCCAACTTCGCTGTCCGCATACTCTTCCATCGCTTCAGGAACAACGCACAAAAGGTGGAATGTTTTGGGGTCAGGCAACTGCTTGGCTTTCTCTTCGGCAGTCTTGTTCAGAATGCCAGACAGATCAACGGCAGCGGTGTCAAATTCACTCATCAGATTTCTCCATTTTTTGCACAAGGTCTTGGATGATGTTTTCTGCGTAGTTCAGACCTTGGACTACTCCGCAGACTCTTCGGTACTCTTCAAGCGTGTCGCACCGGCCCGCCGCCACGTATGCTTCACGCTCTTGTTTCAGTTTTTGTATTTCTTTGGCTACGTACGCCAACTCTTGGTAGTCTTTCAATCACGCTCCTTTTTGGGTTTGCTAGGCTGTTTTTGCGCTGCCCGTTGCGCTTGCTGCGCACTTAACTGTGCGCGGTGTTTGGCAATATCGACTCCAAGTCGAGCGCCATCCAACTCCATTTGTTTGTTTAAACGATCCTTGTTTGCAGCAGCCGTTGCGCCAACTTGCATGGCTGCGATTTCTTTCTGCGCGGCGATGCGGGCTTCTTCCACCCGAATCTGGTCTGCTTTGGCGGCAGCGTCCATCGCTTGTTTTTGTTGCTTTAGTTTTAAGTCTTCCATCTTCAACTGAAGCTCTTGCATCTGCATCTGGACGATCGGGTCTTGCATTTGCTGTTGGGCTTGTTGTTGCTGGGCCTCTTGGCTGTTTTGTGTAAACAGTTGTTGGGCAGCTTCTGCTGCCATGATGGCAATGTGATCTGCCATTTCCGGCGGGACTTGTTTGTTTTGCTCTTCTTGCGGAAGGGTGATGCCCATGCGCTTTTCAATTTCCAGACGGTATTGAAAGCCCACGTGTTCATTGATGTGAGCCAGCATGGCTGCTTGAATCATTGGGGCTTGTGGGTTTTGAGCAACAATTTGAGCCAACTTGGGGTCTTGCATCGCCATCATGTGGACTTTGATGTGTGCCTCATGGTTTTGCTGCACAAAAGCTTTGACCGGCTTCATGGTCAGGACATCTTGGTTTTCCTGAATTGGATCGGTTGGGACTTGGTCTTCGTCTGTCTTGACCAGTTTGGCGGCGTTCTTGATGCCCAAGACTTCAATCATTTGACGGTGCAACAGGGGCATGTCATACAACTGCGGGGCTTGCTGGGCCAATTGGAGAACTGCTTGGTACTGGACGATCTTTTGCGCCATTGTGGCGGCGTTTGGATCGCTGACGGGAATCACGTCCGTGGAGTCGTAATCTGACTTGCGGGCGGTGCGGCTACCCTCTTCTGGGGTGTAGTCGTAATCTTCGGGTGCGTAGTCGGCAATGATCACCTTGAGCAGCTTGAATTCCTGCTTCATGGAGAAATGCATGCGGGACTGGACTGCGCCCATGACCTTCAGGGTTCTCTCCAAAATTGCCAAGGTTGTTCCGACAGGCGCTTGGGCAGACATGTCAGAGACATTCATGTCGCCGCCGTTGGCAAACGAGCGGCCTTCTTCGACGATGTTTTGGAAGAGGGCAAACAGAACCTGACTGGGTTCTTTGTATGGGAGCGGAAGAATGTTGTCGCGGATTGAACCGGACGGCACATCTACGTCTCTGAACTCTCCCGGCTGGATTGGCGTGTCATCACCCTTGATGCGAAGACCGCGAGACTTGAGGCCCCCGGGTAGGTTTGAAAGTGTTCCCGCATCCACGAGTTGCCGGATGAGCATCGTGGCGCTTTTGGCGTAGCCTCCGATAAGGTGGATAAGACCATAGCCATAGAAGCCAAAACCGGGGATGTATTGGTAGTGGACAAAATGCTGGCGCTTGATGTGCAGTTCATCTCCTTCATACCAATTTCTCCTTATGGCTAAAACTTTACCGGTTTGTTTTTCAATGGTCACAACATAGGGCAAGGCGATGCCGGTTGGCTCGCCGTCCTTGTCTTTGTGTTCGTATCCTTTGAGGTCAAGCTCAACATGCATTTCCAAAAGACGGAAGCGGTTGTCTTGGATGGCGGACATGCCGTCTTCCTCTGACTTCTGTTTCTCCACGTCGTCCAGTTCATAGCCCGGGTCGCCCAGATCAACATCCAAATAAAACCCGCTCTTTTGCAGTTTCAGGACATCGTTCTTGGTTTTGCGCATGATGTGTGTCACACGCTCTGCGGTTTCAAGATTGGAGGCTCCGTACGGGACGACCAAGTCTTCTGCGGGGATGAATACGGCGACCTGACGGCCTTTGCTTGGGTCGTAGTAGACCTTCTTGAAGGCGGAGCCGGTGATAGGTAACGACCACAGGAGCTTTTCATGCTCTGGGCGGTATTCCGTCATCACTTCCGTCAGTTGGTAGTTCATGTCTTCTTGAACTCTGGCGGCGGCTTCTTCTGTTTCTGGGGTTTCTTTTCCGATGATTTTGGTTTTGACCGGCCCCATTGCAGGGAAGGTTTCAGAGATGCCCTCTGATTGGAATCTGACAACTGACTCTGTCAGCATGGGGTGGAACACCCCGCAGGCTCCTTGCCAAGGTTCTGTGCGTTCTTCATACCGCAAGCCCAGAAGCTTTAAGCCTTCGACATAGGTTTGAATCCAGTCTTTGCGGTCACGCTGGTCGGACATGAAGTCATCGATCAGGTCAGAACCCAAGGATTCCAGTTCTGATTCATCCATGAATTCCGCAAGGTTGGCGTTGAAATCTGCGTCGGTATCTGGCTCCATGTGGATAGCCAGATCATCCATGTAGATGTCAACTGCGTCAGGGTTTTCGATTTCAATTTCGATGTCCGGCGCGGTCAATTCTTCCAAGCCTTTAGGCGCTGCGTACAAACCTTTGTCTATTGCCATTTTGATTCCTTAAACCGTGTAATACCGCTCTTTGCGGCCTTTGAAGTACCTGACTTCGTCCTGCTCATCTGAGTCAATCGAAATGAAGCCGCCCTGCCGGTAACGAATCAATGCCTGACTGGTCGAATCCACAAGGTCATCGTTGTCGCCATTTGGAAAAGCCGCAAGCTCTTCCATCAATTCATCAGCCCAACGGGTTTCTGGACACCAGACCACGCCAGATGCAAACAGGTCTGATATCGCGTTTACACGCGCTATCTTATCGTTTCCTTTGCTTGGTGTGTACTCTTGTAACGGGATGCCCATCGCCCGCAGTTCATAGATCAAGGGTGCGCCAGCAGCCTTCTTTTCCACAATCAGGGTGTCTGGGTTCCAGTCTTTCCACATCTCCATTGCCTTTTGTTTCAGCTCTGGGAACTCCATGCGTTGTTTAAACGAGTCCAAAACGATGATGTTGGACTTCATATTGCCCTGCGCATCGGGGTGTTGGAACACGCCCCACGTGGTGCAGGCTGAGAAATCAGCCCGGTTGTTCTTTTCAAAGGCGGTATCCCAGCTTTGGATGATGAATTCGCATGGGGGTGGTATTTCACTCTCCCAAATGCGCCACATATCCCGCTTGATGATGGCTGATTCGTTGCCGGTTGGGTTTTGTTGGTACTGCGCTTCCCATTTTGCTGCGGGCAATTCAGCTTTCAGGGCTTCCAGCTCGACTTTCGACCAAAATCCGGGCCAAAGAGGGGTTCCTGACGGCAAAATAGCGGGGAATTCGATGACTTCCCAGTCATCCACGCCGCCTTTTTCCGAATTCTTGATGATTTGGCCCGTCAAATCTCGTTTTGACCACCTTGTCATCACAATGATGATGGCTCCACCGGGCTGTAAACGCTGGCGCGGGCCGGATGTGTACCACTCATACACCCCATCAAAGACTGCGGGGTTGTTTTGGCGGGCTTCTTGTTCCGAATGTGGGTCATCAATGATCAGAATGTCCGCACCCTTACCGGTTACCGCACCGCCGACACCAATAGCGAAGTAATCCCCGCCCTTGTCGGTGTTCCAGCGGCCTGCCGCTTTGGAATCCGACGACAGTTTTGTCTCAAACACCTTGGCATAGGCTTCTGACTGGACAAGATTCCTGACCTTACGCCCGAACCCAACAGCCAGTTCTGCGGTGTGTGCAGTCTGGATGATCTTCTTCTGTGGGTACTTGCCCAGAAACCAAGAAGGAAGCAGGTAAGAGGCAAATTCAGACTTGGTGTGCCGGGGCGGCATGTTGATGATCAACCGCTTCAGGGTTCCGTTGGCAACCCGCTCAAAAGCATTTGCCATGATTGCATGGTGTTTACCCGAAATAAACCCGGGCCACATCTGCGTCACAAAATACAAGAAGTTTTCCCGACACCGCTCAACCCTGTCCATCTCCAATAACTGGAAAACCTTCGCCCGATCATCAGGCGGCAAAGAATTGGCTACCCCTAAGTATTCAAGAATCTCTTCACGGGTCAGCAAACTCATAAGGCTGACATCTCCTTGACCGACCTGTCCACCAGCTTGATCGAATGAAACTTGTGGGGCTTGATCGACACAAACCCATCATCGCGCAAGCGATGCACTATGCGGTGGATATTCGCCTTTGACTTCATCTTCAATCCCTTGGCAATCACTTCATACGACGGCGCAATGCCATGAATACGAATGTATGCCTTGATGAAATCAAGGACAAGCTGTCTGCGGGGTGTCATTGTCTTCTTCATGTTTAAACAAACCCAGTTTAAACGCAAATGCGAACGTTCGCAAGTCTTTTTTCAAAAATATATATACCCCCGGGGTGTAAGGATTTGGAAAGGAAGGGGAGGTGTTTGGTGGAATGTATTTGGAGGAGTGGATTACAGCGTAAG
>Ga0247723_1000542_pt1 | contig 25757 bp, 42 predicted proteins | sample MSEWelMarce5H_FC_FD_189079 | JGI IMG/M metagenome (GOLD analysis project Ga0247723, IMG submission 189079) | Subsurface sediment microbial communities from gas well in West Virginia, United States - MSEEL Well Study Marcellus 5H_FC | ecosystem: Environmental > Terrestrial > Deep subsurface >... | reverse complement strand
CTCATATAATTGCCACTATCAAAATAAGAATCATCATATTTGTCATAACCATAATCCGTATTGAATTTATCGGCATTTTTTTCAACGTATGAAATTGCATCTCTATGACTTTTATTTTTATATGAATCAACAGTTTGTTTTAATTCTTCCCAAGAATACATATTTAGATCTCTCTTTTTTAAGTTTGAAGATATTTCCTGAAATCTCATAACATAATCCTCAATTTCAGATGTTGCCTCTCTTTTGAATCTATCAACAACTTTACCCATGAATCCTTCCGAATATTCATTTATTTGTTTGTTTTTCTTAACGGTAGAACTAATTAAGTCTCTTAATTGGGATTCAGTAAGTCTAACTACTCTTTTCATCTATTAATGTTTTTCATATAAATAGTTTAAATTCCTGAAAATTTTCTGGAAATTTTTTTTCTCATTTTGGAAATATATTTCCAATTACAGGTTTTTACCTCCCGAATAGTATGGGATATTAAAGGAATTAGAAATATAGTTCTAATTTACCCAAAAAATTCCGGAAAAATTTCAGTCGAGGCATTGACCCCCTGTTTAGACCCCCCCTAAAAACACTATATAAAGGGGGGATACCGGAGGGGGGACCCCCCTCACCACTCCTATCAGTCCTACCTACCCCTAACCCCTTGACTATCAATAGGTTATCCTGTTGCCACACAAGTTTGGTTCCCGAAGGGTTCACCTCAAAATTTTGCCAATCAATATGTTCGGTATCCAAGTTCACCGACTTATCCACAATATAATGTGGATAACTTTTTTAGAATATTCTAACTTTGTATTAGAATATATCATAACTTTGTGGAAACAAACAATCAATTATGATTATCAACAAACACGAGTTAAAGGAAGTTCTATCAGGTATAGACACCTTTGTAAACAATGTAGGTTTAACTACATTAAAAAAAGTTAAGATGAACAAATACCTTGACTTTAAGACAAGTGGTAAGAGTAACCCTAACCCTTACTATGATTTAGTTTCTATTGAACAAAGATTATCAAATATCCAAACGGGTTTTGATTATGATGAACAATTAGAAAGGAAGTATGGTAAGGAAGGTATTGTTCCCGTTATTAATGAGAATAAGAAAGAAAGTCCTTATCAGTTAGTAACTAAAACATTAGTTGTGTTAAAGTCCGACCCAACGAAATTCTATTTTCGTTACCAAGACCACAATAGTTCTTACCTTGATACCAAGTACATTTTTGAGGGTAATTCTATTGACAAAGTATTGTTCACTCAATACCTAATTGATACAAAGACCGACTACTCAAAGTATCAAAATGGTTTAGACAATACCTTAAACTATAAGGTAATGAGTTTAGACCACATCAAGAGAATTAAGATACTCAAACAAGAGTACACAATCATTGATTAGGTTAGTTCCCCCACTAACCGACCACTCCGAAAGGGGTGGTTTTTTTTTGACCAAACTTACACTCCGTAATCCAAAATATTGTTTGGCAAAATTTGTCATACAAGACCATATTCCATCCGGGTCCTCTGGAAATTTGTTTGGCAACCTTAACAATACTTTAACAAATTAAATTTGGAGAGATGAAGACGAATCCAAAATATTGTTTGGCAATTGTCATACACGACTTGGTTCTGGAGGTCGGGTAAACTTGTTTGGCAGATTCGGATATGGTATAGGATATATACGGATATTATCGGATACATTTGCCAATCAAGTTTCGGTGTCAAAAAAAACCAAGTGGAATTGGTAATACATTTGCCAATCAATATTTGGATGGAGACGACAGGTGAAAGATTTTGGTATTACATTAACAAAGTTTTAACAATTAATTCTTAATAGATAAGAAAGTATAAAGATAAAAGTATTATCTTTGTGGTCTATTAATTAATCATCTAAATTATTATGTATGTTAGTTACGTTTATCAAAATGTCAGGGATTGACAAAGTTATGTTTATCGTTTGGTCTATTGGTCTTATCGGTATGGTAACAAGTATCGTTAGATTATTTGTATTATGTATGGTATCTAAATTTACTCAACCTCAAACTATCTAATTATGAAATACGTTTTAAAATTTATCCTACAAACTATTATTGTTTTCTTTATCTTTACACCTTTCTTTATTGTACGTTTTATTTGGACGTTCAAGTTTAGTGATAAAATCGGTACGTCCACTGGTGAGGATAGAATGTATCGTTTATATAAAACGTGTTATCGTGTAATGATAAATAATATTAAAGGTCGTAAGTGGTCTTATATGTAATTTCTGTTTGTTTTTTGAGTTCTGTGTTCATTTTACCCCTCGTAGAAATACGGGGGGTTTTTGTTTTGAGAAGATGAAGTAGAAGATGAATGGATCAGGGTGAATTTGTTTGGCAGTATTGGTTTTACACTAAATTAGTGTGAAACTACTAAAATACTACTAAAATCTCATGAAACCCTTTGTGGTATTGAGTTGTGTGTCGGGAAAAATTCCTGACTGTAGGTCCCGTCAAAGTTGTTTGGCAAATTCGTATTACAATACCCCGAGCAACAGCGCGAGCTGAGAACTTGTTTGGCATTTGCCAATCAAATTTGGAGTGGAGATCTCGTCCCTCTCGACCAAGTCGTATTACATATTGCCAAACAAATAGCAGGGATCATGGCTTTTTTAGGGTGAGAAGTTCGTATTACACATTAACAAAGTTTTAACAAGTATATCATAATTTATTTTGTGATATCAAAACTTTGTATTACCTTCGTGGTCTAAATGATATAATATGATAGTAAATGACTTTCTTGTAAACCCTCAATCGTTAATGGGTAAACGTGTTAAACTTATTGAACCAATGGAAGATGACCCTCAACCAATTTTGGTTGGTCGTGAGGGGGTTGTCTACAATGTTGGTTTCGACGTTGTCAATGTTAAATGGGATAACGGAAGAAGTTTAGGACTTATTATCGGTAAAGATATTTTTGAAGTATTAAATTAAAATCAAATGGAAAAGTTTAAATGTTGTTTATGTGGTGAGGAAGTTGAGGGTTATGGTAATGACCCAAGTCCAATACCTACTGAAAATGAGAATGATGAATGTTGTGATGTTTGTAATCTAACAAAAGTTATTCCCACAAGAATCAATTTAGTAATTTCTAAAACCAAAACAAATGTTAATTAAATTAACCCACAGGGGTACACCCACGTTAGTAAACGTAGACCAAATTGTTTCAATCTACCAAGACATAGATCTCAAAAGTGGTTTGGCACAATCCAAAGTTACAACCACCAACGGAGTAGTATTCGTCGAGGAGTCCTTGAACCAAATCCACAAACTTGTTTGGCAGATAAAGAGTGGTCAGGCACCAGATATGGATTATGAAGTTCCTACTATTGAAGATAGAATGGAAAGGTCATTTAACCAAGATAGACCTTTGTCTTACACACCAACAAGTCATAGACAACGTACACCAATGAGAAGAAATTATAACCCTCATAATTTTCAAGAGTACAATAACTATTAGTTTTTTGTTTTTTAGTTCATATTGTGTTTGTTTAACCCTCGTAGAAATACGGGGGTTTTTTATTTTGTAAAATTCATCAGAACTGGAGCACAGGATAATATTGTTTGGCAACCTAAATGTGTAATATATTACACTTTCGTATTACTTTTTACCATAGAACACCTATTATTACACCTAAATGTGTAATATATTACACTTTCGTATTACTTTTTACCATAGAACACCTATTATTACACCTAAATGTGTAATATATTACACTTTCGTGTAGATTCTGTGGGCACCGTAGACAATTTGTTTGGCATTTGTTCACGTATTACCTATGTTCACGGACCGTGAACAACAAGAATTAGTGAACGCGTATTACTGCCAAACAAATTTCAGTCATCATGTTCCTGAAGTTCCCGAAGTAATGTTCCTGAAGTACCCGATGTACCCGATGTTCCTTGAGTATCCGAAAATTGTTTGGCAAAATACGTATTACACTTGCCACACAATTTTATGGTTGGGACCTTCACTGAAGATCCTTAACAAAACATTAACAATAATATTTGTGTATGTTATATAAAAGACTTACCTTTACACTCTAAATTAAACTATATGAATGTAAACGAATTAAAAGAACAACTACAAGAGGACTTGTTAAGTTTGTTAGAGGGTATGCGTATTGAAGATACATTACCCCCTAATGATTATGAAACCTTCAAAAACGAAGTGTGTAATATTGTGATTACTAATGTTAATAAATTAAAATAATATGAAAACTTACGAATTAAAAATTGAACAAGACAACGACCCAATGAACCCTCGTACCGATTGGGATAACATTACTACAATGATATGTTTTCACAAAAGGTACGACCTTGGTGACAAGACTGACTACAAGTCAAGTAACTTTGATAGTTGGGGTGAATTGAAAGAACAAATTGAAAGTGACTACAAAGTGTTAATGATTAAACCTTTGTATATGTACGACCACTCGGGTATAACTATATCCACAAGTCCGTTCGGTTGTAATTGGGATAGTGGACAAATTGGTTGGGTATTTATTGATGAAAAACAATTACAATATATTACGGGTGATAGTAGTGGACATAATGAAACTAATTTAGAAGAAATTATTGATAGTGAAGTTAAGACTTACGACCAATACATTACGGGTGAAGTTTACCAATACACAATTTATGAAATTGAAACTTGTAGTTTAGGTCACACACATAAGAATGTTGTTGAAAGTTGTGGAAGTTATTTTGGTGAGGAAGAATGTGAGAATGAAGGGAAGTCCGTATTACGAGGTTATGAATGTGAAGTTGTGTAGGAATACATAGGTTGATAAAAGGTGAAGAAGGGTAGTCGAAAGACTATCCTTTTTTTTTGTTCGGAAAATTTACCTCGGGGGGTGCAGAATATTGTTTGGCAAAAATACGTATTACACTTACCCTTCACCCACAGCGCATGCGCCGAAAGTTGTTTGGCATTTGCCACACAATATCAGCGCTGGTCTCGAGCTGGATTCTCACTGGTTAAATGTTGCCAATCAAATTTCCACAGATGCAGACGGGAAATCTTCGTATTACACCTTAACAAAACTTTAACAAAAAAAGATAAATAATATTTTTTTATATCAAATACTAATCCGACCTTTGTTCTATCATTATTAATTAACCTCGGGGACAGGAAAAAATCTGAACGATAATAAAAATGATACGTAATGGAAAAAAGGTAAATGAAGTTTACCAAACAAAAGACTACTCTATGTTTAAATTCAGAAACGACAATAGAGTTATTAACAAATCGCATGTTAAGAATATTGCGAACAATATGAAAGTTCGTGGTTGGGAAAAAGGTAGTTATGTTGTTATTAATAGAAAGGGTGAAATCATTGATGGACAACATAGAGTAACCGCCGCAATGGAAACGGGTGTATCAATCCAATACATTTTAGAAACTACCGCGGGTTTTGAAACTATTAGAAGTTTAAATAGTCGTCAACGAAATTGGGCGATTCACGACCACATACACGGATTCGTTGTTGAGGGAAACCCACACTACGTTAAGTTAGACAACTTTATGAAAATGTATCCCGATTTAAAACCAACTGAATGTATGATGATGGTTACGAATTCTTTAAGTGGAATTGATAGAGAAACTTTTGAAAGTGGAAGATTCGTTACAAAGAGTATTGATAAGGCGGTTGAATGGGCGTCATACATTATGGAATTGAAACCTTACTTTGAGGGTTACAATCGTTCAACATTTGTTAGGGCGATTATCAAAACTTTAACAAAGTGTAAGGAGTTTTCATTTGAGGAGTTTGTACGTAAAGTAAAAGTAAGACCTTCAAATATTCACTTTTGTGGAAGTGTAGATGAGTACATCAAAATGATTGAGGACATCTACAATTTTAGTAGAAATAAGAGTGGTAGAATTAATTTACGTAATTTATAATGTTGATTAATAGTGGTGATGAGGGGGGTTGTCGTAAGACAATCCCTTTTTTTATGTACAAACTTTCTTGGTTCGGATCCCATCCGGAATGTTGTTTGGCAAAACGTATTACAATGCCAAACAATATTGGGAAGGAGACGACAGGTATGATCTATTAAATTTCTTTAACAAAGTTTTAACAAATTAATTTGTTGTATAAAAATAAAAATGTTATCTTTGTGGTCTAAATATAAATGATATGAATTTAAAAAGAGTTGGTAATTGGTACAATGTTGATGAATACAATGTTGTTGTAGTTAAAGAAACGGACACATATTTTTGTGACCCGAGTTCTATACTTGTGTTTGATGAAATGTTCAATCGTGTCGAGGATCCGGAAGTATATGAGAAGATTGAAAGGGTTATGAAAAAAATGGATTGGAAATATGATTTAGTTGATGAAGATTAAAATAAATTAATATGAAAACAACACACTACAAATTTACCAAACCTAATTTTGAATGTTCGTGGAACGTGGACATCAAACCAAGAAAACACAGAATTACTGATTTTTATTACGACCATGAAGATGAAAAATGTTCATCTGATTTTGTTAAATTTAGTAATCAAACTACACAACTATGGTTTCCATTCGGTAATAACGCCGAACCCGATTTCTTCGATTTTTTATATTTGTTCGTAAAAAACTATAACGACAAGTTTAAGAATCTTAAAATGAAAAAGGAACATCAAAGTTATGAACATGATGGTTGTACTTCATCTCCAATGATGGTTTTTGTTAATGTTAAAAATGGTGTGACTATTGTGAGTTATTGTCCTTTGTTAGAGGGAATGACTGATTTTAAATTTGAGAAACATTTGTTTGGTAGTTTTAGAATTAAGAAAGAAGATATGTTAAACTTCTTAAACAAATGGTCAAAGAAAGTAAAGTTTCAAAATTAAACGTATTACAAAAACCCTCACAGAAATGTGGGGGTTTTTTATTTCTCGTCATCAGGATCGTCCAGGAAATATTGTCTGGCAGTTGCCAAACAATATCGAGGGCTGTCGGAACAGATCTTCACAGTCGTATTACATCTTAACAAAACATTAACAAAAATAAATTAAATAATATTTGGTGAATAATATAAAACGCGTACCTTTACACTCTAAATTATTTTATATGAATGAACAAGTAAAAACATTATTAGACAAAACCAATTTAAATTGGACTGTCCGTCAGGAGGAATTACAAACCATTAGTGGTATTAGTATCCCAAACAAAAAAGCAATAGTTCGTGATGACAACAACACAATCGTTGGTGTACATTCGGATGGTTACCAACCTTATCAGAATCATGAGTTGATGGACTTATTACATCAAGTAAGTGGAAGAACAGGTTTGGAAATTCATCGTGGTGGAGACTTCAAAGGTGGTGGACGTATCTATGTTCAATTAAAAGGTAACGACTTAAAGTTAGGTAATGACCGCATCGAAGGTTTCTTAACGGGTGTGAATTCTTTTGATGGTTCAACATCATTAGCGTTCGGTCACTCTAATACAACCATCAGTTGTCAGAATACATTTTTTAGGGTTATGAGTGGTTTACAAAACAAGGTGAGACACACAAAGTCTATGTCTTTAAAAGTGGAAGACATATGTAGAAGATTGGACGTGGTGTTGGAGGAAGAAAAACAAACCTTCAAATACATCACCGAATTAAGTGAAACCTGTTTCGACGATCTGATCAAGGAGAAAGTGACTCGAAAATTGTTTGGCATCAAACCTGAAATTAATTTGATGGATGAAGATGCGTTATCAACAAGAACTCGTAATAACTTATCAAGATTCTACATTGACTTAAATGGTGAGATTCAACAAAAAGGTGATAACATGTGGGGTTTATTTAGTGGAGTTACGAAGTACACAACACACTCGTATAGTAAGAACGATAATACCGAGGCTAAAATGTTTGGTGGTATCGGTCAAGTTGAACAAGAAATATTTTCAGATTTGGTTCAGTTGGTTTAATAGTTCTGTTTGTATCCCTCGAACCCTCGTAGAAATACGGGGGTTTTTTATTTGTAGACCATGTGCCACAGGCCTGATGCAAATATTGTTTGGCAATAAAATTACAAAACTAGCACCTGGTAAGCATGTGAAAGTTGTTTGGCAAAATACGTATTACACTTGTTACCTTTTTATATATAACCATAACACTTGTCAAGTTTATTGCGCAATAAACTTGACATTTCTGCCAAACAATATTTCTACGGTGCCCACAGATCTAATTCGTATTACATATTCTTTAACAAAGTTTTAACAAATCAATTTGAAAGATAATAATATTATCCTTATCTTTGTGGTCTAAATATAAATGATATGAAATCAACAATGAAAAAAAAGGTATCCAAAATCGTTGAAATAAAAATCAACGAGAAACTGACAAATCTCATGGAGGAATTATCGACCAACGAGTTCGTTGATGAAATTTGTGATATTGTCTTTGACGAGTTAGATACGGATGTTGAATCCGATAGTAGAGAAGAAGTGATTGAAATCATTGGTGGTAAGGTATTCCCACTGACACACAAATTAACCGAATATGTTATTGGTAAAGAAATAAAAATAAGTTATGAATAATATGGAATATAAAGTAATCACATCAAGTAGTCCACAAGGACTTAACAACACAATGAACTCTTTAATCAAAGAGGGTTGGGAACCAAAAGGTTCTCACCAAGTAGTTGTGATTCATTCACAAAATCGTTATAGTGGAATGTTACATATGGACACTAAACACGAAACCGAATATTCACAAACAATGGTGAGAGAAACCAAGAAGAATGTTATCGAAGTGGACATCAGTTATTATCATCCTGATGACAATGAATCAATTAAGATTTATGATGAAGAAGGTATGAGAGAAGAATTTGAAAACAAATTAAAAGAATTAATATGAAAATTCACATTCTAAAAATTACTGATAGGGATGATGAAACATCCGACCCTATGTACTACACCATTAATGGTTTAAGGGAAAGAGTATTAAAAGATTGGTTCGAAGTATGGGAAACTATGCCAATAGATGAAATGAGAGAAAAGCTTGAAACCGACGACGAGTATATGATTGATTGGTTAAGTGGTTGGGGTTATGATGTGGAAATAATATTAACAATCACCGAAAACGATTTAAAGTAATGAAAGTAGAAAACATACAATTATACAAGAACGGAGCATCTGTGGTAATATGGTTTGGCAATATCTATCATCAGTATTGGGACTACACCCAAGTTGAAGCCATTCATCTATTCAAAAAGAAATATGGTATTAAAGGTAAAGTAGATAAAGTAAATTATTGTCCATTCATTTTAAATTAAACAACATGATAGTAGAACTAAACTCCGTCGCATCAGTAATCGACACAGAAACCAAGATTGTTTATCCCAAATATCAGATGGGAGGATATGATAAATTGTCCGGCAGACATCTTGACGACCTTGATAAAAAGTTTGTGGATGAGATATCCGAAGCTGATATATTACTAATTAACGAATCACTTAAACATCAATAACATGAAAACATTTGAATTCTTTTTAGACCAAAAGGTAACTACATGGATGAGAACCGACTTTGAGGTAAAGGCTAACGACTTAAACGAGGCGGTTAGAATTGCCAAACAAATGTACGACGACGGCAAACTCGAAGACATTGGTTGGGATGAAATTGCCAACTCAAAGGAAGTATTACAACCATGTGATAATGGTGGTGAATCTACGGCTGAGATATATAACATGAATGAGTTAGGTGATGTATTAGAAGTTTTTAACAATAAAGTTGATAAAGTCGAAAACATTTAGTATATTAGTTAGTGTGTTTATAATTAAGTGTTTGGTTAGTTGTACAATGGAGGTCTTTCGACCTCCATTTTTATTTGGTGTAATACCCGAATCGGTCTTCTGGTCCGGCTCCAATATTGTTTGGCAAATTTTGTTTAAGTTTTTAGATCAAATCTTCCACATATATTAAAAAAATAAATTTTTAAAAAAATTTGTTGTTTTGTAATAAAATATGTATTACCTTCGTTGTTCATTAAATCCGTATATGATGACCACGAAGATAATTTTATCTCCAAGTAAAAAAACCTATGATGTTTGGTATTCCAATGATGGCAAGACTTTCGTAATACATAAGAGAGGTTTTAAATCTATTGATGAAGCAATCAAAGAGACAACAATAATAAATGGTTCTTTTAAATTATTAAAAGACGTATTACAAAATAAGTAGAGAAGGTGGGTTAGTAAGTTTAGTTAAGTCCCTCATCAGAAATGGTGGGGGATTTTTTTGCACTGCAACTTCTGTTGCGCGCGCATGCGCTCGATATTGTTTGGCAAAATACTTTTATTGATTATCAATGAGTTATGTTTTGCCAAACAAATTTATGCTTAAGCACTGTGAATTTTTTACAGCGCAAATGTTGCCAAACAATATCAGCCAGATGATCACCTTCGATTCTCCAGGCATTATTCTCTTTATCCATTAACAAAATTTTAACAAAAAATATTTGGATTATTTTTGGTGGTATAAAAATAAAAAGTTTATCTTTGTATCCTAAACTTTAAAACTATGGGAACAAGAAATTTAACAATGGTAATCTCCAACGGAGAAACAAAAGTAGCACAATACGGACAATGGGATGGATACCCATCAGGTAATGGTGTTATCGTATTAGATTTTTTAACTAATACAAATTTAGATGAGTTTAAAAACAAATTAAACAAAGTAATCTTTGTTAATGGAAACAAAGAAAAGGAAATGAAAAAGTGGTTAAAATCTATTGGATGTGAGAATGGATGGATGAATATGGACCAATCCAAATTGTATCAAGAGAAGTATCCATATCTATCACGAGACAATGGTGCGAGAATTCTTGAAATGATTATGGAAGGTCAAGAAGATGAGATATGGGTTACTGATAGTACAGACTTCGCTGGTGATAGTTTATTTTGTGAGTGGGCCTATCTTGTTGATTTGGATAAGAATGTATTAGAGGTTTACGAGGGATTTAATAAAGAACCTCTAACCATAGAGGATAGGTTCTTTAATCTAACAGAAAAGGATTGTGAATATTATCCAATCAAGATGGTAAAGAAATATGACTTAAACAATTTACCATTAGAAGATGAGTTTCTAAATGATTTTAAACAAGAACAAGAAAACTAATTAATATGAGTTTCGAGATGTACACAAAGGCAGGTAATTCAGCTTGTCAAACACAATTAAATAAAATTGTGAAGTTTATTGAAAAGGGTAAGGATGTTACTCCCGAAGTCATCAACACAATGTTTACAGATGCACTAAACAAGATTGCTCTTAAACATAGGGAAGTACACGACACCGAGCCCGAGTGGCACTTGAAAGATAGAATCAAGAAAGCCCTACAAAACAACTTCTACGATAAAACTAAATTCTTTTAACATGCCAAACTGGTGTAATAACAACATAACAATCAGCGGTGATGAGGGTACAATTCGTACTCTCACTGCTGTTATCAAAAATCTGAAGTCTAATAACGAAGAACGAGGCAATGATGTATTCAAAGCTCTTATCGGATTACCTCCACATATGACGGATGGTGATTACAACGAGAAGTGGTATGATACTAACATTGAATGGTTCGGAACTAAATGGGACATCTCATATGAGGAGAGTGCATTTAATTTTACCAAAGACGAAATAACATTTTATTGTGAAACGGCCTGGAGTCCACCCATTCCTTTTATGGAGAATCTGTGTAAGATGTATAAGGTAAATGGTAACCTGTTCTACTCCGAAGGTGGAATAGGGTTCGCTGGTGAAACTACATTTACTTGGGTGGATGGTGAGTTGGATGTATATGACGACGAATGTGGATATCTTGAAGGAATATACAAATATTCAAAAGAGGAGTTTTGGTCCGAAGTAGATTCAAGAGTGGACAACATCTTGGACGAAGACCAATCATTGGATGACTTCTTATCTGAATTCCAATTCGTATCCCACGAAGACAAGAAAGAATTAACAAGATTATATAACGAAACAATTAAAAGAAATGAGGAAGAATCCGAAGGTGAGCAAGACGACTTACCCTGAAAAACAACCAACTCAAGATGAGTGGTTCAGACAATTTGGTGTGGCAAGTGGTTACACCAAACCAACTCCATACTATGGAGGTAACGTTTTCAACACAAGAGTATTTCTTGGAGAAAGGTATAGATCCTCCAGTGAGATATTGTTTGGCAAATTTATTAATTATTTAAATCCTTTTACATGGGTAGGTTAAACAAAGACAATCAAGGTGTATTCACAAACGTGGTAGGGAGTAGTAATTCCATTCCCACATACAATCAGTTCATCAACAGACCAAACCAAGGATCCCATCCGGAATATTGTTTGGCAGATTATGTTAACGAGTATCGTAACAAGGTTAACCAACATAAGTTGGACATCGAACAGTTAGCTCACTTAGAGGTGATCATCATACAGATCAGAGCACTGTCAAACTTGGCTGGCAATGTGAAACTCTATACAGTTAGGGACACATATATCTATGGTCGTTGTCCATTCCACCGTAACGAATCTGATATCAATGAAGTCAGAGTACTCATCGATCTTATAGACCTCCACTTCCCGTCAGGGAAAGCAGATCTCAGGAAGTTGTCTGGCAATAAGGACTTCATGTCTAAGGTGTATGACAAGATGAGTATAGTAATGCGTGCTGAGATCAATGCAAATATTACCGATTATAAAAAAATATATTCCGAAAATATTTGTGATATTCCAAATTTATAATTAACTTTACATCCTAAACTTTAAACTATGAATCAAATTACTCTCTCCGAAAATGTTATGGTATCCGATCCTTGTTATACATTGGATACTTGGTGTCAAACCAAATTAAGTAATGTATTACCCGGCATCTTTAATATAGATGTTGAGAAAACCGACTTAGATAGTTGGGGTGTTAGAATCTCAAGTATTACAGTGATTCATAAGGATTATCAAGATGGTCAGTTTGATTGGGATTATCATAGTACTTGTGGTGTTGATACTGGACAGTGTGGTGTCTTCTGTATGACAAGTTACCGTAACGATACAACATTTAAAAAAGTAAGGGTAAAAGTATTACATACGAAGAAGTTTAATTTGAAAAAAAGAAAAAAGTTAAGATCGAAAGAAAACTATAAATACAAAAATTCAATTAGGTTTAAACTAAGGATATTAAAAAAAGGAGATAAATGGTATGAGAAGATGTGTCACTTCACATTAGGTAAAGAGGGGTGGGGTTTGTATGACACAGGTGTGGTATCCTCATCTGGTGTTGGTGATGGTATGTATCCTTTGGAAGTTATGGAGGACAATGGTAAAGTTGTAGGAATCAAAGTAGTATTTCTTGGTGACGACGATGAGGATGACTATGAAGATGAGGGTGATTGTTGTGGAGTATGTGGAGCTGAGTTAGAAGGAGATGGTACCTGTGATTATTGTTCGAACGAAGAAAACGAAGATTAATATGTCAAAGAAGATCAAGGTTAGGTTCAATCTCGGGAGAGGTGAGAACTATATGAAATGGAAGGTTCAGTATCCGAACGGATGGACCAAGTACTTTCGTCCCTGTGATGTACAGTTGGTGATGACCGATTGTGTTCTCAAGAATAGTAGAACTACTGCTTTAAAGATCCTCAGTGGGGAACACAAGGTAGTATGTGCTTGGGTCCTATGTGATAATATAGAGATTCGTGAGGATAACTTCATTGCTGACAATGGACAACAGGTAAAGTATAATCCGAGAGTTCTACCATTTTGGAATAAGGATGGTGTGGATATGGATGGATCCAAGATCAAGGAAATGTATTCGATCGATTACAAACTTAATATTAAATAATATGAACTACAATTCAAGAGAAGAAGTAAAGAACTTAAGAATCAAGTTCTGCAATGAGATAGAGAATCTATTTCAAGTTGGTGAAACCATAGAGTTTACCACTCCATTTACAGTGTATGTACAAGAGGAGAACACATATGATGACTCGTTCGTCAAAGTACCATACATAGTTAAGACGATGTCTGATGGTCAATACCTAACAGGTACCACACCATATGGTGATGAGTTTGATGACCTAACCACCTACGACTTGGAAGATATAGTTGAAGTGGCATATATCTTAGATACCATTGGTGATAAACAATATAAAATATTAGAAGATGGACAATCAAATGGTTAAACTATGGATTAAGGACCAAATCTCCAAGATCAGTAAGAAAGAGGATATGGGGTTCATACCATCCGATATAGCTAATGCTAAGATAGAAATCCTAAGGGACTTCTACGAGACATTCAAATTGGATAAAGTAACAATTAATGTAACATACCATGCAAAAGTTTAAAAGAAGAATCATATGGTTGTGGGATTACTACTGTACACCACTGAATCCGTCAGACCACTTTCACTACATGGAGTTGAAGTATGGTCAGCAATGGTATGATTATGTGGATAGGAATTATGAGGAGAGATTCGGATGACCCACTGTGGATTCGGGATGTTGTCTGGCAAATTAAATTTTGATAAAAAGAAAAAAAGTTGCCTTAAATTTTTTATTATCGTTTTTTGTTCTTATATTTTAATATAAACAATTAATGATTATGAAAACAACAACAACAACTCGTAAGAGTACAGCTCGTCGCACCAAGACAACTTATGTGCCAGTATCTAACAATGTATACTTCGATGGTAGTTCATACCGCGTAAGAGCATCTGTTAATGGAACTAAGATCTCTAAGAACTTCTCAAACAAGAGAACAGCAATTACATTCCGTAATCAATTATTGAAGTCAATGTAATTGTCTAAATAGACGAACAATAATGGACCCTCCACTATTGTGGGGGGTTTATTGTTTAAAGACCACAAGAATCAAGAATCAGGAATAAGATCCTCCTGATATTGTCTGGCAAACCCATATGGGTTTTTTTTAGACACACCTCGGGTACGAGGGGAACATGTGGGAGATGAGGAACATTGGGAATATAAGGAACATCAGGAATAAGATCCTCCTGATATTGTCTGGCAATATTTATATACTATGAAACTAAGTAAACTAAGAGAAGAAGAAAACGAACCTGTGAATGGGGATAACGTGAAGATCGAACAATTAAAATTCGCCAGCGATAAGTTCATTCAGACCATCCATAAGTTTAAGAAACAAAATCTCTTCTGGAAGACCATAGAAATACCTGAGGGTACGATTCGTTGTTCAATCAGATTGGAAGACATCCCATTTACCGTTGAGAGGTATAAAGAAGGATTTCTTGGGGAAATTATCTGTAACATCGACATGGTACTTAATATGGATCCGAAACCTGTGATTCCATTGAACATCTTACAGGTGGCAGTTGGATCCTTCATAGATGAGATAATTGAGATTAATCCTGATTTAAAGAATAAACCATCTAGATATCCTACGGACTTGTTGGACATGTATCACTTTAAAATCCAATACGTAACTATCTACCCTGGTCAAGGTATATTACACCTAAGGGACTACATGGAAACCCCAACGTTTAACTTGAAGGTTCAGTCCCCGAATAATATGGGTGGACTAATAGGGTCAAGATCATTTTTGTTAAATCAATATAGTCTAACCCAAGGAGATCTTCCGATCTTCGCCGACAATTATTCTCTGGCAATGGAGAAGTTAATTAAGAAAGCCAAGTCAGTGTATCACGGACTTAAGAAGGGAACATGGAAAGGTCATACATATCAGTTGTTCACCCCTCATGATTGGAAGAGTGCCTTTGTAGTACATCAAGATAAGTTTGATTATAATAGAACCGATAAGGTATTACATCCTAACTTCAGTATCACTTGTAACTTTGGTTATGAAACAGTAGATGGTAGAAAGAACTCTCCAGCCGAATCACCTCTGTCCGAAGAGGAACGAAGAGAATTCAATGAATATTTAAAGAAACGTTTCCAACACTTCGACATAGCATATTAATACGTATTACACAATAAGATTAATTACGGGGACCCATAGGGTCCCCTTCAAGTTTTATGTATTACGATAGACGAACCTTAGTGTAAAAAGTACACAAAGTTCTCTAATATTGTCTGGCATATTCTGTTTAAGTATTACATAAAAAACGTTAAACAAACCTATACAATATTATCTGGCAAGAATCGTTGTTCTAACAACGCAATATTGTCTGGCAAGGACCACGTATGACGTGTGGATAAATTGTTAGTAAGTATTACGGGACGATCCTTCGGTCGTCCCTTCAAGGGGATATGTGAATAACTTGTGAGCGTATAACTACCATTATGTTAAATAGAAACTAAGGTATTACAAATGACCGTATTACATGTGATAAATTATATGTATATATAAAAATATATGACACTATGACACCCTTGAAGGGGTCCGAAGGACCCCGTATTACAGTTATGTATAGAAAAATTTTACAATATGGGTCTCTATTCGGTCAAGGGTCAATTCCCACAGACTACCACTTTTCCCCACTTTTTCCCCAAAATGACGCTGGGATATCTACAATCAATAAATATTACTAAAAGTGGGATTATTATACCAGATTAAACGGTACGATAAAAAGGTACAAATAAAACCCCTCTAACAGGGTCAATATCAGGGATAAAATGGGGGTAATTTTCGGGGGTCTAATGGTGGGATTTTTAGACCAAAATACAGTAATTATCTCGGACCCTTTGGGTCCTCGTCAGGGGTAAACAGGATGTTCCCGACACAGATGTCGGAGACATAATGGGGGTAAACAGGTCCAAAGTCGGAAGTTTGCTCGGACCTAACGGTCCTCGTCAGGGTAAATTATACCTTATTCCAGTACTTCTTATATAAGGATCTAAAGTAACAACCTAATCTTTCATCGTATAGAAATCCATTATTCTTTAAATGTTTCTTTATACTGTAATGTCTGGTATCGGTTCCTCCAATACCTATCCAAGAACTCTTTATATCTATGAACACATACATCTGATTATCTATGTTAGGGATAATCTCAACCAATGTCTTATACACGTTCCCTTTCATTTCTGTGTAGGGTTTTAGATAGTCCATTATTTCCTGATTACTTTTCATATTCTCTAATATACAAAATATATTCCAAATAAAAAAGGGACCTTATAGTCCCCTTTAATTATCTACTTTTATTTAGTTTTTTATTACTGGTAGGTCTATTAGGATTACAATTCCCTTCATGCCATCTTTTAAGGTTAGTTAAACCTCCAACCTTTTCACCACATACACTACACTGATATAATGGTTTCATATGTCCTTTAACATTTTTAAGTTCCATATGTTTTGTATATTCATCCAATAGACCTTTATTCTTTAAATAATAATATGCACCACGCGAACCTTCCAAGAAATCATTCCTACCATTATATTTCAATGATTCTTGTCTAGCAGTTTCATCATCCCAAAAAGTGTAAGCCTTTATAAGTGATGACTCATCCAACCAACCTTTTTTTATACCGACCTCAAGAGCAATCCTATCATTCTCCCTAAAATCCTTTAGGTATATATACTTACTAGCAACCTCTAATACCCTTTCTTTAGTCCATTTAACCATCTTACCATTTACTTTAACCTTACTTGTCATATGAGAACATACCTCATCTATCCAACCATGTTTGTTTGCGGATGCGTATGCTCCACTACTACCTTTACCAAATTCATTTCTTGTTTGATACTTTAATGCTTCTTTTTGGACATTTTCTTTAATCATCCATCTTTTAATTCTTTCTAAGTGTGATATTAAATCCAATCTTTTATTTCTTAATATCCATGTATATGCTTGTTTACAATTATTTCTAAAATCAGTTAAATTTGTATACCCTTTAATATCATTTATGGTCATTTCTTCTGTATACTTTATTAAATCATCATCGATAAGATCTTTACATATTTCATCTACTATGTTTAATTTCCACATTACTCCCCACGCTTTTCTTTCTTTACGTCTAAACTCACTTCTTAGTGTATATTTGGACGCAGTCTCTATTAGTTTCTCCATTGTCCATATCCTTGTTACTCCTCCGAGTCCACCAGGTTTTGCTCTATTGAGAACTTTCCACCCGTTTTCCTTATATTCCTGTACCTTATCATCCTCCACCTTCTGAGCAAGTTCCGAATCGATATATCCATCCGTCAAAACCTTTTTAATGGGTAATAACTTATGTTTAATCATATATTTGTACACAGGACTATCATCTGAGTTCATATGACTATTATTCCTTTTCTTTTCATTATAGGTTAAACCTATATATGCTGTCTTATCCTCGAATTCGTAAACATAAACCATTCTTTTATATAGATGCCCCATTGGTTTCATATGACTACACACCTCATCTAACCATCCCCATCTTCTTGCTGCGTCATAGTGATCTTGATTTTTCATACAAAATTCCCCACGGTTTTCATATTTTAACGCAATCTGATGTACTTCCTCCTTTCTATGTTCCCATCTTATATTCTTTTTCATATGAGACGTTATTTCATGTAACCATCCTCTACGTTTTGAATAAAGATATACTCCACATTCATTCTTTTGAAAAACATTCATTATCTCATACTTTAACGCAACCTTCCTACAATCCTCTATTGTTCTTACTGATCTTTTACCTGTTAGGTTTACCATATGACTACAAACCTCGATTGTCCACCCCTTTTTTTTTGCGTAATTACATGCTGGTGAAGAATTTAATTGAAATTCTTTCCTCGTTTTATACTTTAATGCCTCTTTATGGACCATTTCTTTTGTCCATCTAATTCCTTTTGTATATCCCATACCACAAATATATTAAATTATTCTGTATATTCTAAATTATTCCCCCCGTAAAGTTATCCACATTGATAATATTACTCATTCGGTGATTCCCATGAATCGATATCATATTGGAAATATCTATCACCATATAAACTTGTTAGTACAATCCCGAAATGACCGAACTTTTTTCTAATTAAACTACTCATATAATCCGAACTATGTAACAGACACCCTCTATTCAGATGTTTAATTTTAATCCTTTCTATTTCTATAAGAACACCTACATTGTTTGTATACACCGAGAATTTATCGGGTAGTTTATATTTAAAATGAGGTTGTTCGGGATCATCTCCCCCGATTGTTCCACTCTTTAACGCATTATATACGGTTTTCCCCTTCTTAATTTGTTTTTTTACGTAATCATCGGTAGATTCATTTATTACATCACTTGGGTTAGTCATAATAGCATTGATATCGAAATTACGGTATTTGTTTTTAACCTTGTTTTTAACATTTAAATAATCCACACTCGACCTGGTATTAATTAGATACTGTTCACCATAAACAATATCCGATACATCATCCTTTGATAACCTTTCATTAACAAACACATCCTTACCTTCCTCCATTCTCCATACTTTTAATGGTAAACCTAAGCCACCGTTTTCTCCGACCACATCTTGGTTGTAAAATGTAAATTGGATGGATGTTTGTTCTAATTGATCATCCACCACATGAAACGTATACTCCTCAGGAAGTTCGTACCTAAAACGAACACCATTTGACAGCGTTACCACACCCTTTCTAATGGCTTTATGAACGGTTTTAACTCTCTTTCTTTCCTTGTCTACGTTTGTACCTTCGTTTATTAGATCTATAAATTTCATTGTATATAAATATCCCTTTAAATTATAATACCACTAACGGACTGAGGACATCTAGTCGCTTACGAAATTATATGTATTTGGATATAATATGTAAAGTATATTGTGTTTTATATGTAAAGTGATATAATATTGAATCTCGTGTGCCGGTTTTCTCGGGCGTTAAGATGGTTATTTGTGGTTAGTGCTGGTTTTATCCTACATTGAATCTCCGACGCCGGAACCCCCGTTCACGGTTGGGTGGGTCATTAGTTAATCCCAGTAACCATGGGACCTTTTAAAGAACTCAGGATTGTTTCGGTTGAAATAAGATTTAATCATTATCTTGAACATCCATAATATCCCCTTTGATTTGAATCTACGTGAGGATGTGTATGTACCTTTAATCTTTACCACCTTAAAGTTCTTTGACATAACCTTCTGTGATATGGAATAGTCCTCGGCGAATAGTTCACTCGGATTATATCCTCCCACCGACCAATAGGTCTTAGTGTTCCATAACTGAAATCCTCCCACGGCAAACGGAGTTCCAATCAATGAGGATAAGGTTTGGAACATATCAAACATCCTGAATACCCATCTGTATGGTTTATCCGTATAGAACGGGACCGTGATTAAATCCTTCTTATACTTCATACACTCTGTTATTATATCCTTATTGGTTAGAAATATATCTGAGTCCAAGAATAACATATATGGGGTTGTTACAAGTTTTGATCCATTGAGTCTTCCTTGTGATGGAAAACCACCTTCAATTACCTTTATCCTTAATGGTGTGGTTTTAAAATCCACCTTTATCTTCTCTATCCACTTTAAGGATTCCTTTTGATCAGATACATCTGATATAATAATCTTTGTATTTAATATCCTATTCTGTTTGGATATATGATATAAACAATCGTATAAGGTCTTTCCCTCGTTTTTGGATGGAATGACTATTGTGAGTTGTTTACTTAATGACCGTGTATTCATTGTTGTTATATATGATGTATGAGTTGTTCTCTATCCAATCCCCACAGTTTAGATATCTGACGTTGTTTATCATCTTATCATCTGGATGATGAATATGTCCACACATAACGGTTGAACAGTTATGTTTATTTCCTTGACGAACAATTTCTTCTTCAAAAGATGTCATAAACTTTACAGCCTCCTTAACACTATTCTTTAAATACTTGGATAATGATCTTTTATACCCCCATGATTTGAGTCTTCTGTCTATGGATATTGCAAAGTCATAACCTATTGATCCTAAGATACCTAACCATTTAAGTTTAACCACCCCATCATAAAGATCACCATGTGTGATGTAGGTGTTATTCCATATATACTCATTGTGTATCTCTATATTACCAAAGTTCACATCCAAGTATTCCCTTAAAAACTCGTCATGGTTTCCTGGTATGTATATTACCTTTGTTCCGTTCTTTGAATAAGATAATATCTTTCTTAATACATTTGTATGTGGTTGTGTCCATCTAAACTTTCTTTTTAACATCCACCCATCTATGATATCTCCCACTAAAAATAGATATTCAGGTTGATATTGTTTAAGAATTTCTAATACCTTATCGGCGTTTGATCCTTTGGTTCCTAAATGAACATCGGATATGAATAATGCTTGTATTTTCATTGTTTATAAATATTAAATTATAAACCATGTATGTTAATAAATTGTTAAAGACCTCTTATATTTTATTTCCAATCACCTAATAGATAGGTTAATATTAAAATGATTAAACTTGGTTTGTATCTTATCAAAATATTTCAAAAATTCAAAATCAGACATATACTTTAATTGTTGTGTCTCACCGTTGGGTTTAATATAATAAAAATTAACATCCTTCCTATTCAATATAATCGACGGAACTTCCCTATCACCAAGAGAACTTGGACTAAACCCATACTCATCAGGAAGAACATATTTTACCTTAACCAAATTAGTTTCAGTCCTTTTATCTATAAACATTCCTTCCTTAAATGCACTGTAAACGTTCTTAGTCTTATCCCTTAACTTGTCCGTCTCTTCGTTTAGTTCTGTTGGTTCTGTTGGTTCTTCCTTATCCCACGGTTTTTTACCCGTCCACTTTACCAAATTACTCTCACGTGGTGGGGTTAATTCTATATTAATCCCGAACATCTTCTTAAACTTCTCTTCCACTAACTTCGTCATCCACTCATGATTTATGGGACACCATGTTAATTCCGTCATTGTTTGTACTGACGCAAATAACTCTAAATCCCCTTCATCGTCTATTCTCGGTCTCATATAATCCCCTAACTCATAACTAAACGATACTCCATCACTACGGGTGATCTTTCCCTTCTTAAACACCTTAAAAATGGTCTTGGCCTTCTTATATAACCTTTCCTTCTGTTCTGGTGTGAATGTATCTATAAATCCACTTAAACTTTCATTTACTACATCTGTGAGTTTCATTGTATATAAATAGTGATATTATATGGATAACCATATACCGTGATTGGCAAATTTATTTTTGACATATCCCCTTACATGTCCATTAAGTGTATGGTGTAGATCATAATGCATATAAACCTTATTTCCGTCATCGTCTATTCTATATACACTAAGATTTTGATATGAATTTCCCTCCACCTCTATAATCGGATCAGGAACGGATTTGCCGGATACGATTCTACGGTATTTATTGAGTACGTACATATACTTCTTATCATTATACATAACTACCCCCGTTTTGTATAAACTAAATATTAATTTACATTTCTTTAATTCATTATCTGTAAGTTCCTCGTTTAATGTTTCCTCTTTTGGTTCATCTAAAACAAACTTCATACCACGTTGGTTGACGTGTATCTTCGCATCTAAATTGTTAAATCTATTTTTAAGTTTATTGATAAACATTTCCCTTAGATGAACACCCGTTGGGTTCCTTGATATCGATTCTTTATCGTTTGTACATTTATCTACCACATCTTCATCATCACAGTAAATGATTATACCTTCACCAGGAAAGTTACAGGTGATCATGTTAAGTTGCATATCATTCATACTATATTCCCACCTATAAAATACAGGATCATTTATATAATATCTAAACTTGATGATCTCGTCTGTTCTTGGGTGTTGAACCTCAATTACACCCTTTCTAAGTGCTTTGAAAATCGTTTTTACCCTCTTTTCCTCTTTTGAATCTGGTTTCTTAAAATATCTTACATCTTCGTTTAGTGGGTGAATCTCATTGTATAAGTTTAAATCTAAAAAGATCCCGAAGTTATTGTACCTTTTCTTTACATGATCCATTATCTTAACGAATATATAGGAAAACATTGTGTTCTCAAGATTATCCTCTATATAATCATAATCATGATTAGTTATGTGATTGTTTAATAATATGTCCTTACCATCCTCCACTTTCCATATCTTTAATGGATATCTATCTCCGATGGTATCCGTTTTTTTACCATTATATAGATACTTTATGGATAATCTTTTCCCTAAAAAATATGGTGTACACATTTTAGGTAATTCATATCTATACTTTGTATCTGTTTTCACCTCGTTGTGGTCATATTCAATAGTAAATGTACCCTTTCTTAATGCCTTATTAACGGTAATCACCTTCTTTCTTAAACGATCATCATCCATTGAGGTGTTATCCTCATTTAAGGTTTCATTCTCATATTTCTCATCATACCACAAAAATATTCCGAATGGATCAAATTTCTTTCTTAAAAAAATTATAAAATCTCTATAATCTGCATTATTTAAATTGTATTCTTTAACGTCTCCTGAATTGTCGTTAACATAATATAACTTAACTTTGTTTTCGTTTTGATTATTTCCCACCTCTATGAACGTTTCATCATGAATGTCTATCTTTACATCGAACTCATCAGGGAGGATATAGTGAACCTTACCAAAAATAGCATTCCCTAAAACACCAGTCTTTAGACCTTTGTATATAGTTTTTGCTCTTTTGATGAGTTTTTCCTTCTTATCATCTGATGATATATCCTCATTGATAGACTGTGGTTCATCTAAAACTAATTTTATATGGTCAATATCTCTAACATCTACACCAAGATTTTTAAATTTTTTTCTTACATAAAAATTAACTATATGATCCTCTAAGTATGATCTTGTTGTTATTTTCCATCCTTTTTCTAAGTTATTACTTATAAAATCTTGATATAAGTTTGGATCGGTGGTATGAACTTCAATATGATTAAATTCTACCCTAAACACTTTTTCGCCTGCGGACCACTCCCAATACCAATATGGTCCTTTAACTTCATATGTAAGTAAGAATTCACCACCCCTTTCTTCTGATTTAAAACTAACTGATCCTTTTTTAAGAGCCTTAAATATGGTTTTCCCTTTCCTCAACTCTTTAATCTGTTCAGGACTTAAATCATCCTCCTCATTTTGATGATCTCTCTCATTTATTACACTCATTAATTTCATCTACCTACTAATTAGTTTTATCTCAAAATTATAAAAGGATTTCTCATATATCTTCTCAACAAAAGCTTTATAAAATTGTGGAGTCGCCATAAATGGTCTCAAACCTCTTCCATCGTCATCATCAAAAAAGAACTTAACATCATTACTATCCCCCTCGTATCCAACCTCAATAATCACATTACCATCTACTAATTTAACGTCATATTCATCAGGAAGAACATATATAATACTACCATGTTCACCTTTTTTTAATATAAAACCTTTCTTATATGCTTTATAGACTGTCTTTGCTTTCTTAATTTTCCTATCTTCGTCAGTCTCCGATATAATGTCTAATAATTTCATCCTTTATAAATATCTTTAACATTAATTAATTCCTGTTATGTTTAATCTTCTTAACAATTCATCAGTTGTCTCTCTATATGTGTAATTTCTTGATGTTGTGTTTGTTTCAATTACACTATAATCAATTTCAATCATCTCAGGATTTATATTTGTATAATTTCTCCAGTTGTTTATTCTCATCCAACCATTTATCGGCACATTAACAAACTGAAACGGAACATCGTGGTTTAATATATCCAAATTGTGTATTTGTTTATATCTTAACACGTGAATTAAAACTTCATCCATGTGATAACATAGATATGTATTTTCTTTTGGTTTTGCTTTCTGAAAAAATTTAAAGTCCATTGTTTGCTCTTTGTTGTGCGTCTCTTAATATATCGTATGAATGTTCCAATTCCCAACCCTCATCGAATGCATCATATAACTCCCGCCTGATGAATGGATTATATTCTATTGAACGTCCTTCTAAATAAGCTCGTCTCCCAACTTCTAATGCACGAACAATTTCATCTTCTGTTGGGATAAGAAAATAGTTCTTATTATTGTTTAGGAATTTAAATGGTTGCATAGTGTTCAACATTATGATCTGTTATGAATGGTGTGACTCTACCCATTGATATCCAATATGTTATCGTTGTATTTGTGTATCCAATTGGATATACCTTAACAACAGCACCAACTAAATCCCCACGCTGATATGTTGTATCAGCAATAACATATTCGGCACCAGACTCTTGTACTCTTTGTCCACTTCTAAATCTTCCTAAAACATGTTCACGAACCAATTGAATGGCATTCTGTGACCATTCACCATTATACTCAATTGGTTTTGCTTTGGTTAAAAATTTAAATCTCTGCATTTGGTGTAAATGTTAATGTTACGTTTATATATTCTACTTCTCGTCTTGGTAATAGAAATACTTGATTACCTCTTACATCATATATATCTGCTCTATTATATGCGTCATGATCCTGATGTATTGTTTGTGCGGGAACTATTGTTCCATCGGTAAACACATAAATCATTTTTCTTGCATATCTATTTTCATCGGTAAGGAACATAGGGGTGACACCCAAGAACCTAAAGTCTTGAATATCATAATCCTCTGTATTAAAAGGGGTTTTAAAAAATTTAAATGTTTTCATATCTTCTCATTACTTCGTTAAATACATTTTCAGCAAGATGAAATGTGTGTTCTGTCATTTCATTTGCTGTTAATGGATTTATTGTATAAAGTCCATATTTTATTCTTATATGTCTGGACTCAAAATAATCATGACTTATTAAGTCAGTTATTACCATAGTCTTATTC
>Ga0247723_1000541_pt1 | contig 25771 bp, 48 predicted proteins | sample MSEWelMarce5H_FC_FD_189079 | JGI IMG/M metagenome (GOLD analysis project Ga0247723, IMG submission 189079) | Subsurface sediment microbial communities from gas well in West Virginia, United States - MSEEL Well Study Marcellus 5H_FC | ecosystem: Environmental > Terrestrial > Deep subsurface >... | reverse complement strand
TCTTACTAAGACCACTCTGCTGATTGATGTCACTCTGCTTGATATCACCGTTGATGACAATAGTACATTCTTTACCTACACGAGTCAAGAGCATTTTCATCTCATGGATCGTAAGGTTCTGTGCTTCGTCCACAATAATGAAAGACTTATTGAAGCTACGACCACGCATAACAGAGAGGGGAACCATCTGGATGTTACCGTTCTTCATCCCCGTCTCTACCACATTCTTACCTAGTTGTTGTTCCAGCACGTCTAGCACGGGCATGATCCACGGGGTGTACTTCTCTTCGAGAGTTCCGGGAAGATACCCAAGGTCTTTACCTACAGAGATATTAGGTCGAGTGATGATGATACGGTCAATCTTTCGATTAGCATACAGATTAGCTGCATGAGATGCGGCGATGAAGGTTTTCCCTGTACCACTGAAACCAGTCACAATGATCTGATTGTGTGATTGCAATGCAGAGATATACCGCTGCTGTGTATCATTCATAGCCACAAGCTTTACAGTGCGGACAGTAGCTTCCTCTGGTGCATTCTTGTAGCGACTCACTCGTTTGCCCTTAGGCTTACCCTCATCCATCAGCTAGTTCCTTAAACTTCTCTTCTAGCTCCAAGTATCCACCAATGACTTCTGTGTGTTGAATAACAAGTGGAACCTTTCGGTATCCGCCCTTCAACATAATAGCCACTACCCAAGTATTCTCAGTGCAGTCGATGTACTGATACTCTCGCCCTTTTTCTGTGAGTAGCTGCTTGGCTTTGTCACACCAGTGGCAGTCAGGTCTTCCAATAATTGTGTACACGTTAACTCCTTGTTATATTCTAGAGGTAGGACGAGGGGCGCTATAACCCTAGGCCAGACAAGTACAATAAGCACTAGCTGTGACCTATCCCAATTCCCTTGTGGGTTGATCATTTCCACTCACTACGTAAACATCCGTAGGTTAGCCCGAAGGCTAGGTCAGACACTTATCCTTAGGTCAAGTCAACAATCTCACAAGAGCCAGACACACAACTAAGTGTTTGTGAGCCAGAGGTATTGTCTTCCTGTTCATAGTCTGCAAGCTTGGCCCAGTCAATAGCTACTGGCATAACAGCTAGTAGTTTCTCATACTCGGACTTACCAATCTCTTGGTAGGGTGCTTGCTGGTAGGTATGCTCATTGTATGGCAAGAAGGATACGCCAGACATTTCATCAAAGTGCTTGTAGACAAAAGCACCTACCTCGAACCACTCACTTGCCTTCACGTTGATAGTAACAGAAGGCTTATGTTCACACCAGTGACGTTGATAGGCCAACCACATCTCTAGTTGGTCAATAGCACTCAGGTCAGCCGTTACCACTGCACCCTCTGGAGCCTTCATTGGGAAGCTAAACACGGTGGTCTGTGTAGGCTTCATCACATCAGGTTCAGATGGGATACCTTGGTCTTTCATAAACTGTGTAAGAGGGTCTTTATTGTCGCCTCGAACAGTCCGAATGTAGTAAGCACTATGGCGAGCATGGATACCTGAGGCTGAGTCAACAAGTTGCGAGACGGTTCCCGATGGTTTAACACAAGTAATAGCAGCAGATACAGGAACGCCAAGGCGTTCAGCCCACTCAGTATTAGTAGTAATAGCGACATTCTTTAGATGCTCCAAGGTTTGAGACAGACCAGCATTCTTTGTAGTCATCAGAGGATTGTCCATGATCCCCGTCAGAGACACACCAAGCAGACGTTCTTCTTCTGTGTTGGTTTGCCAAATCTTACGCAAGTAGGGGAACTTGGTGTAGGTTGACTGGATCGTACCCAAGATGGTAGCAAGGCGAACCTTCTCTTCCAGTGTCTTGATCGTATCCGTAGCACGTACAACAACTTCCGTCAGGTTGCAGAACTGATAAGGACGCAGGATAATCTCTGAGCATGGGTTAGTACCAAACTCAAAGTCCGTCTTGCGGCGACCATTCTTTGCTGCCTGCTTCTTGGATGCCTGACGATTGAAGATGCCACGCTCACCAGAACCACTCTCAACAAGTGCAGTCCACTCACGTAGAAAGCTTACTGCATCTGGCTTCTCGGTATAGCTAACAGAGTTATTAGCCAGACCACGTTGAGGGTTATTCTCCCACCAGTTACCAGACTTAGCGTAACGCATACGATCATCTGACAGGTTAGACAGAGAGATCATAGCACTACGACGAACACCTCCAACTACAACTACCTCACCAATCTTACACATGATGTCATGGCATTCGATAGACGATAGCTTACGTCCCTTGGCTTCCTTGAACTTACTAATAACAAACTGGAACAGGTCAACCAGAGGTGCTGGGCCTGATGCACGGCCACCAAAGGTCTTCAACTTAGCACCAGCAGGACGAACCAGAGACACATCCCACTTAGGGATTTCACCAGAGTACAGCAGGGCAATCACTTGACGTAGTGCCTTAGCCCAACCCTCTTTGCTATCCTTAACCACAACAGTAGTCTCAGACTGGAACATATTCTCTGGTACTTCTGGTAGCTTGCTGATGAACTGGCGCTCCACAGAGAAGCCTACACCAGTGCCACACAGCAGGATGAACATAGCTTCGTCAAAAGCTTTAGGGTCATCCACAGGCATATACGAACAGTTGTACCCCGCAGTGTTATCACGATCTAATGCAGGGCCAGCAGTCATAACAGCCCGCATGGAAGGCATAATGTCTAGGCTAAGGATAGCCTGTTCAATATCTCCGTAAACCTTAAGATCAGATGCAAAGGTCAGAGGGGACACTACGTTCTTCATGTATCGGTCAACTGTTTCACCCCAGTTCTCACGGCGACTTAGTTCCTCTAGCCAGCGGGCATAGCGTGAGGTTGCGATAAAGGATTGATAGTCTGTAGGTAGGTGGTTACTTCCCATTAGTACCTCGTCTTTCTTTGTCAAACTCCAACCAGATCAGTGTGTCGATATCACAGCGATTGATACCAATATCCTGTAGCGTCTTATCATCCATAGCATTAAGCTCTTTGATGATCCTACGATGCGCCCGCCAAGTATGCACAAAGCGCAGGAACCGCATGATCCAAGTCTCTAGTAATTTCTTTTTCATTCTGACCCCTCAGTCAATGATGATTGCAACACGATGTGCCTGCACTACTACTCGATTAGGAGTTACCTCAGCCTTCTTAGCTAGAGGGTTCTGTATATCCCATTCGACCAGCACTACAGGCACACTCTTGTCTTTAATTTTCTCCAGCTTACTGATTAGCTCTTCGACTGTCATGCAATAGTACTATCTTTCAATAGGTCTGTCAAGTATGGTTCCTTATAGTTTGGCCCCTTCATGATCTTACCATCCTCACGAAGAATAGGTTTACCATCTTCACCTAGCTTAGACATATTGCTAATGTGTACACGCTTGAAAGCTTCCCAGATTGTTGCAGTGCTGAACTGTTCTTCTGCCAGTTCGAAAGCTTCACTAATATTATGCAGCAAATCTTTCCAATCTTGCTCTTCTTCCTCAGTGATAACACCCTCTCCGATACCACCACCAAGTACCATGATGAAACCAGTACGAACATACAGTAAGTCTGCAATCTCCTTCAACGCATCCTCACTACCATACACACTCTCATTAAACTCTTTCAACTCTTCCCGCATGAGTTTAACCCACAGGCGTAAGTCTAGGGATGCCTTAAAAGTTCTGATGAACTCTGCAACCATATGTCCTTCATTCTGAACTGCTTCTTCTTCCATTAGTCATACTCCAATACTTCTAGTGTTTGTAGTTTAAAGTCATCAAGGTCTAGGATAGCTGATTCTACAAGGCTGTAGACGTTATCCATTTCATCATCAGTACCTGCGAAGTCCGCATCTTTATCAACCTTAACAACTAACGTAATCTCGTACCTCATTCTTGATACGCCCTCATAATCTGCGCAAGAGATACAAACTCTGGTTCATACATACCATTAGCCAACTCTCGCTTAACCACCACGCCATGCCACCAGCCCTTGTTAGCTTGACCAGCCCAGTCTTCCTCTGCACCCTTGAAGCAACCTACCACTAGGCCAATGTTACCATGCGGTAATGCTGTGTCTTTGAAGTGCAAGTCACGTTTATGTGAATGTCCACAGGTAGCAGAGCAACTTAGGTTTTGGATCACACTATGTGCATGATGGATACCCCCAGTTGCAGTAGCAGAGTTACCAGAGGTAAAGTAGTGTGCATAGGCTACACCATCATACATAACAACTGCTGGCCCACCATTCTCATACTCATGGTAGTCATCAAACCAGTGGTCTGTATCAAGGTGACTGAAAGAAATCCCAAACTTCTCACCCTCGCTGCGTGGGTTCTTAGCTACGTAGGACTTGATACGATGCTCATGGTTGCCCTCAAAGCCTACCCAGTATGGGCGCTTCTTACGATGATGCTTAAAGGGTTCACGCAGATACTCTTGTGACTGGTTGTAGCACTCAATGTCACGCTCATAGTTCTGTGATGAGATTGCTTTGGGAGACTTCTCATCGTAGGTATTGAGTGAACGCATATCTGCACCATCACCCAGATCAAACACCATGTCTGGCTTCAAGTCATACAGGAACTTACCCAATGCTTTGAAGCGGATGTTGCTGACCTCAGGTTCAGAGTGTGCGCAGGAATAGACTACTACTGTTTTAGTCATACTCGTGAAACTCCCCTAGGTTCATAGGCAGTGGTTCGATGGACTTGTTGAAGTGGTCGATGATATGTTTAGCTTCACCATAATTCTCGAACCAAGCCTCAATGTCAAACACATCCGAACCGACTGCAATCTTTAGGATCAAACGTACCGCACTATCAGATACATCAAGTCCATCTAGTTCGTTATAGTCCAAGTCTTCTGCACGTCTAGCACCCTCAATAATGCTCCAGATTTGTGCATCGTTACTAGGGATAGGATCAATCATCTGTAGATCAAACACATCCATAGCCCATTTTTTCAACCAGTTAAACATTCTTCCAACCTCTCAAGAGTTCCATGTAATGTTCTAGGCCAACCATTACAATCCATTCAGAACGATCTGCCCTAAAGAATAGTACTGGCTCACCCTTGCCATGTCGCTTAGCTTGCTCAAGCCAATCATACTGCATCTTCATCCCAGACTTACGCCTCTTGACTTCAATGGTGATTGGCATCTTCTTGCGGGCAGCGGGAGAAAGCTGAATGTCCTCTCCCCCGTCACCCATTGTTGTTGACTTAATATCGTCAGGCTCAAACTCAGGGAAGACCTCAAGAAGTTTGTCCCTGATTTCGTTCTGTCCAAGCCTACCTTTTTGTTTAGCTGCCCGTGTCATTCAATCCACTCCGTTACACGAGGTTCATTGACGACATCAACAAGGTATACTGGCCCTGTGCTGTATAGAAAAGTTCTTGCCTCTGGCCAACAAACCTTACGAAATTCGCAATATCCACAGGTGCTGGATAGCTGAGTGTTCTCAGATGTCTTTGACTGAGGTACAGGGGGTATCCTATCCGAAGGTATAGGGCCAGCAACAAGACTTTTAGCACGAGCAATCTCCTTCTCCTTGCCCTCAAGTTCTTCTGTGAAGTTGTATACATCTAGGCATAGCTTAAACATATCTTTCTGCACGACAAGGAAGGCAGCGTTTTTCTTGTCCTTCACCCTGTCATCTTTTTGAGCGGCGTAAAGGTAAGAACTAAGCTGGCTGATGTAACCATAGGGGTCTTCTTCTCTAAGGTTGTGGTTCTTGAACTTCGTGAAGCCATACTTTGACGCAGACTTAACATCAACCATTACCCCGTCAATGATAGCATCAGTGTGTCCGATGATACCGAAGACATCTACTTCGTCTTGCATACCCTCAACCTTATGCCCTGCGGCTACAGCTAGGGATAGTACGAGGGCTTCCAGCAGGTCGCCATAGAAGAAAGTCCCTAGCATCTCAGCACGTAGGGGTTCTGAGTCTTGGCTTTGGTTGATCTTGTACCATAGCTTTCTGTCGCAGGGTGAGCCAATGCCAGAGAGGCTTAGGTAATCCCGTGGTACTTGCTCTTGGGAAAACCTAGCCTCAGCAGCCTTGGCAATAGAGGAAGACAGGAACTGTGTAGATGCAGCATCCCACCCCCCTCTACCTTCGACAACCCTGTAGATATCGTCTACCAGTGTGTCTAATGTTTTACTCAAAAGGGAATCTCATCATCATCTTCGACTGTGTAAACTTTAGGTGCTGGCTTAGCGGGTGACTTGGCTGCTGCCTTGGGTGGTGGAGCCTCATCCTCTTCTTCATCCTCGTCTGGGTTATACTCTACGTGCTTAGTAACCTTAACCTTTTCAAGGCGAGTGCCGATAATGTTCTTGCGAGAAGTATCATAGACATTCAGGATAACCTCTACAGTAGAACCATTACCAATAGAGCCATCCTCGTCGTAGTCCCAGACAGTGCCATCTTCTTTGACCACCTTAGGCGCACCACCAGCATAGGCTTCTTCCCACTTACGCTTGAAGCGTACACGAGTTAGCCCATCATTGTCAGGGCTATCCTTACCCTTGAGCATCGACTTGCTCTTAGCCAGCTTGGCCATGCTCTCTGCATCCAAGTCAACGTCGATGGTGCATTGACCGCCAGAATCCTTAAGGGCATTCTCAAACCCAGTCAAGTCTCGATTGTCCTCAAAGACTTTAGCCCAGTAGCCAATGCCAGTTAGTTTTACTTTACGTGTTGCCATGTGTAGCTCCTTTGCAATGTGTAATTGTAGCAGATATCAGTTAGATTGTGCAAGGGGTTTCTCACCAGCTACACGATATTTTCTTTGCTTCGAGTTATCCCGAACCAACTCCTTGCCACCAGCAGCCATACGCATAGGGATACTGTTTGGCTTGGTCAACTTCTTTAGTCCTTTAGTAGCTTTTTCCATGATCTTTCCTTTAATGGATATCGGAGTAGCGCATACCAAACTGTACGTCAATGTCCAGCTTGATGTTTAGCTTAAGCTTCTCGTTCACCTTCTCAATGGCCCAACGGAGAACTGACTCATGTTCTGTCTCCTCACCTAGTGGAATGCGATTGATAGACTCGTCGTGAAACTGACCAATGATGTTGGGTCGCTTGGTCAGGTAGTGAGCCACCCACTGATCGAAGCAGTATGCCCCAGTGGATTGGTTTAGCGTAGAGAAGATATCCTTCTCATAACGGAGTGAGTACCAGAAGCCATTGACAGGGTTACGCACCCACATCTGACTGTTAAGGGTCTTCACCTGTTGTTCCTTAGCAAACTGTTTGACTGCCCAGTTGCGCTCCCAGTATGCCTCAAGCAATACACCAGCCTCTGCTACTGTCATGCCTGTAGTCCTAGCCAGCTTGCTCTTACCTACTCCATACACTGCGCTGTAGTTCACAGGCTTGAACTTCTTGCGTGTCTTCTTGATACTCTTGAAGCGAGAGATATCGTTGACAGTAGCCTCATCAGCCCGTGTGTAGAACTCATAGTCATCCCTGTCGATGTAGCCTGCACGTACAGCAAGATCAAGGTGTTCATCAAAGCCCTCGACTGACATCTCTGCCACATACTCAGGGTCATACGGGAAGATGAAGTGACGCTTGGTGGTAGCCTCAAGGGACACCATGTCAGCACCACACATGACTGTACCCTCGTCAGCAATAAGCGCACCACGGATTTCCTTACCCCAAGGCTTATCAACTCCGGGAAGATTGACCAGTGGTTTCTTATGCTTGAAGCGCAGTGTGTTGGTAAAGCCAGCAATCTCTGCACTAACGTACCCATCAACCTCTGACTCTAGCATACCCTCGAAGATAGACTTGCGGTGCTGCAAGACTGTGAGGCCATCAAGAACACCCACCTCTGGGTGATCCTCAATGAGTAGTTGGACAGATGGTGCAAGCTCACCTTCCTTACGTACCTGTGGGACTTTCCTCTCGCTACCATCATCATTGGTCTTGTAGTCAAAGGTGCATGGCTCCCACCCGAAGGAGAACAGCCAGTCCTTTACCTGATCTGGTGAGTTAGGGTTAGCCTTCTCCACGCTCTTAACTACACGCACATCACCTTCGTGGAACAGGGGTAGGTCATTGTCCTCAAGTATCCTGAACCAGTCCAGTGCAGCCTTGCTGTGTGATCCATCCTTGAGGGTCATCTTCTCTGGTCTGGACTTGGTGGTGTACTTGACCACATCAGGCATAACACTACGTAGTTCCTCGACCTTCTCCAACTGTAGTTTCTCTAGCGTAGCCAGAGATTCAGTCACGAGCTTCTTGTCAATGCGCCAACCAGCAGCACTAGCCTTGTGTGCCACACGCATCTTGAAGGTAAGGTACTGGAAGAACTTCTCCATAGTCTCTGTGTCCTTGCCGTACAGCATCTTGTACCGCTTGAGCAAGTTCTGCCACAGCATCCAGTTGATCTTCACATCCTCTTCACAACGATGCTTGTACTCCTCGTAGCTCAGGCCAACCCAGTCTGTGACCACAGGCTTAGGGATACCGAAGTCTTCACCAAAGGACTCAAGCCCGTGGATCATACGATCAGTATTGATTACCCAAGACATGGGCAGTGTGTCATAGAGCTTAGCCTTGATGGTGATGCCAAGGATTTTCTCTAGGACAGGCACATCGAAGCGGCAGATGTCATGCCCAATCAGACTGTCAGCACCAGTGAGTAGGTCACGCATCTCATTGTAGTTGTTGGTTGACTGATGATCCTTACCATCCGTTGTCCACGACAGGACATGGACTTTCGTTGCTTGCCGTAGCAGCCCGTCCGTTTCGCAGTCGAAGAGTATCATTATACATCCTTACAATATCTGGTAGTGTGTCGCGTAGTTCACTGGATATAGGTTGGTTACGTGGGCCATAGCATTGTTGTAGTTTGGCTTGAAGAACCCTGTTAGGTTTCAGTTCGACTACCTCAAGCGTTGGGGTAATATTAAGTCCAAGGGTTGCCCTCTCCTTGCCCTCAATCTTGAACACAGCATATGTACCCTTACTAGCACAGAACGCATAGGATGCAACACAGTGTCTCATCTGCATACCCTCTGCGGCAATATCAGCCTGTGAAGTTAGAAGTGTAAAGGTATATCCATTCTGTGTAAAGCTGAGATGTTCTGCAAACTTTTTCTCTGAGTAACCCTTACGTGCCACATCCCATGACAGACGATCATGCTCTTCGTCCCAGCGACGATAAGACCAGTTATGGTTTACCTCAACCCCAGCCCTATCAGCCATACGTATAGTGTCTCTTACAACATCGAGTGTTGATTCAAAGTCTTTAATACGTGGGGCAACCTTAGCTGCGGTTAATAGGCCGAAGTCAATGTCAAAATCATGCGCATGATATGAGGATACAAAGGGTAAGATACCTGTTCTCAGAGAAGTAACTTCTGTGCTGTGTCTTAACAGTGGTGCAAGGTGTTTCATCCTAGTCTTTGAGGTGTGCGCTAGTTGTTTCCACAAACCTTTACCAAACCTTTTACGTAGCTGCTGTGGGTCTTCTTCAAACTCAAGCATTAGTGGGATAAGGTTGATCGTTCTATCCTTAACGGATTGATCAATCAGGTGTTTATTTCTTAGAGCCTTATCTACCATGTGGGGAGAAAAGGTATTCCAGCGCCTACCTGCACGACTTATAGCAAAGTAAGTCTCACGGGGAAAGTTCGCCTTGATGAACGTGTTGTACAGTGCAGCGTTCAAGCGCAGGGTTATCTTAGAGCCGAAGTTCTCGTGAAGCCCTTTGTTCAACACCCGTGGTAGGACAGTATCATTACCCTGATAGAACTTCACAGAGTAATCTCTGGCATGAAGGTTTAACCATTGATTGAACGAGAAGGGATTCTTTGGGACTTCTATATACTTACTGAAAACTTTGTCGCCCAACTTTACAAAGTCTTTACCGCTTGTCAGTTCATATAGTGCCATCTTAGAATCCTTCTTTGTTACCTTTTCGGATGTTAGCTTTTGCTTCAAGTATCTGTAAGTTCCAAGGGACATTGAGTCCACATACATTCTTACCTTGAAGGGGTATGATGTGATCTACGTGATACTTCTCTGGGATGAGTTTCTCTAACTCTCTACAATACTCATGTAGTTTTGTCATGCTTTCAAGCTGCTCTTCTGTAAGCCAGCTTGGGGTAGCCTCCATCCTACTGTAACGATACTTAGCTTTGTAATAAGAAGACTTCTCTGGGTTTTCTTTATGCCATTTATTGACATTATCCCTAGCCTGTTCTTTGTTTCTCTCTCTCCACTCTTTTGCCCTTAACTTGTTGCCCTCTCGCTTACCTTCGTCAGCAATCCTACGTTTATGTTCTGCCTGTTTTTTACAGGTAACATTACAGAAGACAGCGTGACTTCTCTTACCTTCCGCTAAAGGTTCTCCACAGTTCTTACAAAGTCTCATGGTAGTCTCCTGAAAAAGCCGATTCGCAAGTTATACTGGGAGAACCCTATCTTGTCAAGCTAAAAAGTTTCTCGTAGTATGGTACTTTCTGGATCATAGTAAAGAGAGCCTGCGTCACCCAACTTAGCAAAGGGTCTATTCTTTGAAACTTTGAAGTTAGTGGTATTCTGTTCCACTTCATCCTCACTCTCAACATCCCTTGCAATCTCCAAGCAGATGATAGCTTCTTCTTCCAATGCACCCGCATACTTAGTACGACCATCATCGTTGACCTGACTGATGAAGATCACACCAATGTTCAACTCCTTAGCAAGCTGTGCCATCTGTGCGCCCAGTGAGGTAAGCGTTGAGGTTGCACCATCTACACCAGCATTGGATAGATAAGCAAGACGTTGCACATGGTCAATGAAGAGATACCCTGCACCATACACAGACGCAGCCATACGCACGTACTCTAGTAACTTCATAGGATCATCATGCACTCGCATCTCGAAGATGATTGTGCGTTCTGCCTTGGTTGCCTTCTGTGCAGCCTTGATGACTTCCTCTTCACTCACCCCGTTATCACGAGCATCATCCTTTGTACGTACATTAACACCCAACTCGTAGGTAGCCATAGCACGATACGTTGTGGACTTCATCTCTTCCATGTGCAGTAGGGCGATACGTTCATCAGGGTCAGCCAGCATAGCCATCTCGAAGAAGCGCACAACCTCTGTCTTACCCATACCACGGGGTGCTTTGATAAACGTCAGGCCACCCTTAACCAACCCACGGCACTTCTCGTCAATACCAGCATGACCAGTAGGGACATAGCTGTATGGGTTCTCCTTACGGATAGCATTATCAACTGCCTCATCAGAACAGAAGAAGTTGTCTGGCGTGTAGCGTTGGGGTTTGACTGCTGCCCACTTAAGGGTTTCCCCTGCGCCTGCCATCAGGAACTCATTGGCATCCTTGTACTGTGACATAGGCACATACCAGAAGTTCTTTGGGAAGGCTGCATACAGAAGCTCTGCTGCCCTACGCCCAGCATCATCAAGCTCACCAGCATAGATGATATCCTGAAAGGTGGACAGGTACTTGTAGTTCTTCTTAACGAACTTGTCACCAATGCTGGCACTGGGCAGGGACTTCACTGGGTAGGTATTGCCTAGGATTTGATACAATGATGCAGCATCAAACTCGCCCTCGGTGATGAAGATTTTCTTTGACGTACCAGCATTAAACTCTGGGCCAAAGAGGTCATCCATAGGCTTACCCTTCTCCTTCGTCCAGAAGACCTTCTCCTCAAACCCACGATACTTTACGTTTTCAGTATGCTTGAACGCATAGCGAACTGGGTTGCCATCAAGTCCAAGCTGTAGCTGGATGCCATACTTTTTGCATACGTCTGGGTCAATGCCACGAATACCATCATAGGTAAACCCTGCTGTTGGTACAGACTTAATATCAATCTTTTCTTTCACGGGATACCTTTCTGTTGCCCAACTTTTTAGCCCTCTCATACGTGGTGGTGGGTATCTACCAGCGCAAGAATGGCAGTAGCCTGTGTGCCTCTCGTCGTTCCAAGCAAATGCGTCAGAACTTTTACACCCCTCGAAGGGACACTCCTGATGAGTATGTTCACTCAAACCTCAATCTCCAGATGGGATACCATAGTGAGCAACGAGAGTATCACGTACACGATCCATCGCCTTGTAGTCTTTCTTATTCCACCACTCAGGGTACTCATCCCATAACTTAATGTACTGGTCAACATCTTCCAAGATTTCTGTGAGTAGTTCCACAGCAATGCTGGCTTTCTGGTCATCCTCTAGTCCACGCCATTCCAATTTGTACTTATCCATATCTTCTTCTCCTGTCAAGTGAGGGCCATTACATTTCCAAGGTGTCACACAGTTAGGACACATATCATCTTCATCCAACTAAAGCCTCCCATGATACGGGAAATAGTTGCTTCATCTCTTTGCTGATCTGATCTGCTACCAGCCGTGTCTCATACTGGGTGTCTTCCTTGCAGCGTAGCTTACACATATCAGCGAAGGCATCAAGTGACCCTGACCAGTACCATTCAGTCATAGTCGATTGAGGTAGAACCATACGTGCTTGCTCTGGTGCTACACCCTGTTCGATCAAAGTGTTATAAACATTAACCATGTGGTGTTGGTCTTCATAGACTACATACGCAAGGTTAGCTTCCCCAAACCTACCCTGATAGGGTTCCCCACAAGAGTTGACACCCCTTAGATCAACAACACCCTCAGACCCTTGCTTCTTGTCCTTAGACTTACCACGCCAGACTTCGGGTACATAAACCTCTGGTGGATCATCAACATATCGCCGACTGACCTCGCTCCAGCGCATGAACTTGTGTTTAACCAGTTGACGAGCAACAAAGATTGGCGCTTTGATATGGAACGATGCAAAAGAATGGCCAAAGGGTGCGAGGTGTTTATGCTCGGCCAGATACTTGATCAGCTTCGCGTCTTTGTAGGACAGATAATGTGTGCCATCCTCCCCATATTCCCACTTGCTTTTCTTCCCAAAAGATACTCGTGCTTTATTAACGACACTAAGGTCTGATCCCATATGTTCATCGTAGGTAACTTTAATCATCTGAAGAAATCCTTTGGCATTGCATTATATGTTACAATGAAACCTAGTGGCCCTACGAGAATTGCAAGTAATGCAATAACCATATGCTCAGGGTCATCCTTCCAAAAGTTAAACAAAGGGTCTGACATCTTGAAGAGTTCAGGATACTCCCTTACCAAAGACCTTCTCATTACAAATGCAAGATGTACAACGCTTGCAACACCTGCAAGTAACCATAGTGTAATAAACAAAATCATTCGCCTAACTCCCTTGCTCTAGATAAAGCTGCTGACTTGCATATCTCTGGATAGTCCTCTTCCTTTAAGTTATACAGACTACCAGCAATCAGATTTTCTTTTGTAATCAAATGCTTATGGCGATGCTCTACCTGATCCCAACGTGATAGCAGTTCCTTTGACAACTCATCATAGTACTCATCAGAAAACAGGCTCAGGTTCTTGTGGTAGTATAGGTAACTCGCCATGAGAAACCAAGGGACTATTAGGTTAGGGTCTGACCCTATAATCTTTCTCCCTTCAGAATCTAGGTTCATGTCATTCAATCCTAAACGCGCTGAAATCTTCTGGCTTAAACATCAATGTCCAGAGGGAAACATGGCGACCACCTTGGTCAATCATGTCGTAGACATCATTAACAATATCTTCCAACTTGTTGATGTCATCCATCAAGATAGGACTAAGCATCACCCACTCACCCTTGTTAGCGTGTAGTCCATAGAGGTTCTTAGTGATAACCTGTGGCCCAACTGTTAGTTCTGTCATCATACTACCAATCCTTTCTGATTTTCCAGTAGACCCAACACTCCATGCAATGACCCTGACCTAAGAAGGTGTCAATGAACGCACAGATGTTGGGCTTACCCCTGCGTTGCCAGTCATAGTTCCTAGCACTGAACGTCTGGTTATTGCTACCACCAAGGATAACATTTAGCAAGACGCTCAGTGCCACGAAGATACGATTAAGGTAGCGTAACATTCAGCTTTGCCAAAGGCTTGAACTCTACACTTGCAGCGGGAGACTTAGTGTCCAGCTTAACTACCTGCGCAATGGCACGACCAAGTGCTGCATCAACGATGTAGAAGGCATTAAGTTCTACGCTGCCCTTCTCTGCAAGGTAGCTGTAGATTTGCTTACCCGTTTCGAACTGGATGGACACAGTGTAGGGCATGACCTCTTCAACATCATCCTTGTCACAAGTGATCACCTCACCAGTGCCTTTGATCTCCATCACCCACTTACCTGCGCTATTTACAGCCAGCTTGTGGCCATACTTCACAGTGCTTACAAGGCTGTTGATTTGGTATAGTTTCTTCTCAGTCATAGTGTTTTCCTTTTGTTGGTCAGGTCTGTTGTATCTGGATGCAGCGAAGTACCTCATTGCATCTTCGAAGTGGGTAGGTTCATCCCAGTTTCTCATGTCTTGTTCACTTTTCTATTAGGTCTAAGTTTTAAATCCTTTGCTGGGTATATCTCAATATAGCATTCTGCACATTCAAGAGAATATTCTCTACTATCACTAAATGCAATGCTATAATCATTGTCGTACCTTAAGGAGCGTAACTTCTTTGACCCACAATTATGGCACACTAGTACATACATAGATAGGTCAGGCATCTTTGTTCCCCTTGCGAATACCCTGTGCTGTCTTAGCACCATTGTATGTGTGCCTCATGTATGGGTTGAGGCTGCTGATGTTCTTGTGTCCTGTCACCTGCATGATCCCAGTACTGTCAACGCCCGCTGCCACGAACTCATTGATAGCTGTCTTACGCAAGTGACCAATCTTCAAGTCTTCTGGTAGTCCACACGCAACCTTTATGGAGCGAAGTATAGGGCCGAATGTTACTGGTGTCAACGGGACATAAGCGTTATCGGATATACGATGGTGTGGTACTACTAGCTTTTGGAAACCCCAGTCATCCTGTTGTTGCTTGAGCATGGATAGTAATGGCTCATCAATGGGTAGGAACACCTCGGCCCCACGCTTGGACTGCTTGATGGACACCCTAGCCCCAACCAGATCAACATTGTCCCATGTCAGGTGGCATATGTCAGTGGGTCGTTGCGCCCACTCGTAGCACATCATCACGAGAAGCCCTACGTTTCTCCACTTGAAATCCTTGAAGGCTGTGTCAAGGAACAACTCTACCTGATCTTGTTTCCAGATAGGGGTCGAGGGTTCATGCTTAAGTTTCTTGACCTTACCCATAGGGTTATCATTAATCAAGTCTAGGGATCGTGCAAAGTTTAGAACAACAGAGAACAACCTTGCTCGTTCATTAGCCCTAGCCACAGAGTGTTCAGACACCCACTGTTCGTATGCCTCATTGCACAGCTTGGCAGTGAGCTTGTTGATAGACACATCACCTATCCAAATGCTTGATACCTTTAGCAATTCAGCCTCATACTTGATCTGGGAACTACCAGCAAGAGAGGCAAACTGTTTGGATAACAGGTAGTAGTTGATGATATGTTTGACCTTAGAGGTTGGGCCTACGTTACCCTCTTTGATATATCCTTTACGATAGGCTGCTACCTTTTCGAGTAGTCTAGGTATCTCATAACGTGCAGCCCTACCATCCGTGAAGGTCTTAGAGGCAACTACACCAGCCTTCCTAACTTCCTCTGGTGGACTAAACCTATAGACAGTTGACCCATCCTTTAGTGTAATCTTCTTTGTATACTTCATGTTGTTCCCCTTGTGTAAGGGTAGCACTTGCATAAGTCATCATCATGTGCTACCCTCTATCTCTTTATGTATTACTTAAGTATTTATCTCTTAAGAATATAATACTTAAGTTAAACATAAGGTGTCTCTTTAGGCATAACCATAGAGAGAACCTTATCAAGGTGCATAATGTCTCCACTTGCATCTTGCACTGCTGAATAGACAGTGATACTATTACCCTCAAGACTTTCTTCTCTGCCAAAGGAGACAGCCTCAGCCAACCCCTCGAACACCGATGAGGTAACAGTCACACCACTATCCCTAACGTAAACACTATACATCTTCTTGTACCCTAACCATTACGACTTCACACACCAGCAGTCAGGATCACCGCAGGGTTCAACGTCAGCGTTGGCGTCTACCTCTGCCTCTTCCTCTTCCTCTGCATTGTAGTACACTTCCCACTCGTGTTCTTCATCAAAGTCTGGATCGTTGAAGTCATCCTCGATTACATACTCACCATACATCTCACTGTCAAGCACTTGTGGGATAGTTTTAGGATCAATCTCTGCTGCCACCTTGTACTCACACACTCGCATCTTTGCAAAGTTGTAGTCGTAAGGAACTGCCACAACATGGGCTGGGTTCACCTCAACCACCAAGGTCTTGGTCGATGCTGCATTGGCATACCCATCCAGATACTCATCAGCACAGACATGAAGACCAGCCGAACACGTATGCTGTGGATCATCATCCACCTTAGCACGATCCATCTGAATGACCTTGCCCACGCTGTTGTCAATCGTACCAGAGTAGATGTCCATGAAGTCACTACGCACACGCTTGAAGGCAATGAAGTTACCATTTGCTGTGATCGGTGCGTTGAACTTCTCAAGGAACTCGAACAGACATTCACGAGAACGATATGATGGGTTCAGCATCAGGTTCTCAAGGAACCAGCACCAAGGTGTAGCATCGAAGCCATTGTCCAACATATTCAACAGCTTGGTTGTCAGTGCGTTGTGAACTTCTTCACCCTCATAGTACACAGTACCATGCTCGACCACTACCTTGGAACCCTTGATCGACTTACGGATGTTCTCTTCACGATCCGACAGACGCAGGATCACCTCGACGGAATGTTCAGGAAGCTTGAGGTGGTCACGCAGCAGGTCAAAGTTCTTATGCCCAGAGAGGACAGTGTGCATCTTACCACCAGCAAAGACAGTGATGCTTTCGTTCGAGAGTGTATATGGAATACGCATGGTTGCTCCTTATGCGTTGTTGATTAGGTTGATGTAGTGCAGGAAGTGTTTAGCGTTTCTTTCCAAGTTAACGTCTAGTCCCAACAGGGGGTACTTGTCAATGACTTCTTTGTACTCTTGCTTTACCCTCTCATCATGGATCAAGGGCAGTCCAAGTCTCTTTAGGTTATCATCCCACACGCCACGGGTCAAGCCTAGACATTCTGTTGGTTTAGTAAGGTTTAGCTTTTTAACGAAGTTACCAACAATACCTGTGGCAGCATCAAAGTGACGCAACTTAAGGCACTCATAACGATTGTAGGAATTACCTAGTACGTATTGTGCAGTCTTAGCACGAGCCTTAATCAACTCATCCAACTTAGGCTCAATCAAGTACCACTGTGGTGCAGCCTCAAACTTTTTCCACATAGGCTTAGGCACAAGGATAATCTCTTGTAGCAATTCACTCTTAGCCAGTGGGATAAGATTGATAAAATGCTTGGGGTACACACCACCTTCCATAGGGTAGTAGAAGCCACCCTTCTGGAACATAGCTTGATCCATATCCAGCGGGCGGCGATACCCACTACTGTCTAGGCTATTCACGGATAGTTTATTCCGTGGCCCTGACTTAACTGGCCCAGTATCTGACAGGTCTTTGACATACTTCACAGGGTAGTCAAGGTCATGGATCATCGTAGCCAGACTAGCCTTTGCTGTTGCATCAGACAGGTAAACCTTAACCCAGATGAACCTTTCGTTAGGCTTTAGGTCGGATGAGATACGCTTGGATGCACGTACATTAGCTGCCTTGTCAGACTCATCCTGCACATAGACAGTGTAGTCCCCAGTGAGATTAACCTCTGCCTCTGTACCAAAGCCAACAGTAGAACTATCTTTGTAGCCTTTGATACCTACATGGATAGCCAGACCCTTGTACTGTAGGCTTGGCCGCATGGTCTTGATGGGTGTCCCACGCCACGTAAAGTCAGCATTTACAAGTGTACGATTGTAAACATAAGAAGCCTTACACGCTCGGTAGAGGCTTGGATGCTTGTCGATTTCTTCCTGTGCCTTGGCGATCATGTTATCTTTAATCTTGGTGATAACCTTCTTGATGCTCTCCAAAGTAGGGTCGTTAGCACCATAGCTTAGGGCTTCACGGGAAGCAGTCACTTCAAGATCACCAATGTCAAACTCAAAGACAACATTGCGAGTGTTGAAGGACAGCAACCCATTCTGTAGGGAGTTGGTGTTGATAGGGTAGAGGACACACCCCATCTGTGCATAAGGCCCAGACAAACGGCTGTCGTTGTAGAAGTAGTAGCCTTCACCCTCAAGCAACTTCTTGATAGGCTGAAACTGTTTGTCCCGTGAGTTATTCACACGAGGTTGAACCTTGAACCCGTAGGACACAACCTCTGCTGCACGTTGGAAGGATGGGATATCATCACGTTTGACAGGGAAGGATACCTCAAGTCCATCAGGCTGGTTGGTAGGCATAGGCTCGGACAGAACGTGAAGCTGTGGTGATCCATCAGGGCCAAGCTGGATGGAGTAGTATGCAACCATACCCTTGTGAACAGACATCACAGAGAAGGTGTCAGTGTATGACATTGGTGACATACGGCCCACACCCCACTTACCTACAGCCTTGTTGGTGTTCTCCTTAGTGGAGTGACCAAGCACAGTGTAGAAGCCTTCCATATTCTCATGTGCAATACCTGCACCAAAGTCACGGCATGAGAACACAGGGGTCAATGCTGTAGGGAATGTAACCTCGAAAGGTACGTCCTGCTTACCCACCATTGCGTGTGCATCAAATGCGTTAGACCAAATCTCTCTCGTGATTGACTGTGGCTTGTTCGAGTAGAGGCCAGAGATAACCATGTGAAACATCTTGCCTGATGCTTGGATGGTGAAGTCTTTTGTAGAGTGGCTGTTGTTCTCAACCACACGTAGATTAGTATTCGTCTGCATGATTTACTCCATCTGTCGGATCGTCCGACATATCGTTTGAAACTTGGTGATCCCAGTAGGACTTGAACCTACAACCTAGAGATTAGAAATCTCTTGCTCTATCCAGTTGAGCTATGGGATCATTCAGGTTAACACTGTTAACCTATTGTTATCTCTGGGTCAAGAACAAATAGTAATCATTCTCTGTAAAACACATGGTTCCCATATGCACCGATGAGTGTCAAGTGTTCAGCCCAGTAGGGTTCAACACCCCGTGTGTGAAAGTGTGTAGCTGTAGTGCATAGGTCACACCCATTGTTCATCAGGTCATAGGCAAGGATCACTGACTGAATGAATACCTCTGGCTCATCTATAGCTAAGTCCTTATCGTTTGTCCAGCTAAATTGTCTAGACTCAAATACTGTTGCACAAATGTCAGCACCTGTGCCTGCGCGGTTCATCGTAACTTCTGCAACCAGTATCTGACCATCAGTAGGCTCACCCCTAGCTTCAAAATACATATTACCTGCAAGGCACAGTGCTGCTAGTAGCATTAGCTTTTCTCCAGTTCAGTCAGCATGGCGGCGGCGTTATCCAAAACGATATGCCACTCGTCCTCATCACCTTCTGGCGCAATGTTAAGTATGTGCTTAATAACATCCACAGCCTTAGTCAGCTTGTCTTGTAGTTCATCGCGTTGATCCTCTAAGTCACGCGCTAAGATAGGCTTTCCGTCCTTACCTATGTATCGGTATTCAGTCATTACCCTGTCCCCAAAGTAGTTAGTATGATAATCACAAGCAGTTCCGCTGTTATAGCTGCGGCTGCTACCATAAGCCATGCCTCAAGGTTATACACCCTCGATCTTGTAGTATGTAACCTATCCTCTAGGCGATATATCTCCTCGCGTTGGAGAGTATTTAGCCTAAGCCTATCCCTTATATTTTCTTCTAACTTAATAAGAGTAAGGGCGTGATGTTTTAATTCTCCCTCAGAGTACCCCTTGTTAATATCTCCCTCAAGTTTTAAGCCTTTCTTCCTAGCCATTTTAAGGCAGGCGATAGCCTCATCCTCTGACTCTGTGCTTAGCGCCTTGCTTAATATCTGGTTGGCTGACATTTATTTACTTCCAATCAGAGCGAGAATAACCTCACGGCATTGGGCTGCACCGATAGCCATCTGTGGAAGGCCAAAAGACTTAGCATTGTCTAATACAGTTTGGCATTCTGCCGCAGCCTCACGCAGCGCAGCCTCACGGATGGTAGCTAATTGTTTATCATTCATGTCTATATCCCCTAGTAAAAGATTGCGTGAACAATCATTGCAAAGATAATACCAGCTATGAACCAAGTAATACCAGTGAATACCCTAACGGCACTGTGCCAGTATTCTTTCTCAAGGATTAGGTATTCTTGTTCTTCTCGCTCCATACATCCTTGTAGCATTCGACGTTGGGATATTTCAAATGCCCTATCATCTTTATCTAATCCCATAGCCCCATATCCTCTGCCATAATCCTATAGTAGTAGTCAGTCTTTACCTCAAGGCCCGCCCGTAGGTATGGGATGTGATGAATAAAGATTGCAACGACAACCACCCCATATGTAAACGCTTGTATATACTTCATCATGTTTCCTTTGTTACAGTGACTTCACCATTGCAAATCTGCATACGCATTAAGGTACTATCACTGCGGGTATGATAGCTTGCATCCGCTTGGCTATTCCAAATATGACCAATCTGATTCCCACGATGGATATTAAACCAGTGGGATGTGACCTTAGGCGCTGGCTTGCCACGATACACTACATCCTCATCCCAACGGGGATCACACCTTGCCCAAGCACCGTTCATAAGGCTGTAATATTCCCACCCATTAGGCCATGCCTTTAGTATAGCTTGTTCCTCTGGTGTAAGCAACCCAAAGGGAATACGATTTGTTGTTGGATCAAAGTTCATGGTTCACCCCCATTGGATAATCTGATAAGACATTCTTGATAGGCACTGTCAGTATAGTTGCTGCACCTCTGCCCAAACGTGCCGCCTGATATAATGATACCTACCACAATACAACCAATAACACCAAGGATAAAACCAAGGGTAAAGATGTCACCTTGGTTCATGCTGTCACCTCTCTCATTGCACGATCCCAGTCACACTTGCCAGTATCCCGCAGGATTTCCACTGCCCGTGCTGCCTGCTGTGGGGTAGCATCCCATGCGTCACTGTTGTTATCATTCGGAAAGCAGAGTTCTGCAATTTCATGCCATGTCTCGCTACAAATAGGCTCAGGTAATAGGGTTGCCACCGTAGCAGTCAGACCCTGCCCACGTAATTCAGGGTTACAGTGTTGCACCCACCCACCGATGCAGCAGGCTGACCCACACTCAAGTGCGGTATCCTCTTTGTCATCATATGAAAAGCGCATATCAAACCCAACGCCATCAGTAAGTATGTCATTGTCCAAGCTGCGCAATAGGTTAGCTAGGTCTGTCAAGTTATTCAGTCTCATGTCTCTCTCCTTAATCACAGCTAGAATAACGGGATGTCTCACACACCCACACATCATCAGTTGCATTGTAATATACCCGATAGGTGGCATCATAACCCCACCCCCACGCACTCTTGAATGCTTCACCCTTAGACTTAGCATCAAGTGCTGTCAAGTGGTTTGATTGTTCACGGATCATGTTGCTCATGCTGCCACCTCTTGTGCTAACACTAGCTGTTGCTCTGCATAGGTGATCTTACCCACACCAATGACACCTTCTGGTGAATTATAGTATGAGTTCCAGTAGAGTTTGACCAGACCAATCAACTCGCTCTGTTCCTTGTCAGTCATTGTCTTAAACATCAGGACACGTTCCATAAGGTCATTTAGATTACGATACATTTCTTTCCCCTCAGTTTTATGTAAGCAGAGATACGCTTACGAGTGAATGGTGATTGCAGTGCTGGCACACCTGATGTGAACACCTGATCAAACAACAGGTGCTGCCGTATTGTAACAGCGTGTCCTGTCATAGACACATGGTAGTCATGTGCTGGATCATATGTTGTGGTCAGCCAGTTCTTTAGTGTCGGCTTATACTTGTAGTGCTTTTCCTCAAGCACTGTCAAGCCAATCAGGTGGATCACTTCCATCCTGTCCCAGATTGATGTGTAGTCTGACTTGTTGAACAAGTCCATGAACATACGCTCAGTCTCAGCATATGTTAGGCCAGCAAGCATAGCAACAGACACAATGCCACAGTTGTCCCTGCCTGATGGTGTGTCACTGGGTATCATTTACCCTCCAGTTGTTTACGAATGTCCTTGAGTAGTGTGATGAGTGCCTGATTACTATGCTCACTCGTCTTGGGCAGTAGCTTCTCACACATACCCAACAACATCAGTTGTAGTTTATCTGTCGGACGATCCGTCATATCATTTCTCCTGTTTGATTGACCTATAGAGTCACACCAAGCCTAAGCCCAGTGTGACCATTAGGTTAACCAGCGAAGTGCCACAGCTTGCGGATGGTAGCGTTGTGTTCAAAGTACACGCTACGCTTACCCATGTGGATGGCGGTCATGCAGTCACTGTGCTTGATGCCCCACTGGATACGCTTGTGCTTACGCTTACGGGTCAGACCCTTCTGGCCCATGATGTTGAAGCGGAACCCCTGTGTGCGGTCGTTCAGTGGCTTAGTGGCGAGGATAATAAACATCTGTGTTGCTCCTGATTAGATGTTGTGAATGCGTTTCCAGACTACCCATGTGATAGCCTGCAACTGGTAAACCTTCAAGCCCACTCGCTTTGCAGCACGTTGGTAGGCTTCCTGCATTTCCAGATAGACCGACTTACTAATGTTAGTATCGTCGTCTGTCAAGGTCACTCGTTTGTAACGAGCAATGTTGTAGGCATGACCATCAATAGTCACAGTGTCATAGCCCATGATGTTCTTAAAGAAGGACACAATCTTCTGCCCATTCAGTATGCGGATCACGTCATCGTCTGTGTCAGGCATAGACTCGATGATAGACCACGCCTTGTCACGCATCTTTAGGTAGGTGGATGGGCGGCACACATCGACGGGATCACCACGCAGGAATGCAGCGATCATGGTGTCAGCATCCTTGGTGTTACGCTCCCACTTGTTATTGGGTGACAGGGCGGCAATCACACCCACAACTACACGCAGAGGAACCTGCTGGTAGTCAGCCATAGACTGTGCCTGAACACAAGCCTGTGCATACCATGTAGTGCCGTGTGTATGCTCTGCAACTGTCGCCATCCTGTACACCTTCAGGATGTTTCTTACTGTCGTTGTCATCATAGTCTCCTTGTTTCGGTTCAACAGGTGTAGCCCAAAGAACCACACCTGTCAATGGTTTAGCTGTAGTAGGGTCGTGTCTTGGGGTAGTGCGTGTCAGGCATAGACTCAGTGGTGCAGCGCACAGTCAGACGCACCTCAGCCCCACGTTCCTTGACGTTCTCTTTCTCAACAGAATCCCACAGCTTGTCACGATAAGCCTCAGCCTCATCATAGTTGTCGAAGAACTTCATCGCACCATGCCATGTCAGGCTACCCGCACCATAATACCACCCGCCTTCCTCAGGCCCACCATACTGCCTAAACTGCGTGTACACGCCCACTGTCCACCATGTAGCAGGCTCATCAGCCGTATGCCTCAGCAACTGGCAGCAAGCCTGTCCATAGGGACGACCATCATCCCACTCCACCTCATCATGGCGGTACACATTCACCCACCCATCAACTTCACTGGTGTACAGGGGTAGCGTCTTGCTCAAGTAGTCCATCGTGTTCTCCTATCTGTCGGACTGTCCGACATATCTATTGTTTGTAGTGTTCAGACAATTCGTGGTAGTCAATCTCGCCCAGCGCACAGTTGAGTAGGTCAGTGAGTAGGCCAGAGTTACCCTCAACCAACTCGCCACCCAGTGCATCACACACCAACGTCTCAATGTAGTCAGGTGTTGGGTCTACCCCATCCTCATCCACGATGTCATTGATCATGTCACCCAGCCACACGTTGACCAGCCATGTCTCTTTGTTCTTCCAACCATTCATTATGTTCTCCTATCTGTCGGACCATCCGACATATCCTTGGTTGCCTTATCATCACACCCCAAGCTTAGCCTGAGGTGCAATAATCTGTCAACCGATTAGTCCCACAGCATCCCATCCTCATAGTCATCCTCGTGATCCCACCCATCATCCCCGTCATAGTCATCATAAGGCACGAGGGAATCCCACTCCTCGTCAATGATGCCCGTCATCAGGAACTCCCGCTCACTGTCCGTCAGGTGGGGCAGGGCGTCTTGGATCAGGTTAGTGCCATACAACCAGTTGTCATACTGGTCTTGGGTCATGTTGATTTCCTTGGTGTGAACTACACCAGTCATTTGAGAGGGCAGTGTGATCAGCATCTTAGCAATCCTTTCCGTTGAAGAATACATGGTTGAACAGGTCATCAAGGGACTCATCATCCTTGAGGTATCGGCGGGGCATCTCACCCACCTCAAAGCTGCGCTCAAAGCGGGACTCGTCAGCCTTGGCAGGGGTAGTGCAGGTCACACGCACAGCCATAGGCCCATCATTGTACAACGACACACTCAGGTTCTGCATGATGCCACTGCGCTCACGCTCCCACTCAAGACACACAAACGACATCCACACCTTTGCCGTAACTACATTCCACATATCATATCTCCTGTTGGTTTGACCTGTCGGACCGTCCGACATATTGGTCAGTGTTTCGGGGTAGTTCTTTCACCATGACAACTGACGGCCCACTCGTCAAGGGTTTCACGTGCGAGCGCCCACGCTGGTACATACACATCTGCATATGCCACGCGCTACGCCACCACTTGTCAGCGCGCTGCGCCATACGATCACGCCTATGCATCATGTCATCAACGCATAGGCAAGGGTGAGGCATAGGGCATATGCCCCTAGGGCAAGCATCCAGTATCGCATATCGTTCTCCTGTCTATCCCCTTTAGGGGATGCCATATGTCGGACCGTCCGACATATCCTAGTGCTTTGCACTAATGACAAAAGCCCCGTAAGGGGCTGATGCATTGCTATGATGTAGGTGAGGTAGTGGGGGGGCTTATGCCCCCTTCCTTAGCTCTGCTAGTGCCTTGGCAAACTTGACAAAATCCATTCCGCTATCCTTAAGGATAGTCATGACATGGGCTGCAAGCTCTTCCTCATTCTGGACAGCCAAAGGCTTTGCCTTAGGGGCTGCATCGCCTTCGGTTTCCCCTTTAGGGGATGCAACTTGGTCCTCTTTCCGCTTTCCAGCACCGTTGGACCCTTTGCCTTCGGCAGCTTTGAGACGTTTACGGATTGCCGATACTCCAAGAGTATCAAGGATGCCGTTCTTGTTCATCTGCTGGACCTTGGTCCAGTTTGCGGCAAGGAACATCGCATCTGAACGATCCTGACGTGACATCTGACCAAGGTCAGAGCCTTCGAGGTACTTGCCAAAGGCAACTTTGTTGTCGCCAAAGAGGCTTTGCAATCCTAAGAGGATTTCCCCGATTTCCTTGTAGTGGCCCAGTTGCTTTTCTTGAAGCAACCACATGGCATCATAGACGGCAACGGCGTGCTTTACCGCTGCATCAAGGGTGAATTTCTTCTTGCCGACCATAACGACAGAATCCGAAGCGATAACTACGTTAGCAATGTTAGCCATGATTTTTCTCCATTTCCCCTTTGGGGAGTTTCAGTTGTGTTTGCCGACTTGGCCTATTGACAAAACGACAAAACGAAACCGTTGTCAACCCCTATTTTACCGAAGGTAGTTGCCGAAAAGGCTGACCTGTCGGACGATCCGACATATCCTCCCTAAAGGGAGGATATGTCGGATCGTCCGACAG
>Ga0247723_1000540_pt1 | contig 25812 bp, 20 predicted proteins | sample MSEWelMarce5H_FC_FD_189079 | JGI IMG/M metagenome (GOLD analysis project Ga0247723, IMG submission 189079) | Subsurface sediment microbial communities from gas well in West Virginia, United States - MSEEL Well Study Marcellus 5H_FC | ecosystem: Environmental > Terrestrial > Deep subsurface >... | reverse complement strand
AAAAGATTATGGTGCATGTAATAAGATTTTGAAACGAATGAAACTCTCTGTTAAAGAAACATCGAAGTTGAATTCTGAGTTAATGGTAAAACTTTGGAAAGATCCAGAGTATAGAAAGAAACAAGAAGATAGGTTGCAGCAACAGTGGAGTAATGAAAGTTACGTCACGAAATTTAAAGAAGCTGCACGAAAGTCTAACATAGATAGAGTTGAGAACAAAACCCATCAATTCTTCAGTGCTGATGTTAGAAAGAATAATAATACGGCAAGAGCCAAAGTATTTGCTGAGTTGACTAGAACTGGAAATCATAATTTTCAGTCAGAGGATGCAAAGCGACTAAGTAGTGAGATGGCAAAGAAACTTAATTCTATAAAAAGTATTTGCCCTCACTGTTCTAAAGAAGGTGTTGGACCAGTAATGAAAAGACACCATTTTGATAACTGCAAAATGTTGACAGTGGATTCTGTCAATGGACAATAAAAAGGAAATAATATGTCATTAGAAAAACAACAAGTAATCGATAAGATTGAGGTCGTAGAGAATGGAATTATCCAAGTACGCCAAGTCACTCGAATCCTAGAAGATGGGAACGTACTAAGTTCCTCTTATCACAGATGGTCACTCGTACCGAACCAAGACGTTACTGACCAACCAGCGAATGTTCAAGCAATTGCAACTGCAGCATGGACTCCAGCAGTCGTTGCTGCGTATGAAGCAGCACAGGCTGCAGCTGCTGAAAGACTTGCACAGTAATTTTATCTAAGAGAAAATCAGATGCCAATTTCAAAAATTAAGACCAGTTCCATTACAGCAGATGCTGCGAGTATCAACTTAAACATTGATGCCAACACGCTGTTCTTGGACGTTGCTAATAACAGAGTTGGTGTCGGTACTACTTCTCCATATCGTCAATTACAGATTGGCGATTATAGCACTAGTGCTGTTATGGCATTGGGATCGTCGGCTGCTGGTACAGGAACTTTCTGTTTCGCTTCATCTGATAATGCGCCAGGAAGATACGTAGGAACTATTGCTTATAATCACCAAGCCAATGCTATGATCTTTGGCGTAAATGCTGTAGAAGCTGCACGATTTGATTCTAATGGCAACTTAGGTATTGGTACAACATCTCCAGGTTCAGCAGTTGGCGGCAAATGTTTAACAATTTACAACACCAGCCATGCAACTTTATCTATTCAAGCTGTTGATGGTGGTAATGATAGAAGTGCAACACTAGAGTTATTATCTTCTGGTAATGGTGGTTCTTATAGCCAAATACTTTATGGTGATACTGATACAACACCAGGCACAGCATCACCTCTGGTATTTGCAAGCTATCACAGTGCAGTTCGAACAGAACGCATGCGCATTGACGCTAATGGTAACTTACTTCTTGGCGTAAACGCACAACAATATGGCGGAAAAATTATTCGACAAGACGATGTAAATTCTCCTGTTCAAAGTATGCTGATCCGAAATAATAATGCAGGAAGTTCATCAGCCTGTTCATATGTTTTAAACAGCTATGGTAATTCATGGGGAATTGAGATGGGTTCTCAGGCAAGGAACTCAAATGCCCTGACTTTCATTGTTGATGCTCTTGATACTAGACAAGAGAGAATGCGTATCACTACTGCTGGCAAAGTTGGTATCGGCACTTCTAACCCAACTGCACCTCTTCATGTAAGTGGCATAGTTAGTGATAGCCTTACTGCTTCAAGTTCTAATTTTAAATTACAATCGGGAGGTGGTGATGGTATTGCTATGGGTTCATTCCAAGCAGCACCTTTCGGTAGCTGGATTCAATCAGGTTATCTAGTAGATGGTTATAATCCTCCGTTTAATGCTGGATATCCTCTAATATTAAATCCAAGTGGTGGTGGCGTCGTAATTGGGGGTGATACTTCGCTTCAATATGGCGCAAGACTTTATGTCAATGGTGCTATTGCCTGCCGTCATAGTGGTGTAGATGGTTCACCACTACCAGCATTGACTGCTGGTTACACAAGTAACTATACCGAAAAGAACATTATTTCTACTTCTGTTTCCAGCAATGGAGCAAACAGTGGTTATTACTTCTATGTTTCAGATGGCGCAGGCTCGGCAAATACTACTTTATCTTTAAGAGTTAATAGAGGTAGTTGTCAGGTAATTGGTTCTCTATCCAAAGGTTCTGGTTCGTTTAAAATTGATCACCCACTACCAGAAAAAGAAAACACCCACCACCTCGTTCACTCCTTTATCGAAGGTCCACAGGCAGATCTGATCTATCGTGGTAAAGTTGTTCTAGTAAATGGCAGGGCAGATGTTAATGTCGACACTGCTTCTGGTATGACAGACGGAACATTCGTTGTTCTGTGTAGAGAAGTTCAGTGCTTTACAACTAATGAAACTGGTTGGACTGCAGTTCGTGGTAAAGTTACTGGCAATATGTTGGCAATCGAAGCACAAGATAATACATGCACTGATGAAATCTCATGGATGGTTATTGGTGAACGTCAAGACAAACATATGCTTGATACTGGCTGGACTGACGAAAATGGTAAAGTTATCGTTGAACCTTTGAAACCAGCTGAGAATGCTCCAATGTCAGCGATAATTCCAGAGCCAGAAGAATTCAATCTAGATTCTGAATCTACATCTACAGATGGAGAATAAATAACATTATGATTACATACTCATGGGAAATTAACAAGGTTGACAAGATCACCACAGACGGCATGGACGATGTCATTGATACAGTGCATTGGTATGCCGAAGCAACCGATGGCGTCTATGTCGTACATGAAGTCGGTGAGTTAACACTGGAAGCACCAGATCCAGATCGCTTTATTGAGTTTGGAAACTTAACCAAGTTGGACATCGTTGGCTGGTTACATGCGAAACTAGATACAGCTGTTATACGTAACACGCTAACTAATAAACTTCAAGAACTTCAGGGCTAACAAATGGCTTATATCGGTAGATCAGTTGACATAGGAATGTTTGAGAAGCAGGTACTAACTGCTGACTCAAGCACAACCACCTTTACACTTACATTCGCAGTTGGCTCTGCCAATTCCTTGATGGTAGTGTATGGTGGAGTCTTGCAGGAGCCTGGAGTAGCTTATAGCGTGTCTGGTGGTGGTCAATCGATCGTGTTCTCTGAAGCACCAGTTACTGGCACTACAACTTATATCATCTATCTTGGCAAACAGTTAACCACTCCACGTGCAGCTGGTCAAGAAACAACCAAACAAACACTAACAGGTGACGGCACTACTACGCTGTTTACCTTAACAGATCCACCTGTAGTTCCTGCAGGTATCATGGTATTCGTAGACGGTATCCTACAACGTGAAGGATCGGGTAATAACTACGTATCTGGTGGTTCAACAATTAACTTTAATGGTGCACCAGATAGCGGTGCTGAGATCGACGTATACACGTTGGTCAAAGAAAAAGTAAGCATTGATACTGTTGCTGATGGTTCGATTACTCGTGCCAAAATGGCTTCGACATTCCCTTACTGGGATGCGCAGGGTAACTTTGGTATCGGTCTTCCCTCTTCTACGATACTAAATGCATACCGTACGGAAATCGATACAGGTGCATCATCTTCTGCTTCTAATCCATTAGCCCTTACCGCAAGAAATACTGCTGGTCAGGTTAAGAGAATGTACTTCCAAGCATCTGTATTAGACAGTACTCCTGTTTATACTCTTGCAACTGGAGCAGTTGGAACTGATCCAGCAATTGCATTCGCTCCATCTGGTAGCGAAGCTATTAGAATCACTAATACTGGCAACTTTGGTATTGGCACCACTGCTCCTTCTCAAAAGTTAGAAGTTGCTGGTAACATCTACGTCAATACCTCTGGCAACCCTTACCTACAAATTAAAACAAGTGGTGCAGGTAACAACCCATACATCCGTATGCAGGCTGATACCAACTACTGGGATATTCAAAGCACATTCTCCAATGCCAATGACGAATTGTTCTTTATGTACAATGGGTCAACTAAGTTATCGATTGATCCAACAACTGGTAATATTGCTCAAACTGGTTCTGTTGCATCTTCAGGTGTTAACTTGTATATTAGAAACACTACTGATACTGGTGGTGACAATACTCGTTATGCAGGTATTCAATTCCAGATCGGTTCAGATATAGGTACTGCAGCAATTCAGGCATACCGCACAAACAGTGCTACAGACTACTCAACAGCATTAACATTCTTGACAAAAGGTGCTGGTGCTCCAGCAACGAATCCTACAGAGAAGATGCGTATTACGGCAGCAGGTGAAGTACTAATCGGATATACAAACGCAGGTAGCGGTGGCAAGCTGGTTGTCAACGGTATTACGTATCAGAATCAAACCGCAAATGGCACGTCAGGGACTCCTGTTGTGAGTGGTGGATACTTAATTGGACCAAACGACCCTAATATCTATGCAGGTATTAGAGCCTTAAATTCTTATTTGTCTAGCAATGCTTCTCAACTAGCTTTTTACGTAACCAATACATCAGGAAGTGCGTATGAGGCGGGAAGATTTGATAAAGATGGTAATTTAATAGCTGGTGGTGCTGGTTCTGGTTCATTGGGAAGAATTACTACAAGAGCAGACAGCGGTACACCATTGGCAGTAGCAAACGAAGCTGTTAGCGGAACATTAGTTGCTTTCATGGGCAATGGCTCAGGCAATCGTGGTTCAATTACACATAACGGCACAACTGTTGCATATAACACATCTTCAGACTATCGTTTGAAAAATACTATTGTTCCTATGACAGACGCATTGGCTAAAGTAGCCCAACTTAAACCAGTAACTTACAAATGGAACTCTAATAACTCTAATGGTGAAGGTTTCATTGCCCACGAGTTGCAAACAATAGTTCCTGAGTGTGTGACGGGTGAAAAAGATGCAGTAGACTCAAAAGGTGATCCAGTCTATCAAGGTGTTGACACGTCATTCTTAGTGGCTACTTTAACTGCTGCAATCCAAGAACTCAAAGCAATTGTTGACGCACAGGCAGTGGAAATCGCTGCACTCAAAGCAAAGTAAAGAGAACATATGGCAATCAGAAAAGTAATTTCCCGTAGCATCTTAGATGGAACAGTTGCTCCAGTTGACACGACTGGAACAGTAAGTAATCTTTCTGTTAATGCTATCAGCGCCAGCATTGCAGCCACTGCTGTTGATGTGTTTGTTTACGATACTCGTAAAGACTCTGATGGCGGTGCATGGCGTAAGCGCACTTCGCACACTAGCTGGTACAACGAAACTTTAAACACTGCAACTCGTGGTTCACGACGTGAATTTCCTGCAGTGGCAGTTATCGTATGTACCACAACAACAATGACCATTTATGATGGTGATAGTCCAGACCTACCAATGTGGATGGTATTCTCTGCAAATGGTATTATCGATTGGCCAACTAGCAATCATACAAAACAAGCAGTTACAGCTTTGAATGGTGGAATTGTTACAGTAAGTGAAGATGGTGGTGTGTGGTTTAGATTTATTGATGATACTACACATATCATTTACAGCAATTTAACATACAACATAACTTCTGATCGCAGTATAGCGAACAGAAATGGTGTAACAGCCTTTACCAGTAATGGCGGAGCAATTAACACTTATGCTATTGCAACATGGATTATGAATGATGTAGCCATGACAGTGTTACCAAATGCACCAATTGATGCAGCTACAGGATTACCAACGCCAACTATTGCTATCGCCACAAATGTTGGTGTAAGTGTTATCAATAACAATGGAACTGTTGCAAATCTTTCTTCTGGTGAGAATAATGATGCCGTTTTTAAAGTTACCTTTACTGATGACAACAGATTAGCGTTTTCTTATTCTGATACTTCAAACAATTTATATGGGTTTGTTTGGGTAGGTGAAATACCTGCTGTTTCATACACAGCTGGCGCAATGCATGGATATTCAAATCCAACAACAACCATAATGTCAGAACACTATAATTATGCTGGAGATAGTAGTGCGGGTTCTGGTAGTGGCATTTCAACTCCATATCCAACAAAGCCTAAGAATGAAATTACCTCAGGCATATATGGTTTAGTTACAACTAAAAACCGTACCATGAGCATAGGTTCTGGTAGTGGTTTAATGAATATTATTAGACCAACACCCCATGTTTTACGTGGTATGGACGGAGCAGCAAATGCTATCACAAAATCCTATAACAGTGGTTGGATGCCTGGAGATATCAGAGGTGCGTTCTTAAGTGATTCATCAACTACAGCAGCATCTACAACAGGAATTTTAGCTGACGACTTTAATGCTACTGGTAATTGGGGGCTTACTGATGGACCAACAATTTCTGGCGGAGTATTAACTCTTGCTAACGTAACATCTTCTAGAGCAACACTATCGACATGGAATGGTGTAACTGGTAGAAGATATCTTGGTGTGTTAAACGTAACATCTAATGCAAACTCTGGAACATTTATCATTGATGATGATGGTCCTGGCTTTGGACTTGCATCTGGGACAACACTTGGAACTGCAAGTGGTACTGGACTTGTATACTTCTACTTCACTAAAACTGCATCATCAAGAATTCGTTTACTTAGAACTGCTGGTGGACCGATCGCTATTACTTCTTTATACATCTATGAAGTTGAAGAAGATCGTTCGGTTAATAATAAAGGGCTGCAAGTTTTTGGTTCTATAACAAAATCTGCAGTAAACACTGGTAATGACCTTATGGCTTACAGTGGTTTTAGTACAAGCAACTATCTACAAGCACCATACAATGATCAATTAGATTTTGGTACTGGTGATTTCTCGGCAATGATTTGGTTTAAGAGTAACACAGCTACTGCTGCAAATCAACCACTATTTTGGCGTGGCCAAACTACCACAAATAGTTATGCCATGATCGAAGTATATCTTGGTTCGAGTTATAACAATATTGAATTTATTACTCGTAATGCAGCAGAAACTACTCAATATCAAACTTCAGGATCCGCTGTTTCAAGTATAATGACTCAAACATGGCGTCACATTTGTTGCGTTAGAAGAAATAGTACTCTTTACATCTACATAGATGGAGTTTTGGTAGCTTCTGGTACACAATCAACAAATAATGTATCAGCACCAACTGCTGCAAAAGGTATGTTAAATGTTGGAACTGATTCTTCATCGGCTAAAGCAATTCCAGGATCTGTGGCTTTGTTTAAAATATCAGCAACTGCTCCAAGCGCAGCGCTAATCGCCAGAATATATAACGATGAAAAACTATTATTTGATGCTGGTGCCAAGGGATGTTTATATGGTTCTTCGGATCAAGTGAATGATCTTGCATATGATAATAGCACAGATCTGCTTCATGTAGGAACATCTTCTGGTCGTTCAGTGTTTGATGGATTGCGTCGTGTAGAAAATACAACAACAGCTGTTTCTGCATCAATTAGCGCATCAAATGGTCTAGTTGCAGAACAATAAGGATAAGAAATGACAGTAACTGTATCTAAACCAGCCCTAAACTTAAGAGAAGAACTATCTGCTCTTAAGAAGCCAACTGGTATTAAAGGTGAAGAACTGCTACGTGCCAATACCGTGGATGATGTTTATACATCACTTAACTCAACGATGTTTCGCAATCGTATCATTAATGGCGATTTTAGAATTTGGCAACGTGGGGTAACCACTACTCCTGGGTCTGGGTTTGGTGTTGATATGTTTAGGTGTGAGCCAAGAAATAGTACTACCATTTATACTGATCGTTCTACCGATGTTCCAGTGGGACAAGGTTTTACCTACTCCATGAGAACATATGCCACTGGAGCAACTGATGATGGTTTTCATATTAGAACATATGTAGAACTTCCTTCTAGTGGTGTATATGGTGAGTTTCAGCCAGGAACTCAATGGACTGTTTCATTCTGGATGAAAAGTGCTTATGCAAGCAGAACAGTTAACGTAACATTGGGTTTGGCAGAAACATCAGTTGGTGGTTCTCACCAAAGTCAGGGTGTTGCTTCGATGCAAGGAACACAGTTTGTGACAAATCAATGGCAAAAATATGTTTTTAACTTTACCTTACCATCATGGGTTGCGGATAGTGGATCTTTATCTAATGTAAGATGTTTATACGTTCGTTTGCTTCAGGGATCAGATGATCTGCCGCAGGACACATATTTAACTGGTATTCAGTTTGAAAAAGGTGCAGTTGCCACTCCATTCGAGTTTCGTCCAATCGGAACTGAGTTAGCTCTTTGTCAGAGGTACTGTTATGTTATATCGGGAGACTCTGGATTCAGAGTTGGACAGGGTTGGGCATATTCATCCACATCAGCTAATATTTCTTTTAACTTTCCAGTAGTAATGAGATCTTCTCCTTCTTTGGTCAGCGCATCTGCTATATCATATAATGATCAAATCTCTGGATTTACGCTTGGAACTCCAGTGTTGAATGCTTCTTCTACAACCTTTGCCACACTTCAAGCGACTGGTGGTGGTGGTATGACAGCAAGAGCACCTGGAGCAGCTTACTTCACCAGCAACTCTAGTTATATTATTCTTACATCGGAGTTATAATGTATAAATTAACCGTAAACATGCCTGGACTTGAACCATCTGTTGTTCAAAGACTGTCTGATGGCACATACATCCCATTAGATCCAGCCAACTCAGACTATCAACGCTTTTTGGATGACATCAATGAGCATGGCGCATCAATCGTCGAGGGTGATCTACCAGAATCTATTGTAACTGCTGCTGCAGAAAAGAAGTTTGCAATACAACTTTCTGCATATCAAAGAGCAGTTGCTCGTCTGGCTCAGTACCTTGTTTCTGTAGGTCGCCCAGAAGTCAAAGAGATGCGCCCGAGCAGAGAACAAACATTTAATGAAGAAACTATGCAGTATGAAGACGTTCTCGTAGAAATGGTTATACAAACTGCAATCGATCCACTACCAGCTACAGTTCAAATCTGGCAAGGATTTCCTGAAGCAGTACAGGTAACAGTGCCAAATCCAGCTATTGTACAAGACGAATCACAACGTGCAGCTGCTCAGGCTATTATTGATGCGACTCCACAAGAAGTTAAAGACGCTGCCTAAATAATACAAAGATCACTAGAAGAGAAAACAGATGCCATTAACTAGAATTCAAGTCGCTGCAATGCCAGCAATATCTGTTCCTATTACTGGGAGCAATGTTACTGACGGCACATTAGTACCTGCAGATTTAATTACCACTGCGGATTTTAGTTTTTATGGTGTAGGTGTTGGTCGTGGTGCGGGTGCTGTATCTACTAACACTGCGGTGGGTGCTAGTGCTTTAAACGCTAATACTACTGGCTATAGCAATTCCGCATTTGGTTGGAATGCGCTATTAGTTAATACTGATGGATATCGCAACAATGCATTCGGTAAACAGTCTTTGGTGGCAAACACCTCTGGATATCGCAACAATGTGTTTGGTGAGTTTGGTTTATTTTCCAATACAACTGGTTATGATAACGTAGCAGTTGGCCATCAAACTCTTTACTCAAACACCACAGCATCTGGAAATACAGCTGTTGGTTTTCAAGCTGCATATAGCAATACGACTGGCTCAGCAATAACTGCAGTCGGACAATCTGCTTTATACGCAAACACCACTGGAACTAATAACGTAGCCATGGGTGTAGCAACTTTAGGTGTAAATACCACTGGTGCAAGCAACACAGCAATTGGCGATCGTGCCATGTTTGCTAATACGACTGGTGAAACTAATACTGGTATTGGTCGTTCCGCTTTAAGATTAAATGTCACTGGTTCTAATAACACTGGTTTAGGTGGAAATGCAGGATACAATAGTACTGCAGGATCTAACAATACTTCTGTCGGCTTTGGTGCACTTTTTGGTGGTACTGTTACAGCTGGTGCATTCGTCACTGGTGCTTCTTATACAATCGTTTCATTGGGTACAACAAACTTTGTTGCCCATGGAGCAGCTTCAAATACTGTTGGTGTAGTATTCACTGCAACCAACGCAGGTACTGGTACAGGAACTGCAACTGGTAATGCATCTAATAATACTGCTGTTGGTTATCAGGCTGGTTATAGCAACACTACTGGTGATTTAAATAACGCTTTTGGTTATCAAGCACTATATTCAAACACCACTGGTAATCGCAACGTAGCCATGGGCAATGGTGCTTTGTATAGCAACACTACTGGAGTAGAAAACACTGCTATTGGTCATGACAATATGTCAACCAATACATCAGGTACATACAACACAGGACTTGGACGAAGTGCAATTTCCAGCAACACCACTGGAAGTCAAAACACTGCTATTGGTATGGGTTCTCTTGCGCTTAATACGACTGCTTCTAACAGCGTCGCTGTCGGCTATCAAGCACTGCGCAACAACACAACAGGCGCAACCAATACAGCAGTTGGTACTCAAGCCATGTTTTCAAACACCACAGCATCTAATAATACTGCTTTAGGTTATCAGGCTCTGTACAGCGCAACGAGTGTTGGCTCAATGGTTGCCATTGGTTCTGGCGCTCTTCGTTCAGAAGGGTCAAGCGGATACGCTGTTGCAGTTGGATTTGAGGCTATGTACTCGCACTCTACAGGAGAGAATTACGGCTCTGCTATGGTTGGTTTCTATGTTGGCAGATCTACTACTACAGGTATTGATAACACATTCATTGGTGGATATGCAGGTCGAAACAACACAACTGGCTCTTACAATGTGGCAATCGGTGCTGCAGCTTTATTAAATAACACTACATCACAATACTCTACTGCAGTTGGATATTTGGCAGGTGCAGCTTCTACTGGTGCAAATAACACATTTTTAGGTTATGGTGCTGGCAGACAAGTAACAACTGGAACTGCAAATACTTGTATTGGTGATGAATCAGGATGGGGAGCAGTCAGCCTGACAACAGGTAGTGGAAATATCTTAATTGGATTTGGTGTATCTCCTGCTAGTGGCACTAGCGGAAATGAAGTAGTCATTGGTGGTAACGGAACTATTGTTGGTCGAGGCTCTGGCACTGGTTTTATTGCTCCAGGTGGTACTGCAGGAACTGGTGGTGGTGGAGTCTATCAAGGCAATAATTCATCAACTTGGTCGACAACATCTGACCAACGCTTAAAGAAAAATATCATTGATAACAATGTTGGTTTAAGCGTAATCAATTCGGTTCGTGTTCGTAACTTCGAATATCGTGCAGAACATGAAGTCACTGAGTTGTCAAAAAATTGTGTGATTCAAAAAGAAGGTGTTCAGTTGGGTGTTATTGCTCAAGAACTTCAAGCAATTTTACCTGAGTGCGTTAAGACTGAAAGTACAGGAGTTATGTCTGTTGATACAGATAACCTGACATGGTATATGATTAACGCTATCAAAGAACTCAAAGCACAAAACGATTCACTAAAGGCACGTCTAGACGCTGCTGGTCTATAACTTAAGGAAAACAAAATGACAATCACATGGAATATTGAACAAATGGATCGCCAAACTTCTAATGGTTTGGTAACTACAGTTCACTGGCGTGCAAATGCCACAGAAGATACTTACTCAGCAACCAGCTATGGTTCAGTTGGTCTAACAGCTGGTCAGTCACTGATCCCCTTCGCTGATCTTACCAAAGAAGTAGTAATCGGTTGGGTCAAAAGCAAACTTGGTACAGAGCAGGTTACTGCAGTTGAAGAAAGTTTAACAGCACAAATCGAATCGCAAAAAGAACCTGTGTCTGCTTCTGGTCTACCAGCTGCATGGACAGTATTGCCAGAGTAATTGTTGTTGACTCTGCTCCGCAGAATGCCTCTTCGGAGGCATTTTTTCCTTGGAAAGCGCAGTTACAAAAACAATAAATAAGAAGGTATCCTGAGGAAATTGAATGGCGACAATTACAAATCTTTATATTGAACAGGGATCAACCTTTAACTCGGTTGTAACCCTAAGAAATCAAGACGGCACAACCCTGAACCTGACCAACTATACGGTCAAGTCACAGTTTCGCAAGTCGTATCAATCCTCTGTAGCCAATAATTTTACAGCAAGCGTATATGGTTTGGCCACCAATGGTCAGGTTAGATTACAACTTGCTGCTTCAGCTTCCAGTGCAATCAAGGCTGGTCGTTACTTATATGATATCGAGATAACAAATACGATCAGTAACGAAAAGTTTAGAGTTCTGGAAGGTATTATAATTCTTACACCTGAGATTACACAATCATGAGTGATATAATTGCAACAGTAGACATAACCAGCAATAATATTGTTGTATCTGCAGTTGGTATTCAGGGATCAAGTGCCGTATTGGGACCAGATTCTAGAGTTGATACCATCGGTGACGTGGATACGAGTACTCTCGTTAATGGATCTCTACTGATATACAAAACGGGAACAAGCAAATGGACTGCCTCCACTACGCTAGATGCGCAGAATATGGAAGGTGGAGAATTTTAACGGAGAAATAAAAAATGGCCAGCATAATAAGAATAAAGCGCAGTTCGGTATCAGGAAACCCAGCAACACTGGGAACTGGCGAATTAGCGTACTCAGCCTTAACGGACAACGGATCCAATGGTGGTGACAGACTATACATTGGTATGGGTACAGAAACTGCAGGTAATGCAGCGAACCATATTGTTATCGGTGGTAAATACTTTACCGATATGTTGGATCACACTCCAGGTACGCTTACTGCGTCATCTGCGATTATTGTTGACGCCAGCAGCAAAATTAATAACCTTAATGTTGGTAACATTACTATTACTGGCAGTACCAATACTGTTAGTTCTACCGACACCAATGGTAACATTGTTCTTACACCGAATGGTACTGGTAAGTTAGTTCTTAACAACCCTTACATTAACGGCACAACAGATACTCTTGCCGAGTACATCTATGACACAGTGGGTGGTGCAGTTACTCAGGGTAATGGTATTACTGTTACTCCAAGCGATGGTTCCAACACTACTACAATTTCCATTGATACTGCGGTAACAGTTGATTTAAACACTGCGCAAACTCTTACAAACAAGACAATCAACTTAACAAGCAACACATTGGTTGCTACTTCTGCTCAGTTGGCAACTGCTCTTACAGACGAAACTGGTACTGGTGTTGTAGTATTCTCAAATACACCAACTTTGGTAACCCCAGTTCTTGGTGTTGCAACTGCCACAAGTATTAACAAGGTAGCGTTTACTGCGCCAGCAACTGGTTCTACATTGACCATTGCTGATGGCAAAACTCTTACTGCAAGCAATACTCTAACATTCACTGGCACTGATGCTTCTTCGGTAGCGTTTAGTGCAGGTGGTACTGTTGCTTATGTAGCAAACAAACTAAGCGTATTCGCTGCAACTAGTTCTGCAGAACTTGCTGGTGTAATCTCCGACGAGACAGGTACTGGCTCACTAGTATTCTCAAATACTCCAACTCTGGTAACTCCAGTTCTTGGCGCTGCAACCGCAACTAGCATTACTGCTACTAGTGGTAACATTGTTATCAATGCTGCTTCAGGTAACAACAATGTTAACTTGGGACCAACTGGTACTGGTACTGTTGATGTTGGTAGCAAGCGTATTACTTCTCTTGCTGAACCAACTGCTGACTCTGATGCAGCTACAAAGTACTACGTTGATGCTGCTCGTTCTGGTCTTGATATCAAGAACTCTGTTAAAGCAGCAACAACTGGCGCTATCACCCTAAGCAATACACAAACTATTGACGGTATTGCTCTTTCTGTTGGCGATCGTGTTTTGGTTAAAGACCAAGGCAGTGCAGTACAAAACGGTATTTACGTTGTTGCTTCTGGCTCATGGGCTCGTTCTACAGATGCAGATCAACCAGCTGAACTCAATCCAGGCACTTTCGTATTCGTTGAGCAAGGTACTGTAAACAGCGACACTGGTTTCGTTGTTACTTCTGATAGCGTATTGACCATTGGTACAGATGCTATTAACTGGACACTGTTCTCTACTTCTGGCACTCTAATTGCTGGCGCTGGTTTATCCAAGAATGGTTATACCTTAGAAGTTAACGTAGCAAATGGTATCGAAATTTCTTCTGACAATGTTCAGTTGGCTTCTACTGTTGCTGGCGCAGGTCTTACTTACACTTCTGGTGTTCTAAATGTTGTTGGAACTGCTGATCGTATCACTGTTAACGCTGACTCTATTGACATCGCTAGTACATACGTTGGTCAGTCTACCATTACCACACTTGGCACTATTGCCACTGGTACATGGCAGGGCACTATTATTGCTGGTCAATATGGTGGTACTGGTGTAAACAACAGCGGTAAGACTATCACTCTTGGTGGCAACTTTATTACCTCTGGTGCATACGCTTTAACACTGACACAAACTGGTACTACAAACGTAACACTTCCAACCACTGGTACTCTTGCTACTTTGGCTGGAACTGAGACTTTCAGTAACAAGACTTTCAGTAACACTACAAACTTTAGCAGTAACGTAACTGGTGCTGGTGCTGCAACTTCGACCCTTGATGGATTTAATATCGATGGTGGTACATACTAAGTAATTAGTATCGGGGGAGTTTTTACTCCCTTTCTTTGTTTCCTTTTTTAAGGTTAGAGCATGGCAAATAAGGTTCTTCTTAAGAAGTCCTCGACTGCGGCAAAAGTTCCGCTAACGACCGACTTAGATTATGGTGAGTTAGCCCTTAACTACACCGATGGCAAGCTGTATTATAAAACAGCAAGCAATACCATTAAAAGTTTCACAGAAGATACATCTGTTGTAACTCTTACTGGCACGCAAACTCTAACCAACAAATCCCTTACATCTCCAACATTAACTGGCACTCCAGTAGCACCTACAGCTACAGCTGGTGATGTGTCAACACAGGTAGCAACTACTGCTTTTGCGGACAACGTAGCCCTAAATAAAGCTGTAGCAATGGCAATCGCACTGGGATAAATATGGCAACCTTAACAAGAGAAGCACTAAAAGAATACTGTCTACGCAGTTTAGGCGCACCTGTGGTCGAGATTAACGTAGATGATGACCAGCTAGAAGATCGTCTAGACGAAGCCATTGAGTACTGGCGTCTTTATCACTCTGATGGTATCGAAAAGATATACCTAAAACATCAGATGACTACTACCGATGTAACAAACAAGTACATCCCACTATCAGATTTAATCTATGGTGTAACTAAAGTTTACCCAGTTACCACTGGTACTGGCGGTTCTAAAAACATCTTTGATCTTCAGTACCAGTTGCGTTTAAACGATCTGTACGATCTAACTTCTACATCAATCATTTACTATCAAACAGTAATGAACCACTTGGCTCTACTAGACTTTACGTTGAATGGCCATACGTTGTATAGATTCAATCGCTTTCAAAATAGACTACACCTAGACATTAACTGGGTAACTGATGTAGCAGTCGGCGATTTCATTTTGGTAGAATGCTATCGTGCCATGGATCCAGAGATCTTCCCAAGAATGTATAATGATTCATGGTTAAAGCACTACACAACTGCGTTGTTTAAAGTGCAGTGGGGCACTAACCTTAAGAAATTTCAGGGTCTACAACTTCCTGGTGGTGTAACCATTGATGGCGACAAGCTGTACGATGAAGGCAAACAAGAAGTTGAGTCACTGGAACAAGAGTTAATGACCAAGTCTGCTCCACTAGAATTCTTCATGGGATAATATGGCTCGCAATGTCTACTTTAGCCATGGAACAAAGAACGAACAGTTTCTCATTGAAGATCTGATCGTTGAGTCTCTGTCCATCTACGGACAAGAATTCTATTACATTCCAAGAACGCTTGTTGGCAAAGACGAGATCCTCGGCGAAGATAGACTTAGCGAATTCAAATCCGCATACCCAATCGAGATGTATATGGAAAACGTAACTGGCTTTGAAGGTCAGGGTGCGTTTATCCAGAAGTTTGGTTTAATGATGGAACAAACAGCAACACTTACTGTTGCTCGTCGTCGTTGGGATCAACTCATTGGTCGTTTCGGTCAAACCATTCTACCCAATCGTCCATGCGAGGGCGACCTGCTTTACTTTCCATTATCCAAAGGTTTGTTTGAGATCAAGTTCGTCAAACACCAAGACCCTTTCTACCAACTTGGTAGATTGTACGTATATACGCTAGAAGTCGAGTTATTTCAGTACTCTTCTGAGCATATTGACACTGGAGTTAAGGATATTGACGTATTTGAAACACTCAAGTCCTTTGATACAGATATCCCTAGAACTGGTTCCGCAAAGGTAACATCAGTGAATCTAACAAATATGGGTATGGGTTATCTAACAGTTCCAACAGTTACCTTTAGCACTAACTTTGGTGTTGGTGCAGCAGCTACTGCCGTCATCTACAAGGGTGATGATAATGACAACTGCTATACAGAAATTGACTACGGTAAGGTTACGGAAATTGTAATCAACAATGGTGGCAATGGATATACCAGCGCACCAACAGTTACAATCTCTGCACCACTAACTCAAGATCTTGCAACAGGACAAGCAACTATCGGTTCCACTATTGTTGGTGGCAAGGTTACAGGATTCACAATACAAGATGCTGGTAATTTCTACGGAACTGCACCGATCATTACTATTGCTGCACCAACCAGTGGTGTTCGTGCAACAGCCACTGCAACAGTTGTTAATGGTTCTATTACTGCACTCACTATCACAAACGCAGGATCTGGATACACAGTTGCTCCAGCAGTAAGTATTCCTGCTCCACTGGGTATTAGAGCCACTGGAACTGCGATCATTGAAATAAATATAGATCGTGTCGACTCATATGGTGATAATAATAAATTTAAAGATGAATCTACAACAGTAGTATTTAATGCTAGCAATCCATTCGGGGATATCGTAACTGGTGATTACCCAGATTTGTACGATAGCGAAACGACTAGTATTAACAGTACTACGAAGACCAATGGTTAAGGATCCAAGATGTCAAGAAAAATAATTAGAATCGGAACAACAGCAAACGATGGCACAGGCGACACCCTAAGAGAAACCGCAAACAAAATTAACTTTAACTTTTCAGAGTTATATACTGCGTTGGGTCTTGATGGTTGTGGCGATTACTCATTAAACATTGCGCCACCATGTGGCTCCGATGTACTAATCCAAACCTGTGGCATTGGTAAGATTACCTTAGATTCGTCAACAACGATCGAACTAAAAACTGCTGCAAGTAATAACATTAACCTCAATCCTGGTGGACAGGTGGTTTCTTCTAAAGCCATACGCTTAAATGGAGATGCAACCACTGTTGGTATCTACTTTGCTGACGGAACTTACCAAAACACAGCTGGTGGTGGTAATGGTGGATCTGCTTATATTCTTCCAACAGCATCCGCAAGCATACTTGGTGGTATTAAAATTGGTGCTGGCTTGCAAATTGATTCTGCTGGAATTGTTTCCGCTGCATACTCTCTTCCAAATGCTACCACGATAACTCTGGGTGGTGTCAAAGTTGATGGAACCACGATTACCATTAATAACAATGGTGTAATTAGTGCAGTGGCTACCAATGCCTATACACTACCAACTGCCACAACATCAGTTCTTGGTGGTGTCAAAGTTGATGGTACAACTATCACTATCAATAGTGGTGTCATTAGCAGTAATAACAATTACTCTCTCCCAACTGCCACCACAACCCTATTGGGTGGTGTCAAAGTTGATGGTACAACTATCACAATTAATAATGGTGTAATTAGCGGTAACATTAGCTACTCATTACCAACTGCCACCACAACTGTATTGGGTGGTGTCAAAGTTGATGGAAGTACTGTTACTATTAATAATGGTGTAATTAGTGCCAACAGCACCTACTCTCTTCCAACAGCTACGACAACTTTGCTTGGCGGAGTTAAGGTTGATGGAACAACTATCACTATTGCCAATGGCGTAATTAGTGGCAATAGCAGTTATTCATTACCAACTGCAAGCACTTCTGTTCTTGGTGGCGTCAAAGTTGACGGAAGTACTGTTACTATTAACAATGGCATTATCAGCGCTAATAGTACATACTCGTTACCAACTGCATCCACTACTTTATTGGGTGGTGTAAAGATTGATGGAACCACAATCACTATTACCAATGGAACGATTAGAGCGAATGTTCCAAATGATTTAACAGATTTGGGTATTCCAGATGGCGATGTTGGGCAATACTTAACAACAGATGGAAGTGGCAATTTCTACTTCGAGGATATCGTTTATCCTCCATTAAATCTTGGAGATCTGGTTGATGTAACTTTAACAACACCAGTTCTAAATCAGGTATTAAAGTATGATGGAGTTCAGTGGGTCAATGGCACAGCAATATCTGGTGCTCAAACGCTAAATGACTTAACTGATGTGACTATCGCCAATCCTGCAAGTGGTAATACATTAAAGTATAATGGCTCACAGTGGATCAATGGCAGTTCTTTATTAAACGATCTTGGTGATGTAACTATTGTAACACCACAACAGGGTAACACATTAAAATATAATGGTGCAGAGTGGATCAATGAAACCATTGTTGCAGGAAACCCATTCGATCAAGATCTAAATACATTCAATCAGGTAACATTTAATACTACCACAGCAGATCAATTCGTTCTCGCTGGATCTGGTACACCTACAGTAAGTAGTGATACGGATCTGTATCTAGAAGCAATCGGTGGTAATGTTTCAGTTATTAGTAAGTCAACATTTAGACTGGCAAGATTAACTACAACAGAAAGAAATGCTATCACCGCAGGAAATGGTGATATGATTTACAATACTACCACAAATAAATTTCAGGGATATGCCAACGGAGCATGGGTAGACCTACATTAAAGGTTAATAATGAGAGAGTACGTTGTTGTCTTAAATAAAGGAGTTGACTATGATCAATTCTGGAATGAAATTGAAAGCGAATCATCTACTGATGGTTTTGTGCCAGCACGCAGAGTTGAAATTGTAAACAACAGAGATGGTTCACTACGTAGCTGTCACTATCTACTATCCTCAGAAGAAGCTACTACGCTTCAACAAGACCCTCGCATTTTAAGTGTTGAGATTCCAGTTGACCAACGTGACGATGTTCAAATCGAGTTGTTCGCGAGTCAAAATGGAAACTTTAACAAGCCAGCGCAAAGCGAATCGTTTTTTCCAAGTTCAGGTAGTTTCGTAAACTGGGGATTGATTCGTAATAGCAACACAACTAACTTATATGGCACTGGCGTAGCCAATGCAGTAACGTATGATTACGATGCAGATGGCACTGGCGTTGATGTAGTTATTCATGACTCTGGATTGTATACATTACACCCAGAGTTTCAAGATGCCAATGGTGTTTCTCGTGTTCAGCAAATTAACTGGTACACGGCATCTGGTATAACAGGAACACAGTCAGCAAATCACTATCGTGACTGGAATGGTCATGGAACACATGTGGCAGGTATCGCAGCTGGCATTACTTTTGGTTGGGCTAAAAATGCTAAGATCTATTCAGTTAAGGTTGCTGGATTAGAAGGAAGTGGAGATAGTGGTACTGGTATCTCTATCTACGATTGTTTTGATGTAATTAAACTTTGGCATAGAAATAAACCAATCGATCCAACGCTAGGACGCAAACGTCCAACCATTGTTAATATGAGTTGGGGATATTCAGCAGGATATGGATTTATAACTGGTGGAAATTACCGTGGCACTCCATGGACTGGTGTAAATTACGACGTTAATAAAGGTATGATTGGAACATCACGATGTCCAGTTAGAGTATCTTCTGTTGATTCAGACTTGGATGAACTAATTGATGAAGGAGTTATCGTCTGTATTGCTGCAGGAAATTCTACTCACAAGATCGATGTATCTGGTGGTATAGATTATAATAATTACTGGACAAGTTCTGTCAGTGGTAACATCTATTACCATAGAGGATCTAGCCCATATAGCACTAAAGCTGTAATGGTTGGTGCAATGAGTGCAACTCCAAAAAATGCGACTACTGATAAAAAGGCATCGTTCTCAAATGCTGGTCCAGGTGTTGATATCTTTGCAGCTGGGGATCAAATTTTAAGTTGCACTAGTGGTACCAACGAGTTCACTGGACCAACATATCTTGCAGCGACATATTTTAAAAATCCAGCATTTGCTCAACTTAACCTTCCAGGAACTTCCATGGCATCACCACAGGTTTGTGGTATCGGTGCAACTTTCCTACAAAAGAATTTAACAGCAACACCTGCTCAATTCAAGACATGGTTAAAAGCTAACGCAACAGCAACGCTGTATAAAACTGCATCGACTAACGATTACACCAATACAGAATCTCAATATGGTGGCGATACTTATGTTGCGTATAGCAATAACAAACCAGCCTCTACTGGAGGTGGAGGCGGTGGTGGAGGTACTCCAACCCCTGCACCTTCTTCTGCTGGTGTAAAGGTATGGAAAGGTGACAATGGTAATGCTAAAGTTAACTTTAAACGTGTTCCAGCAAAACTACAAAATGAATTTATCAACTATGGTTTTGAACAGGGCATCGTTTCATGGGTTGTTAAATTGCAACAGATTCACTTTAAGAACAATCCATTGAGTTTACCACCAACAGTTCTTGCTGGTTTTCAAACCCCAGTTGATCCAACACCACGTATATACGGCAGTCCTGGTCAAACAGTTTATGTGCCAAATAATTATTTTTCATACACATTTGAATCTGTTGATAAACCACCTTCTGGTGAAACCAAGTGCATGCGCCTAACACTAAATGGATTCTCTCCTACGGATGCATATGGACTTGTATACGGTCCAGCAGTGTATAGTGATTTCTCGGTTCCATTCAGAGTTGGTGATACTTTAAAATTCTGGTGGAAAGCACTTCCTGGTGGTGATGCATATAACGTATATGCATACATGGTAGAGGACCAAACAGGGACATACATTCCATTGCTTGATTCAACTGGCACGGATTCATTTTCAGGCACTTCATGGTCTGAGGTTAGCAGAACGATTAATTCTGGTGAGGCTGGAACATATTCTTTCGTGTTTATCGCTGGTTCTTATGATTCTACTGGCGGTTTATACATCGGTGGCGAACTACTTCTGGACAACATCCAGATAACAAGGGCGACTTAATATGTTAAATGGAAAAGTATTTTACCATGGAACAATCCGCAAGGCAATCATTGCCTTTGGTGCACTGTTCAGCAACATCTACATAGAGCGTAGAAAGGGTGGTAGTGTCACTGGTGAATTGCATCAAAAGATTCAGGTTCCATTGGCATACGCACCAAAAGAAAAATGGTTGGTTCGTTTGGACTCTGATCCAAACTTAGATAATCATACCTATACAACTCTACCTAGAATCTCCTTTGAGATTACTGGATATACCTACGACTCAACTCGCAAGGTTGCTCGTATGAATCAAATTCGTAGTTCAACTGTAGTAAATAATGTTCCTCAACAGAAACAGTTGTACTCACCTGTTCCTTACAACTTAGACATCTCGCTTTATATCCTGACCAAGACACAGGAAGATGCACTACAAATTTTGGAACAGATCTTACCTTTCTTTACACCAGAATATACACTATCTACCAACGCTGTCCCAGATATGAAGATAGTTCAGGATGTGCCAATTATACTAAATAGTGTGAACGTACAGGATGATTATGATGGGGATTTCCAGACACGCAGGTTCGTTACACATACACTAACCTTTACTCTGAAATTGAATATATTCAATGGTATCGATAATGCTGCTGACATTAGAACTGTTACTGCTAATCTGAATAACACTGAGGCAGTTGCAGGGGAATTTACTGCTACAGACCCTTCATGCGCATCTGAAGATATACCAGCGGTGGCGGATAGTCAAATTGCTAGTTATGCTGCATCGGTTAATCCGATCTGCGCTATACCAGAAGAAACCCCTGTAAATGTAAACGAAAATTGGACAGAATCTCTCTAAGGAACCGAAATGGCAAAATCACTTATTAATCTAGGAACTTCACCGAACGATCGCACTGGCGATACGCTGCGTGATGCTGGTGGTAAACTAAACTCTAACATCAACGAAATTTATGCTGCACTGGGTAACACATCCACTTTAAGTATTAATATCGCTGGTGCAACTAGCGGACAGGTTCTTAAGTTCAATGGTACAGCATTCATTCCAGCAGACGATGTAAACACAGATGCAATTAGTTCTGTAAATGGATTGACTGGTGCAGTGACACTTACTAGTCTAAATATAGCAGAACCAGCAAATAATCCAGTGTTAACTGGTGTTGCAATTGCAGGCACTGCTGGTCAGTTTACTTGTACTGCCGCAACATTGGCTGTGGGGCAAACAGTTACAATTACTGGTACGTTGGGTGGAACTGGAACTATCACTGGCTACACAACTGGAAAAGTTTATACAATTTCAGTAACCAATGGTACTACATCGTTTACACTGGTAGATGCTGGCGTTGCAATTGTTACAACTGCAGGAACTCCAACTGGTTTAACATATACACCAAGCACCTTAAATCTATACTTTACCACTGCTCGTGCTCGTGCAGCGATTAGTGCCTCAGGTTCATTGGCTTATAACTCTACCACTGGTGCATTGACATACACTCAGGGTAATACGGATACTATTGCTGAAGGTACTAATAATCTATATTATACCTCTGGTCGTTTTGACTTTAATTTTTCGCAAAAGACAACCAATGCTCTTGCTGAAGGCACAACAAATCAATATTTCACAATTGGTCGTGCTCGTGCTTCTATCAGCGGAACTGGTGGCATTGGGTATAACTCTACCACTGGCGTTATATCGATAGGTAGTGTTTCAGGCACAACCTCATGGAATGTTAGTTCCACTGGTTCTAAGTTAAATGTTGCTGGAAATGGTTTCCTCGGAAACGAAGAAAATCCAACGATCTATGTTTATCGTGGTATGAGATATCAATTCAACAATACTGCAAACGCTGTATTGGAATTTGTTCTTAAAGATGCCAGTATTGGTGTCGAGTCAGTAACTATTACCAATGGTGGTAGTTATGCTTCTGGATCATTTCCAACTGTTTCCTTTACTGGTGGCACTGGTTCTGGTGCAACTGGAACTGTTAATACTTCTGGATTTATTAATGCAATTACTGTAACTGCTGGCGGTTCTGGTTATACTATCCCACCTTTGGTTACCTTTACTGGTGGTGGCACTGGTGGAACTGCCACAGCAGTAATGAGTGCCACTGGAGCAATTAAGAATATTACTGTTACAAATGTTGGCTCGAGTTATATTAGCGCACCAACAGTTTCCTTTACTGCAACAACTGGTACTGGTGCTACGGCAACAGCAAAACTTACCTATGCAGTAAATGATGTTAGCGTTATTGATGGTGGTTCTGGATATACAACAGCACCAACAGTAGTTTTCGGTGGTAGCGGAACTGGTGCCACTGCCACTGCCACTGTTTCTGGTGGCGCTGTTACTGCTATTACACTTACCAATGGTGGTTCTGGTTATTACTTAGACGGAACCTCTGTTCCAATGACATTTACTGGTGGTGGTGGAACTGGTGCAACAGCAACAAATAATTACAGTTCTGTAACAGGAAAGGTTACTGAGATTGCTGTAACTGCTGGTGGAACTGGATATAGTTCTGATGTTGCAGTTGTTTTAACTGGTGGTAGCGGAACTGGTGCTGCAGCTACAGCTAACCGAGATCTTTCAGTAGCTTCCATTACAGTAACTGCTGGTGGTACTGGTTACACTACTCCAACAGTTGTGATAACTCCAAACTTTGCTGGAGGACAGGCTGGTACACCAGCTACTAATGCTACAGCTACTGCTGCTGTGTTGTATGCAGTTTCTTCTGTAACAATTACTAATCCTGGAGCGTACACTGTTGCGCCAACTGTTGCGTTTAGTTCTGGTGATGCTGCTGGTACTGCAGTGCTTGATAACCCACTTGTTACAGCTTCAAGAGACTTTACTGCAGCAACTGCTGCAGCAACTACTGGTTCAACTATTTTATGTCCATTAATGTCAACAGCAACAGGTGCTCAATGGAAGTATCGTTTGGTCGGAGCAGAATCGACCCAAGTCGGCGACATCGTCGTAGTATAAGGATAATAAATGGCTAAGAATCTAATCGATGTAGGTATTAACCTAAACGATGGTACTGGTGATAACCTGCGTACAGCTGGTACGAAGATCAATGCTATGTTCCAAGAGGTTTATGACGTCTTTGGTGACGGCACGAACCTATCAAATATAGCATCAAACCTACATATCGTCAATGATGATGCACCACAGTTAGGTGGTAATCTTGATATGAATGGTTACATCATTACTGGTAATGGTGCTATCAACATTCTTTCAACCATTACAACCAGTACTAATCTAGTTGCAGTTGGTGCTGTTCAGGCATCTACTGCTGCAATTACCAATAACTCTACTTTTGGTGGTTCAGTTACTATCGGTGGAACTACCTCTGGTACTGTTGGTAACTTTTCTACGTCAGTAACAACTGCCACTCTTAATGCTACCACAGAATTGCAGGTTGTTGGACCAGCTTCTATAACTGGTGCGATTACCTCTGGTGCTGCTGGATCTAAATTGCGTTTTTACTATGCAAACGTAGCAGCATTCCCATCGGCAACTACTTACGAAGGTGGTTTGGCATTTGCTGAAGATACAAATCGTATGTACTTTGCCAGCGATGCAGAATGGTCGTCTCTTGCTCCAGAAGCAAGCCCAGCACTAACTGGTACACCTACTGCTCCAACAGCAGTTAAAGCAACTAACACTACTCAAATCGCTACGACAGCGTATGTCAAAGATGTTGTTTCTGATTACGCACCATTAGTTTCCCCAGCACTGACTGGAACACCAACCACAACTACTCAGGCAACTGGCACTCGTGCATCAACTGGTGCATCAACACAAATTGCAAACAGCACTTATGTTCGTGCTGTGGCATCGGAGATTTACACTGCAGTTGATCTAAAGTCTCCGATTGCTTCACCAGCTTTTACTGGCACACCTACTGCTCCAACAGCAGTAGATGCTACCAACAGCACACAAATTGCAACCACTGCATTCGTTCGTGCACGTGAAGACATTATCAATACAGCGGTTGCCCTTAAGTCGCCAATCGCAAACCCAACATTCACGGGAACACCAGCTGCTCCAACACCAGTTGATGGTACAAATACAACGCAGTTATCTACTACTGCCTTTGTGACCAGAGCGATTAATAACTATTCAACAACTGTCAATACTGCACTGGCTACTAAGGCAGCAATCAATTCTCCAACATTCACTGGAGCACCAGCTGCACCAACACCAGAGGTAAGTGTCAGCGATACAAGAATTGCCACAACTGCATATGTTGGTAATAAAATTGATGCTAAATTTAATGATGATACTTACTTAAATGATAAGCTGTCTGCTTATTCTAAGTTAGCAAGTCCAGCATTTACTGGATCGCCCACTGTTCCAACTGCACCAGTGAACGACAACACTACAAAAATAGCAAACACAGAATGGATTCAAAGAGAATTTGGTTACGCTTCTGTTCCTAAATGGGGTGGATCTAGAAAATATGTATCAACTGCAGTCCCATCAGCATCTGATGGTGTTGACGGAGATATCTGGTTCCAGATTGAATCTTAATTAAGTTAGGTATATAATGCCAATTGAAGTATCTGGTAATCAAGCAATTATAACTAGCGACAGAACTCGCAGATATTTCTATGTGCCAGCCAATGTAAAGTCTGGTACTGTAGAATACAATTTAATTGGTGGTGGCGGTGGTGCTGGCGGAAGCGACTCACCTTATGG
>Ga0247723_1000539_pt1 | contig 25822 bp, 36 predicted proteins | sample MSEWelMarce5H_FC_FD_189079 | JGI IMG/M metagenome (GOLD analysis project Ga0247723, IMG submission 189079) | Subsurface sediment microbial communities from gas well in West Virginia, United States - MSEEL Well Study Marcellus 5H_FC | ecosystem: Environmental > Terrestrial > Deep subsurface >... | reverse complement strand
GGCAGACCACCGGGTGGCGGCGGCAACGGCGGCGGCGGCAACAACGGCGGCGGCGGACCACCGGGCGGCAACAACGGTGGAAGCAATAACGGCGCCCCCTCAAACACGGGGGCTAATAATGGTGGAAACAATAACAGAAATAATTTCCCTAGATTTATACCATCGAATAAGAATGTTGGACAATTAACTTTCAAATATATTGCAACTCCAAATGGTCACATTAATGCATTGGCGAAATTCAAAAAGGTCAAGAGTGCATTTGATAAAGAAGGTTACTATAGAGCTTGGGTGAGCGGTAATGGCGCCAACTTGGCTGGTCTAGTAAATTTCGTAAATTCACCAAATCTTGGCCATAATGTCAATTACAAGTTCGGAAGGGGCGCCAACGGCAAAATTGGTTATTACAGAAGTGACACTATACCAGAGCCGCCACCCCAGCCACCCAAGAGAGGTGGCATTGCAGGTTTCTTTAACGGGTTGTTCGGCGGCCCTAGAACAGGTGGAGGCCCTCCACGGCGTTGGTTCCGTGGCGGAGGCGGCGGATTTCCCAATAACAACAACAATGAGAATTACTATGAGCGCATGTTGGCGCGCCAAGAGCGCAATGCCGCTATGCGTTATTCTCGCGGTGGCAGCCGTCGCGGCTCTCGTGGTTTTGGTGCAAATCAGGCTGAAATGCAGAACCAGCTCAGACGCCTCATGGCAGAGCGTCAAGCAGGTGCGAGCAGCGGTCGAGCTCCACGTGGTGGTCCCACCCCCGCGCCAACTGAGCGCGAGCAGGTTGCCGAGAAATTCGCAAACATGATAACATCAAATGAAAAATCTGCTATTAATAACATGGGGGGATCCTCCGCCATCCAGAAAATCCTACGCGAGTCTGGAGGCCCCATCGAGTTGGAGAAGGCCTCCACTGCGCTCAAGAAATTCCCAAACAAAAATATGGCAATTCAGATGACTGGCGCAAGTCCCAAGGCCATCAACGCAGTTCAGAGAATTGGCGGGCCCAACCGTGCTAATGTAATTCTTTCTGTGAATCACAAGCTGAATGTGGCTCAGTCAAGTGTGCGCAAGGCGCGCAAGGCGAAGCGCGCGCGCAAGGCCAAGTTGGCGGCGCCTGCAAACCGCGTCCGAGCTACCCTGCTCAAGGCTATGATCAAGAAATTCACCAAGGATGAAATTGTGAAGATTGCAGGGGAGAATGCCCTTGGGACCAAGAATAATAAGAACAAAAATACCCTTGTGAAAAATTTCACGAAATATGTCCGCCGGCAGCCTAAAAAAAAGCGTTCTGTGGCCGGCCCCAAGCGGTCTGCTAAGAAGTAAGTATCAACAAATGGAGAGCTTCGACTACCTACTGAAGCTCGCTAACATTCGCGATGGTCTTCTTCAAAGAGAAGACTACCCCGAGCCATCGTGGATTAGGATTACTACAATCACGATGTGCTCGTCCTTTAACGAAAAAATAGACTTGGTCAAATTCCGCGAGAGTTTTGAAAAGTCTGGCACTATCCGCACGCGTAATTTAGGTTCTAAATTTGATGGTCACGCGTGGAACATTTCAGAACCAAAAAAGAGCAAGAACGGTAACTTCTACAACTGCCTTGCTATTTGGTTCAAGGACTTTTATTCCTCTAAGAACGTCAAGCTGTTCCCCAACGGCAGCATTCAGGTGGCTGGTTGCGCCAACCTGTTCGACTGCTGGCTCGTGCTCAAGCACGTCCAGTGCATCGTGAAGATCGTGCTCGGGCTTGAGAAGGAGCTCGAGTTTGCGCAGCCGCAGATCGCAATGATCAACACAAACTTTTCGCTGAATTGCCAGGTGAATATCAAGAGAGTGATCAGCAAGTTCAAGTCGGACCCCAAGTTCAACGTGAGCTTCAACCCTGACAAATACGCAGCAGTCAAGGTGAAGTTCAAGCCGGAGGAGGGCATGAAGCAGGTGACGGCGAGTATCTTTAGCACGGGCAAGGTGATCGTCACGGGGGCGCAGACGCTTGACGAGATCGTCATGGCGTACAAGACAATAAACGACGTGTTCGGCGACCGCGGGCTTTTCGGGGACGTGCGCGCGTCCAAGCCGGAGACCTTCGACACCTTTATGGGGGCCAAGTTTGCAGAGTGGGTCAGGGTGCTCAAAGAAAAAAACCGAGTGTAATATAAATGTCAGAGCGCATTGGCATGGCTGACGGCCGTTGCATCACCGAATCTACTTCGTCCCGCATTCTGTACGACTTTATCGTCCGCGAGAAGGGCGTCCCTTACCAGGATGGCCACCGCGCCCGCATGCTTCTGCAGTCCCAGGGCCCAGAAGGCCTGTCCCTGCCCGTCCGTAACGCAGCGTGCAGCGGCCCCACCCCAGTGGCCTCCCCTCTTGTATCCCGGCAATAAAGAATTAAGAACCTAAATTAGCAATGGTCAAGATCGTTATAGATGGTAATATAGGATCTGGAAAAACTACCCAACTCAACCTGCTCGAGGCCAAGGGCTGGCAGGTCAGGCGCGAGCCCATTGAACAGTGGCCCCTTGAAGAGTTCTATGCCGACCCCAAGAGGTGGGCATTTTACTTCCACATGGTCCTGCTCAAGACGCTCAGGCCGATTGAAGGCGACGTGATTTACGAGCGCAGTATTTTTAGTTCAAGATATGTATTCTGGCCAGTACTGCTCAGGAACGGAACGGTCACGAAGGACGAAGATGAGACCTATGACTATTTCTGGGATAGATTCTCATGGGCTCCAGACCTCTTCATTTTCCTGTCCAAGGATCCAGAGACGGCTTTTGAGCACGTCAGCAAGCGGGGGCAGGCGGGGGACAAGGGTGTGACGCTGCAGTACCTGAAAGAGCTAGACTGGGAATACAAGAAATTACTCATGAAAATTCCGTGTAAAGTTATTGTCGTGAATGCCAATCGCACTCCCGAGGAAATTCATACCGAAATTTGTCGCCATCTATCAGAGAATGAATTGTTCTTGCATAACAAAAAATGGGTCAAAATGCAAAAAGCTAGCGGTCCAAGACGGCAAGTGCAATGCACACCTTTCGATGGCATGTGTCGTCTGTCTTGAGGAGACCAAGCGCACCGACAAGAAGCTGAAGTGCAAGCATGTCTTCCATCACAAGTGCATCATGAAGTGGTTTGAGACCAGCATCGAGTGCCCCCAGTGCCGTATGGAACAGGATGATGATCCAATTGTAATTTTCAGACAAAATATAGAAGAAAATATGAGACTGAAATATCGTGACGCCATCAAGTCGCTCGAGGCTGAAGTTCGGAGGCTAAGATAATATATTTTATAAATTTAAATGAATTCTAACCGTCTGAACACATCACGGCTTAATATCACGCAAATGAGGCGGCTCCTGAGAATAATAACGGTAATGTTGGATGCTAGTAGGACGATGATGGAGTTGGATGAACTTTTTGAAATAATGCCGGCACTTACGCGCGGTATGTCAATGCAGAAGACTAAATATATCACAGCGCATAACCTATTTAATCAATGGGCTAGAGTTCTCGCGGATGAATTTCCCAACCATCCGGACCACATTAGTAATAATCAGGCCGCCAATCTCCGGAGAAATATAGCACGATACAATAAAACTGTTCGCAACATACGGCCAAGAGAAATTAGTGGAAAATATTAACTCGCGGCGCCAGTACATAAACTAATTCTTGACTAAAATTAATGAATCAAGACCAAAGGTGCGGGGCCCCCACCGCATCTGGATCTGTATGTAGGCACAAGCCTGGAGATGGGCACGAAAAGTGTTGGTTGCATAGGGGCCCCCAGTGTTCCGTGTGTTTTGGCCCTTTAACTGACAGAGGAAGACGGACCCTCCCGTGCTGCCATGAATTTCACACACGGTGCATAGATCGCTGGAAGAGAAGTTGCCCAGGTGATCCAACGTGCCCAATGTGCCGAGTACCTTTTGATCTCCCTACATACAAATGCAGACTTACTATTGAACGGGTTTCTGATTCTTCAATAACTACTAGTAATTTTGAAACTTCAAATATTACATCAATAATGCAAGGATTTGGAATTGATCTCCGAAATTTACTACCAGAAAGCCCAGCTGGCGGCCGATTCTTCACCGATATTCATTTTGATATAGATGAGGGTGAAGACTTGTATGAAATACTAGAAGAACTTGGAATTCCAACTTAAAATATGACTAAATAATATGGTGTCCAAGCCCAAGCCCAAACCCAAGGCCAAGCCAAAGGTCCGCAAGTCGCGTGGCATGCCCCAGTCAGGTTCAGAACCCAAGTATTCGTGGGAGCCATGGGGTTCTATCGGCAAGGTGCATGACAACTGCTACGACTACTCGTTTGGCAGCTTCTCTTCACACCGCACCAGAAAAAGCATACCGGGCAATCTGGGTAATATGCCAGCAAACGGCCTTACATTCACCACGTGCAGGGGCATCGTGAAGCGCATCCTGGCGGACAATCCAGGGATGGTCGTGAAGCACATGAAGAACCCGTCTGCTCGGTGCGCACCAGGCTACTACAAAGTGTTTTGCTTCGTGGCGCCAGAAAATGATTTTGGCAACTCCACCGGCGACTTTCACTTCCTCAAGCAGGTTGGATCAGTTCGCTACAGAATAAACCCAGGAGACACGGTAAAAGGCCTAGCGGCGTTCTTTAAGACGCCTGTTTCAGCTATCGTGGCGGCGGCTAGAAAATCGACGCTGCCACTCACGCCAAATGATGGGCGCTTCGGCAACACTATACAGGATCTTCAGGTTCTGAATAGGACGAATGAGAAGCACAAAAACTCTCTTAAGCTCCTTCCAGGTCGCATAATCGAGTTCCCAGTGAATCTGTGGGCACACAAACAGGGGTGGGCGGGCGGCCCACTCATGACTGATGCAGATGGCCACGTCATCACAGATCCTCGCAAGTGCAATATGAATTACACTCCAGGATTTCACTATACCAAGTTTTGTTCAGCATGGGCTGTGAAGCGGGGGCTGGCCAAGACTGGGGCAAATAATAATCGTTAGTGTTATTAAAAATGAAGGGCCTTCTGTATTCTCGTACTCGCGAGGAGTTTTTTTACAACCTGGTTGTATTTTTAGTGTGGGTTGCCCTGATGACGCTATTCATGCGCTTCCTGTGGAATGCCGTGCTCGTCAAGCACATCACGATCCTGCGCCCAGTGGATTCTCTGACTCAGACTTTCCTGCTGGCTCTGGGCATCTCCCTGTTCCACCTTTAGATCTCAGAGTATCCGCTCATAATTGAACCATTCAAATCAATAGTTGGAAAGCCCTGAACAAACTCTGGGCACTGCTGCTTGCGGCAATCCACAAAGCTATAAGGTATCCCTTTATCCATCAGGTACTTCTCCTGCTTGATGCACCAAGGACACGTCTTCGAGCCATATACCGTCACGTTGCCCTTATCCACTGGAGTCTGGAGAAAGGCCGACACGCCCGTGCGCATGGCGATGACGAGTATAACCAGCAAAATTATGTAAATTATTAGCTTCATTACTTAAGCCGCAGAAAATAGAGCCAGTGCAATATTCTTCTTAAATTTAAGTCCGTTAGTAGATATCTTCATGTTAGTCGCTATCGCCCTGAGTGCATTGAGCGAAAGACCGTTGGCATATACGTAGCGGCCCTTGTTGCTAAGAACCTTCACCCGGCCGCCGGGGCTCTTGATGGCCCTCTTGTTTTTCGCCGAGCCCCCATTAGCCACCTTCACGATGGGCTTCTTGGCTTTGGGCTGCTTGATGGGGCTCGCCTTGCGAAGGGGTGGCGGTGCGGCGTTACCTTGGCGAGCAACGTGCTTCATTGGTTTGGGGCGATTGGGCAACTTGAGCTTCTGAGCAGGTGCTAGTGGCACGACGACTCTGGCGTTGGAAGAAGCAGCCATCGCAACCGGGCTAAAGGGCTCCTTTCCAGCCTTGACTCTATTCGACAGTATATTCACTGCACGGGCCTTGGCTCTGTTCCACCGAGCATATGCTTCTTCCGCTGCACCTGAATTATTGTTCCGAATTGGAGACATGAGTGACACGACGAGGCGATTGAACCGTGCATTTCGCGCCAGGTTCTTTGGTAGTTTGACGGGGGGCGACTTCTTCTTCGGTGGGCTTGGCGCCTTCTTCGGGGGGCTTGGCGCCTTCTTCTTTGGAGGGCTGGCGGCCTTCTTTCGGGGGCTGGCCTTGCGCAGTGCGATGGCGCGCGCGCGCGATACAGGTGTGAGACGGGCAAATCCACCTGCAGAAAGAGCCTTGAGCTCTGCATTGGTAAATACCCTTGGGGCGGGCTGAGTCGGTTTGGGCTCCAGAACCACGCTTGGCAGCTTCTTGGCGGGGCTTGGCAGTTTGCCCGCACCGGTTGGCTTCCACGGGCTGGACTTGTTCTTCGGGGAGACGGCGCCGCGGAAATAGGGATCAGCCAAGATGGTGTCGATCGATGCTATACCTGGGGCCGGGTCGTTGTATTTCAAACGGAACTCGCGAGTGTGCGCGTCGTCCTTCTGCCGGTAACCTTCTGGGATTATCTTTTCAAGAAACCGAATAGACTGAATGAAACCATCCTTGGCGATGCCGCGGTACGAAGTGATGGCGCGACGCAATTCATTCAGGAAGAAATGATGGTCATATTTGTTTGAAGTATTTGGCCCAAGACCCCAACTCTCCGCGAAATCACCTGTTTTAAGCATGGGGTTGCACAACTCGGCGTTTATCTTGCTCCACCCAAAGTCGTTGATCATCATAATTGGATAAGGATGACCGTACTTGACTAGAACGTTGGTGAGGTGGAGATCGCCGTGGATGAAACCTGGATAAACTTTGCGAATTCTGCTAATAGATTTGAGAACCTGGTAAATAAAGGATCTCATGACGTCATCTGTGAGCCGGGCGCGCCGCGACTTGGCGAGGGTCTGGATGTAATTAAGGAGCGTGCCATTACGGACATACTCTGAGAACATGATGTTCTGCTTTGTGTAGTCGAATGAGGGGTTCTTGTTATTTGTCCAAATAAGTGCTGGATCAACAAACTTTTGACACTTAACGAGAGGGGCTAGGAGCTTAGGGACGTGGCGTGGATCCACCGAAGCCACCTTGTTGTGAATATCCCACTCTATATCAAGAATCTGACGCTTGCCCTTGAAAGTTGGATCATACGGGCAAATTTTAATTACAAATTCAGAACCAGGTGGCACGCGGCGCTTCATGGACGCCAGGAATACAGCACCCTGGCGTCCGGAGTCCAACTTGGCCATGTTTCGGCGCACAGTTGAATTCTGAATAGTCCGCAGATTAAGTCTATTTGACCAGTTATTAGCCACCATAAACTGAAACCCAACCTTGCCATTTGCAGTCTCCCTATGATAAAGGTGCTTACGGATTCTGCAGTTAAAGGGTACGGCTGTGTTATTAGGGCTGCCGTAAGCATTGGTGTGCTTGAAGGGTGTTTTTGATTTTGAATAATTCGGCGAAGGTTTTGTAAGCTCATTAGCAAGAGCCTGAGACATTGGAGGGCCCATTATCTTTGTTAAATTAATTTTAAACTTGGGAGGAGATTTATAGTGTTTTCTGAGCCATACTTTTGCGCTATTTTTCGTTCGGATATTACGGGGAATATTTATCATTCTTTTGGACTTATTTGGCATTCGTCGATATACATAGTACCGGGTACCGGTATTCTTCAATTGGAAATCACCCTTGTTGATCCAATCCATATTATTACACGGGAGAAAAGTTACTCCGACTCGGAAGCCTCGACCTCCTCCTCGTCAGCCTCCTCGTCCGCGCTGCGCTCGGATGCAGAGTCGGCCACAGGCTCATCGGCTGGTGCCAGGAAAGCGCACGGCGCCAGCTTGGTCGTGGGCGCGAACATCACCTGGTGCAGGCGGACTGACACACCAACACCCATCGACGACTTCCAGATCTGAGAAATCTCGATGATGCAGCTGACGCGCTGACCCTTCTCCAGAGTGTCCAGTGATACAGCCTCGCGCTTCGAGTTGTAGGCCTCGGTCTGGATCTCACCAGTCTTGCGATCGACGACGGGCTTCATGTCCAGAAGAGGCGCGTACTTCTCGTCCTTCGGCGGCTTGACCTTGGGCTTCCACGAATCACCCGCCTCCAGAACCTCGCGAGTCATCTTCTTGCCCAGAAGGAACTCGGAGTTGGCGGCAATCAGATCCAGGCAGTAGTTGTCAAGCTCGCTGAAAGCCTTGACAACGTCGGGGTGATCCATGCTCAGAGGGATGCTGTGCTGAGGCTTGCCGTCGTCGCCCGTCTTGGTGCTCAGACCAACGATAGCCTTGAGGGGAGGGAGCTGAAACATGAGGCGGGACTTGTTGGGACCGTTCAGATAGATATGCTTGCCGCCATACTTGTTGATACCGGGCTTGGCGGCAACGATGTCGGAAACCTTGAAGTCGGAAATCATACGGACGGCCATTGTGCTTGTTCTATCATACTAGGTCTCCCTGGCTCTAAGCCCCTTCAGGGCGAACCCTAACTTTTTTCGCGCGTTACAGTAAATATGTCTTTCTTTGGGTTAGGCCGAAGAAACCAGGGTACTAACAACTCCAGTATTCCTGGATATGCCAATTTCAAGACCAATGTCAGAACTTATGTCAATTCCTATTACAATGCTAATCGTGGCAACAATATATCTATAAATAAGCTGAATAAATTCATTACTGGAAGTTTGCATAGATTTCTGAATGCTAATCCCCGTCAGGCTGCACGTGCGGGAAATGCAGCTGGTGCAGCGGCGGCAGCTGGTGCGAGCCAGAATGCGCAGACTACCGTCGCTAATGAAGTTATAACCACACCACCAGGCACACCAGTCCCCGTGATCGCCAACAATGCGGCGGCAGCGGCTCTCAGAGCTGGTGCAACGGTGCCTCAAGCTGCAGCGGCAGCTACAGGCGCCGCCGCCAGTACAAATAACGCCAAGAATGCCCTCAAAGCCATCAACTGGTCTTCGATGAATAATGCCGGCAGAAATACCGCAATTAACAAACTTTTAGGCCAGTATGCCAACAAATGGAATACTGTGTCAAATAATGGACTAAATAACTATCAGAGATCGATTCTCGTGACAATAAAAACGAAGCGGCCCCCGGCCCTCCCTCCAAAGACCGTGGCGGCCCCAGTCCCATCCCTCATGAATGCACCAATTCCTGGAGAGGGGCCGCGAAATGTCGCACCTTCCCCAAATTCTCCATTCCGGTCATTGAACAAGAAAATGGCCAATGGACAGCCTGTGTGGGCCCCTTCCGCAAACTCGCAAAACTACTACGCCAAGAAGAACAACAGTACCAATAACTACTACAAGGTGGTCCAGAGTGCGGGTGGATCCTACATTTATTCACAGGCGCCTAATAACAAGAATAAGCCTTTCATCTGGAGCAAGAATGCAAAGAAATTCGATCCCAAGTTTTCAGGCGGTTTCGGCTCACTTGCCCTGCAGGCTTTGGCGAACGCCCGTGCCGCCCCACCCGCCCCTCGTAGAAACAACGGCCCAAAAAACTGAATCAGCCCCCCTCCACCCGACCAAACACGGGGGGCCCAGCCTCAATTCCACCAAGTCCAAATAAACCACAAAACACGGGGGGCAACTTCGGCGAGTTCCAAACAGGACCAACCCCATTCAACTCCCTTTTGAACCAGATTAAGGTTTCAAATTCACCTGGTAATTTTAGATCGAGATTGAACGCCTACACTCCTGAACAGAAAAAACGGGCTAGCAACTACATCGAGGCCCGTAATACCATTTTGCAGAGAAAGAAGACTATAGGGGTTGGCACCGGAGTGAAACCCGCCAACTACCTAAATTTCAATTCAATATTAAGATCGATTCAGAAGACGAATGCTCCACCACCCGCCCCTACCCCAAACGCCGCACCCAACGGGTACAAGGTTCTGAACGCGGCTAAGCAGCTTTACTATGGCACAAACAACTTGGGCCTTTATAAGAAGGTTGGTTCGAACTACTTACCAGTGACTTTCCGTCGTGGAACCCAGTACGAGTGGAACACGAAGAAGCAGAAGACGCCCATGTACGCAGGTTTGAATTTTGGTCGTGAAATGTCTGGCAAGGGGCCATCCATTTACACACAGTATCCAGAGCTCGACAGGGTGCGTGTGAAACTCACCCAGGTCAAGTTGGGATCTCTGAGCACAGGTGCAGCACAGGAGGCCATCCTGAAAACAACCATGAAACCCAGAACTCTAACCAATCCAAATCCTCCATATTTTGACACATTCAAAAACTGGAAAACCATAAAGGATGATCCAAGATTATCTGCTAAACAGAAGGAGACTGTTCGCAAGATAATAGCATCTATCGAAGCAGGTGTCAAGTTCCACGCCAACAGACCTGCAATTAACTTCAATATTTCAGGAATGAATAACGGTCAGATAAAGACCAAACTGCAGATGAAGGTTGCCAATCTCGAGCGCGCCGAGAACGAAGAGCGGCGCGAGCGAGAGCGTGAGAACGCCAACAGGAAGAGACGAAACAACTCAGCCAAGCCGTCCGTGGCAGCATCTTCCCAACCAGAAAATCGATCGTATCTCTACTGGTAAATTTTCTTTGTAGATTATAAAATGATGCTCCAGAAGAAAGTCCTCCCCTTCATTGTCTTCTTCATTGTGGCCAACCCCGAGACCTTCAAGCTGGTCCGCAAGGTTGCTGGCAGCTGGGTGGCCAGCGCTGACGGGCTGCCCACTCAGGCCGGTGTTCTGCTGCACGCCCTGGTCTTCGTCCTGGCCCTGCACTTCCTGTGGAAGCTGGTGTATGGCGCTCGCCGCTCCGGCTACGCTCACCCAGCAGGCGGTGACTACTACGGCAAGGGCTCCGAGGTGCATCGCGGCCCATCCCTGGGCTTGGATGAGAGCGAGGTTATGGGCTCGCCATATGGCTCAACCGAGCATTAAATAAATTCTGTTTGTATATTAATGGCCTCTTTCGCAACCACTACCATTCTGCCCCTCGCCGCCTTTATCATCGTGTCCCACCCAGAGACCTACAAGCTGGTCCGCAAGGTGGCAGGCAGCTGGGTCGCCACCCAGGATGGCCTGCCCAAGCTGGGTGGCATCATCCTGCACGCAGTTGTCTTCGTGTTCCTTGTGGGTTTCCTGATGCGCCTGTTCGGTGTGGGCCGCAGCAGCTACGCCGAGTACGCTGACCCAGTCAGCCAGCCAGAGGATCCCAAGGCACCAACTACGCCAGCTGAGTCTGGCGCCGCCCCAATCTTCGGCGTCTGCATCCCCCCCAAGAACTTCAAGCGCGATGACGGCTTGTGCTACTCGAGCGCGGCCTAGGAGAACAGTTCCAATGGAACTGACTAAAACTCCTCGTCAAATCTGACTGAATCACCCTCGCTCACGAGGTGCTTAGAATAATCAGCGACCCTCTTCTCAAAGAAGTTGGTCTTCCCTTCCAACGAGATGTTCTCCATCCAGTCGAAAGGGTTGTTTGCCATTATACTGTGCTGCTTGCAGTTCAGCTGAGCCAAAAGGCGCTTTGCCACAAACTTGATGTACTCGCGCATCGAGTCGGCATCCATTCCAATGAGTCGGCAGGGAAGAGCCTCCGTGATGAATTCACTCTCTATTTCCAGCGCCTCCACTACAATCTGAATAATCGTATTGTCATCCAATTTTGTTTGTAAATTGGAGTACAGAGTGACTGCAAACTCCTGATGCAGGCCCTCATCGCGACTTATCAATTCATTCGAAAACGAAAGGCCAGGCATGAGACCACGCTTCTTAAGCCAGAAGATGGAGCAGAAGGAGCCGCTGAAGAAGATGCCCTCGACGCACGCAAATGCTACCAGTCGCTGGGCGAACGGGGTTCCTGGACCCATCCACTTGAGCGCCCAATCTGCCTTGCGTTTAACCGCCGGGACAGTATCGATGGCCTGGAAGAGGCTTGCCTTCTCCTCGGGATCCTTGACGAGCTTGTCAATCATAAGTGAATACGTCTCACTGTGAATAGACTCGTTGAATGCCTGATACGAGTAGAAGGATCGCGCCTCCGCAATCTGAACATCCTTGGAAAAATTCAAGTCAATGTTTTCCATAACAATACCATCGCTCGCTGCAAAGAATGCCAGAACCATCTTGATGAAGTGACGCTCCGAGTCTGTGAGCCGGCCCTCCCAATCCTTCAGGTCAGCCGCCAAGTCAATCTCCTCTACCGACCAAAAGGAACCGATTGCCTTCTTGTAAAGTGCCCATAAATCCGGATAACGAATAGGAAAAGTTGTGAAGCGTGAATTGCTGGGCGTTAGGATGGGGTCTGGCATTGTTATTCTAGGGTTCTATTTTTTTATGTACATACTATCAGATGTATAAGAGGTCGCGCTCGGCCGCGTCTTCTGCTTCACCTTCACCGATCGCCAAGAGGTCGCGCTCGGCCGCGTCTTCTGCTTCACCGTCGCCGGTCGCCAAGAGGATGCGCTCACCCAAGACGCGCACAGCCAAAGAGAGTTTAGAAGGGTTCAAGATGCGGGCAAAGTACCTCGTTGATACATTCAAAACGTACGGGGCGTACCTGATCGAAGGTCATGGTAAATATCCACTGTACAAGAGGAGTGATACTCACAAAGGGTACATTCTGAGACGCCCAGATAAAGTCCCTGTACAGTGGGGTAAGGCTGTGGTCTATCTCGCAGAACCAGGGAAGTGCATGTGGATCACGACGGGCCGCCAACTCGGTGCCAAGTACTTTGGCAGCGAAAAAGGAATTATTGACTTCTTGTCTGGAAAGGCTGAACTCGAAGGCGTACATCACGCCGACATCAGTCGCAAGTCTTTCGTCCCTGGAGACGGCTACTTGGATAGCACCGTGAGCCTTCGGCCGTCGAAGGCTCAACCTTCTTTCGGTTTCGTTTGGAATTTACCAATTAAATTCGATAGAGTCGAGTCAAACAAATATCTACGTAGAAATATTCAGCCAAGACGCGAAGATGTTATGCCCCTTCCCCGAAAAACTACGTGGGTTTCGGACATTGTGAGAGATGGGCCGGCGGGCGTTTATATAGTGAGTTCCTGCCTGGATGCTGGACCCATTCCTTCGACATATAATTGGCCAGAGGCGCGTGTGGGGTGGTTTCCACCAGCGCGCAAGGAACACCGCAAACACGCCGTCAGGGGGGTGGCCGTGCGCAAGAAGATCCTCTCGGCGTTCCGAGGTGGTCTATTCAAGAAACCAGTTAAACCAAAGGCTCTCACTGCCCAAGCTACACGCAATATTCATTCAGGTGGCGCAGCAGGGGGGGCTTTTGCTCGTTTTTCACACTCGCCATTCCCGAGTAATACCGGAATTAATTATACTACTCAAACGAGAAAGGTCGAAAATAGAAATAAACCTAAATTGAGACAGAAGATTAAAAAGACGACCGTGCAAGAGGTTCTTGGCCGTCTTCAAAAGAACGTCAATACAAATCTAAATTCAATTAAGAATTTACCTGCAAATAGAACTCTTATTAAAAATCTTAGAACTACCAAGCGTGGTCTTGTGTTTTTGAGCATCGATCCAGCTTCGTTTAGATCCATCGCCCCTAGAGCAGTAGGCCTAGCAACTCGCTTACCTGGCATGGCTGCAACCGCTATTTACAGAAGTATATCAAAAAATCCCACTTCTAATTTTGCAAGAAGGCTGCAACGGTCACCAAACACCCCTGAGACCTCCCCCCGCTAAACTTGGTTTTGTGGTTGGACCCCAAACCCTAATCAATTTCAAAACAAAATGCAGAAAGCCATCCTTGACGCGTGCAAAGCCATCAGTGTAACATTCCCCCGCGACGCCGATGGGCGAATAGTAAGCGCCATCAAAGAGAAGGAATATCTAGAAAAACTATCTTACGCTCTACCATCTGAATTTCAATTCAAAATTAGTAAGACGCGCTGCTGGCACGACTTCACATGCGGCGGCGTCCCCTTCAATCTCAAGCTCACTGATTGCAAGACGTCAGATAACGCATTCAATAAGGTGGCCGCCATCTACTCGATAACCGGACAAGTCCCCAAGTCCAAGAACATGAATTTCAACAAGTTCTGGAAGACAATAAAGGAGGCTCCTTGGCAGGACCTAGACGGTGAAGAGTATCATTACCTCGTCGTGAATAAGATCAGCGCCGAGGTGATGATTAAATCTTTGTTTGATATTCATACATACACACCCAATCCTAGCAACATCATGCAGATCAACTGGTGCCGCGAATTTACTCACAGAGACTACAAGCCCACCGACCTCACTGAGAAGAAGAAGGAGCTGCTGCGCTGCATCCAGAAATCAGTCAAGGACTCTATAGCAACGCGGCAGGACTTTGCGCAAGCGGATATTTGACATCCATTAATAGACTAGCCCCCATTTTGTACCGACCAGAGAATGTGTATTCGCGTCTTCCCTCGTCCGAGTTTAGGTAATCAGCAATCTTCTGCAGATCTAATTTATGATCCAAAATATTTGGACACATGCAAAGCAAGCCCCCTCCAAAGTACTGGACTTTCCCCACAAAAGCCACCTCTCGATCCCTGGTGAGCGTCTTCACATAGATGCAGTCCCGACCCTGTAGATTATCCATTATACTCTTGTTGCGAACCGCGCCCCACTTGAACCAGTTGGACTCGGTCTGCCTAGTTATCTTGCGAGCCATGAGTTTTTCCTTATGGTTCAAAAGGTGAGTGTTGAGCTCTTCATTTTTAGTCGGAAATTTATCAATGAAAATAAACTTCTCGACTCTGTTCTGACCTGTAATGACGTCCATGTTTCCAAACGGCACCTTGAAGACCTCATCCTTGCCGCTCACCATACCAACAAATATCGTGAAATCACGGTGAATTGGTCGCATGTCCTCCTGGACCCGCACGAGACGCCCGCCGTCTATAGCGAAAGAAGTTGTCGAGTGCGTCGTACCGTGAATTACCCTCGTGTTCTTGTAAGGATACTGCAACCCTTCAGCAATCTCGTACCTGAAGACCATGACGTCTATGCTAGCCCCCTCGAACAGGTTCTCCTTCTGAGGATACCATATAGTCGTGAAGGCGCCTGAAGTCACCATGCGCTGAATAACAGGAGCCGCGCTCGTGAGCTGCAGAAAATCAGACGGCACAATGAAGATCAACTCGGACCCCGTAGGATCCATGAGGTCAAGACATTTATCAATGAATTTTAGATACAAATTAGAATCCCCTTTTACCTTCACGTAAGGTGGGTTGCCAATTATAGTTCTAAATTTAGTTTCAAAATTGTGCTCTAAAAAATTAGTCCAGTGAAGAACGTGTCTTGATGGAATATAATTTTTGATCACCAATTTAGATTTAAGATTGGTATCTATTTCAAAACCAACTACATTTCTTTGTGGCCAATTACCAATGATGTCATTTAGTATATGACCTTGACCGAAGGAGGGCTCGAGTAGGGTGTGTGTCTGATACCTTATAAGCCCCATGATGAATTTTCTGAGACCCAAGTCTTTCGTAAAGTACTGACCGAGCTCCTTACTCATTACTAATTTAGGTACTAAATTCTTAAAGTGATGAATAGTGTTTGCCAAGTTGAGTCAGTGACCCATCCATAGCGATTAAAGCGCCGTTACCCATGAATACGTCGGTTGTCGGGCGCGTCTTCCACGCGAACCGCTCGACATAAGAACGCTGATTCATACCGGCGACGACCTGGTCCATAAAAGCCTGGATCTGGTCGGTGCTCCAACGCTCTGGTGTGTCCTGCGTCGCCTTCCAGTCAGCCACACACATCTCTGTGATCCAGATGGGCTTCTGGTACTTGGTGTGGATATCGTCGAGCCACGTAAGAAAGTGGTCTGCGTTGGGTGGGGCGTACCAGTGCAGACAGATGAAATCAGGTCGATCGACGGGGTTGAGCTGGTTCCACACCTGGTCGAAGAACGAGTTGTCATTCATTGGATTCTGCGCAGTGGCGATGCTGCCGAGACGCGAGCCGGTTGCCTTGGCCTGCGCCTGAAGCTTGGGCCACATGCTGATGATCTGCTGAACCGTCAGGTTGGACTGCTGAGCGCCGTCGGGCTCGTTAAAGGCCAGAAGCTCGGTGGGGGAACCGCCGATCGAGCTCAACTTGTCGGCACTTGGCGCTCCCCAGCACATCGGTGTGAATTTTACTTGCAAATTGGAAGACCCATTTAACCCCCATGTGTAATACCATCCCAAATTTAGACTGGAAATTTGAGTATCAAACAATGGGTTATTTTTTGGTGAATAAACAAAACCTTTTTTGGAAGCCATTATAATTTAGGACTAAAATTAAATTTACAAACTGGCGTAGAGTTGGCCAAGGTCGGTTAGTGGGGGCAGAGCTGTGGGGAAGTGCTTGTACGACATGAAAAGTGCCGACTGTCCCATAAAGTCTGGGTTGGATGGCGACATTTGGGAATCACCCTGTTCGGATGAGCCTGGGGGCACGAGCAGGAACCGCTCCTTCCATGAGAACCGCTCGACGAAAGGCTGACTATTCATCCACTGAACTGTATTCTTCATGAATTGAGCCGTTGAATTTGTACCTAAATTAGAAGCAGTTGGGTAAGACCAGTCTATCCCAGGTAGAGTGGTGTTCTTCGTTGGGCAGCACGTGGCGGTCCAGTCTGCACACGAATACTCCGTGACCCAGATTGGGAGATGGTACTTGGCATTCACAGCCGTCAGGTAATTGGTGAAACTCTCGGTCTTGGGTGGTCCGTACCAGTGAATGCAAATGAAGTCTGGAAATCTCTTTGGATTTTGAACTGAAATTTGAACCAAGAAATTATCAAGCCAAATATTCGTAGGATCCAGATTAACTACATTGGGCGTACCTGTGTTGCTGATATCTAGTCCGACTATGCCTGAAACGCCGTCTGGAGCCGGAGTGTTGTTGGGGTTGGGAGTCTTGGGTGCTTGCGTAGTGCTCCCGTACATGACGGGGCTTCCGAGCCGCCGCCCGGTGGCGACCAGCTGAGGCCACCACTGAACAGCCTGGCCAACTGTCATGTTAGCCTGCGCGCTAGCATTCGTGCCATCTGGCTCGTTGTATGCAAGCAGGATGTTCTCCTGCCCAGCCACGTCAAGCGTCTTCATAGTGACGAGAACCTGCGCAGCGTTGGGCACCTTATTCACGTTCCAAAACATGGGGGTGAATTTGATGCCTGGAGGAGGTGGTGTGAATGGTATAGCGCCCCACGTGTAATACCACCCTGCATTGAGGGCTGATATTTTAGCAGCGCCAGTCGGATCACCGTTGCCCGCGACGAATCCCTTCTTGGGATTGGGACTGGATGAAGAAGCAACTGGTACAATTGAATTTACAGCAGGAGAAGCCGCGGGAGATTCTATAACCGGAGAAGGCGGTTCGTGCTCTGAAATTGGAGCAGATGCGGGAGTGACTGCGGGGGACGCGTCTGGAGCCGGGGCTGAAGCCGGGGCTGAAGCCGGGGCTGAAGCCGGGGCTGAAGCCGGGGCCTTGACTGGAGCCGAAGTTGTGGTCTTTGCTTTGGGAGCTGGAGCAGGTGGAGGTGGAGGGAGAATGTTTGCGGCCAGCACGATTATAATGAGAAGTGCTAGACAACCCAATATAAACCCTTTTATCATGCCTCCAAATTCAAACCCCTTGACGGCCTCTTTAAGATTTGCCATGCTCTATTATAAGGAGAGATGAATTTGGAGGACTTTGTCCATCGTATGGCCCTGCGGATAAAGATGCATAAGGTTCCTGGTACCGCTGTACATCACGTTGCTCTCCTGAAGAAGGCGTTGGATCTCCAGGGGGTCAAGTGTGAGATGAAGCGCGGATTCTGCGTGATTCCTCAGACTAAGGAGGCGTGCGATCACTACTGGGTCCAGACTGAGGAGGGTCTGGACCTGGACGTGGCGTTCGAGGTGGCGTGCTTGCGTTCCCCTGAGCTCAAGGCTCTCAGCACAATCCTGCTCTCAGAACTCCCCGAGGGTCTGTCGCGGTCTGACGCGGATGAGATCCTGATTCGCGACGATAACGAGCGTCTGTTCGACCTGTTCAAAAGTGACCCCAAGAAGTTCTGGTCCGAGTCGCCCGTGAAGAATTTCAAAGTGTAATTATAAATGACTAATCACTTGGTTCCCATGCGACACAAGGTGCGTCAAGCTAGAGGCACCACCAATGAGCTCCGACGCAAGGCCATGTACCAAAGAGCCAAGACCATGTATAATAATCAGAAGAATAATTACATAAATAAAAGAATTTCAAATGCCGAGTTACAACTGCGCCTCGCTCTAGCAGCAGAGAAGAACCTCAAAAACAGTCAGTTTCACTACCCTTTCGCGTATCATACTGCTAATAAGTGGTTCCAGTACGGCTCTGACCCGGCTGCATGGGCCAACTTCAGATTTTGGTACAATAGACAGAAGACAGCTTATAATCAAGGGCAACTCAATTATAGACGTCTCGCGCGCGCCCAAACAAACTTTATTGATCATTTGGCAAAGCTGATGTCAAAACAACTCAATGTTGTAATTGCTCATGTAAATCGCAAGTACAATTATTAGTCAAATTTGGAGTTTGACTCGATACTGAGAAGCTTCCTCACCTGTGGATTAACGAGATTCTGAACTGACTTGTAAATCATACCGAAAACAGGGTTTGAATTCGTGATTACAATTTTCTCCACTAAATTTTTATCGGGACGGATAGACATGCACATGTCGATCATATCACACGCCATTTGCGAATTTAGTTTCGAAATTGGAACGTCCTTTAGGTTGAGCTCTATGATTTCCTTGAGATTGCGCGACTCTACGAAAGCATCGAGCTGAGCCACTATGGGCCGGATGCGTTCGAGCATCATCCTCGACTCCATGTCATTCCCAGGTTGCTGATCTATGTACTTTGTTGCTAGGAACTCGATATACAGGTATTTGCCATCTGGGTAAAACCTGAGGAGTTCCGTCATATCTACTTGAAGAGTCTGGTTTTTAAATAGAACAAAAGACACATCATGATGACGAATGCAACAATCCCTCCATATTCACGTTCAAAATATATTCCGTTATGGACTCTTGGAATTCTCATCGGATCCACCCCTATTCCGCTATTGAGAAGGTCATGATCTGCTAGCCTCTCTTTACTATAAAATGACTTGATGGGCAGTTGAGCCAGCTGCTTGTCCGCTCCGCGCCAGTCAATCGGATCGAACGCCAGGAGTTTCTTGGCGCCCTCGAGTGATATGAGGTAAGTCATGGTACCAAGGCACCGACCCTCATTAACATCCTTTGTAGCCTTGCCCTCGTATATAGGTGATACATACTCGAGATATACGACGTCCCATTTTTCAGGGAGCTCAAGGCTTTCTAATTTAGAAATGAAATTGGGAAAAAGAATAACATCATCTTCAAGAATGAGGGCCTGTGAGTGACCTTTATCCACCATGTCTTTCCAAACGCGGTAGTTGGACATGAGACACCCAAACTCACCTGGGTGTATCTCGGGTCTCACGTGATCACGAGTCACCCCCTCTTTGCCAGAGTCAAAAGCGTCTATGAATTCCATTTCCAAATTTTGATCCTTAATTTGCGCCTCCATCTGAGCCCTACGATCCTTTGCCCTCTCCAGATTTATACAGTAAATTTTCACCATTCTAATTTTGGTTGGGAATTAAACTCGATTAACGGAGCGCGGCGACACGCGCGCCTTCTTAGAGGGTCCATGCGCGCTACTTGGTGTAGCACGTGAAGAAGAGGGTGATTCCTTGATGGGGGACAGTCTCGGTGTAGGGCTTCTCTTGCGCTTGACAGATGGCGAGTTGGGGCTGGACTCGCCTGCATTGAGGCGGCGTTTGTGCTCCGCTCTAAGGAACTTGATTGCGTTTTCTCTCTCACTCTGACTATTTACATTATCGAAGTTGTAGTTGAGAACTCCTCTTCCCGACTCGACGAATCTTATAAGGTTCTTTATCTTGGCCGGTACAGTTGGCAGGAGAATCTGGTTGGTGTATTTGAGGTTGGCCTCTGAATTTCTCATTGCATTTTTAAATATTTGGTGGAAAGTCGTCATAGGGTACATTCTCAGAAATGCCCTCATGTAAGTTCCAGATTCAAAATTGTACGTGATTTGGTTTCCTCTTTTAACGAGCTCACCGGTTGCTATGACTATTTTATTCTTATTTTTTGATGGTAATTGAAAGTGGCGCACGCCCATCTCGAGGCTCTCTGTGACCTTTGCAAACTTTTTGTAGTACCTGCCATTTTTAGGATCAAATTGTATCATAAATAGGTAAGCTCCATCGCCAAGCTGTTTCACGTCACGGTATATTCTCGTTCTATTCAGGCTTTTCGCAGTCTGTGAGAAGAATATGGGTGGCTTGTTCCAGTTCCAGCCGCGTAGGTACGGGGGGTGGATGCGCTTTCCAATGCTTTTTTCACTGGCCATACTGGACTTTGGCCACCCACGATTGAATAATTTTGGAACGTTTAGCAGGGCTTGCATTAAGATAACGTGATAATATTTCTCATGAAACTGGGGAGAAATCCCTTCATGGTCGAGTATAGTGTGCTAAAGAGAGGGTTAGTGTGTTGAAGTTCGCACTTAGTTAAGAGGATATTGTCCTTGGTGTGGTTATAGACGTTCCATATAATACGCATCATTGTTCGGGGTTTGATCATCTTGACTTCAATGTCATTCACATCGGCTGAGCATTCCTGCTTTAGCCCGTGAAGCTGGCAGATCTCCTGGATCTTGTCGATGACTGGGTAAAATTCCTCGCAGAAAGCATCAGTCCCCTCATAAGAGTCCGGCTGAAGTTCTATCAAGCGCTGACACTTTATCTCTATATGAAGAACCCCTGCATCCTGGTCAGGGTGGAATACCAGCCAGTCGCACATTAATTTTAGTTTTAAATTAAAAATCTCAATTTGTCTCAGGTATGACTTGGCCAGCTATAATAGACGCCGCCTTCGTGACATCTGTGTGCTTCATATTCGCATTTTTCGTTTCAGGATTCATAGACAAAATCTTCCCCAAACTCGACCCCTCTAAATCCAAACACGTGCTATTGGCTGAATGCACGCTCCAGTTTGCAGTCATCGGAGTCGTTCTTTATCTATCACGAAAGTACATATCAAAAATAAAGATTCCTGGACATGACTTCAATCGTCCTAACGAGATTCGCAGCCTTCCAATCCTCGTATTCATTTTCATGTTTTTTCAAAAGAATCTGCAAGCCAAAATAAACTATCTTATTTCAGGTTGAAGAATTGGCGCTCCCGGCAGGTTTCGAACCTGCGACTTTGAGGTCCCGGTTAAATTGAAAATTTAACAGCCTCACACTCTACCAACTGAGTTACAGGAGCATTTTTTGAGTAGTTTTAGGACTTGCTCGGGTCCGACTGCTTCCAATGAGTTTTGATCTCATTACCTCTCCCTGATCGGGTGGGATGCTTTGCATCCCGGGCTACTAAAGGAGTGCTCTACCAATTGAGCTATGGAAGCTTTCAGGTTCCAGGGAGGATCGAACTCCCATTACAGGATTCAGAGTCCTATGTACTAACCATTATACTATGGAACCGGTAGGGAAACTCTGTTTCCCGGCGGACGCGTAGCGTCCTTGTCTGACCTGCCGGAATCGAACCAGCGACCTAAAGATAATTACTAACGACTACAGTCTTTCGCTCTACCAATTGAGCTAAGGTCAGATGAGGTCGCCCTCAATACTTATACAACACTTTACTTTATGCGATTTAACGCACCGACTCTGGTGGGGGTCGAACCCACAACCTTCAGCTCGCACCGGGTGGGACAATGTCCTCCTAGAAGGCTGATGCACTATCCGATTGTGCTACAGAGCCATAATGCATCGGACGGGATTTGAACCCGCGTGGTGAAAACACCAACAGATCTTAAGTCTGTCTCCTTGAACCAGGCTCGGACACCGATACTGCTCCCGGCGAGGCTTGAACTCGCGACTTCTGGTACATAAGACCAACACTCTAACCAACTGAGTTACGAGAGCGTAAAAATCTTGATGGCCTTTCGAGGGGCGGACCTGCAACCTGGGCAACGACGGTCAGTAGTTGGTAGCCTGTTCCAACACGTATTACAAAGCACATGACCACACGGGTCTAGACACAAATCAACATATCTGTCCATACACACGAAACACTGGAACTTGACCTGCGCCTCCGCATTCGTGCCCTCCAAAACCCTACGCTGCGCCGCTGCTGTGCCCCTGAGCTCCTCGAGCCGAGATGTGAGCCCAGGGATGTCGTTGTCGATCTCAAACTGTTGTATCATATCAGATACCCTGGCCTTTAAGTCGCTTCCATCAGTGAATATACTTGCCATATTTTTCAGGGCGGCTAGTTCAGATGTCTTGTGTTTGACGTCATAACTCACATCAGAGGCCTCCTTTCGCGTTTTCGCATACTCCTGCTGAAACTCGAACAAAGTCTGTTTGAATTCTTTCCATTCATTAGTCAGCTCCACCTCCGGAGCCCCAGTGTCATCTGCAGACCTGGGCAGCCTCAGGTCCTGCAGAAGGGAGCCTATCATCGATTCAATAGGAATCGCGTCGTCTAGGTAGGCGAATTGCATACTGACTTTACAGAATAAAATGTCCTTAAGTATTAACTATGGGAGTCAATGATATTAAAGACCTTCAGGACATCATCTTCCTGTTTGCAGGGTTCTTCCTGCTCATCCAGGGCGTTCGCACCTTCCTTGACCGTGAGAAGAAGAACAAGCCGACCGAGGTTCTTCTGGCCCTGCTCTTCCTGGTGATGGGCCTCTTCATTGTCAGCATGTGGTACTCTAGCATTCGTCACGGAAACAGCGGCGGAAACACCCCCAACTTCGGTGCAAACTATGGCCGCGGGGGCAACTACGGGGCGAACGCAGGCTACTGAGAACTTTCCAAACAAATTCCCCAGGATTAACCGGAGCCAGTGAATCAACATGAGCCTTCAATTCACTCAAAGTGAGTTTTCCTTTTTCAATCATATCAATGGTTTCCTCAACGTGACGGTCCTCAAGAATCTTGGCCGTCGCGTCCAGGGCCGCCTCTATACTAGCACACCTGGTCATCATGGCCTTCATCACATCAGGACCGGATAATTTCTCCATCTAATATAATAATGGTTTTGATTGGAAGCTTTAACAGCCTGTCCCCATTTATTGGACTCGTGCTGTCCCTGATATTGTTCTCTTATTCAGTTTCAATCATGGTCGATGCAGGCAAGACCAAGCCCCCAACCCAAAAAGACACTGGTGATTTCATGTTTGGATTTGCATTCCTAATCGCATCGCTGATTATTCTGAATGCCGTCAAGGACTCATGGCTTAAGGCTTAAAAAGTAAAGAACTTTAATATTAAATGAAGCACCTCTTCGGTGAGCTGAACGGATCAGTTATCAATTTCATTTGGGAATTGGAAACCAGAATGGAGTCTGTAGCACGCTTGTGCGATCTCCACGTGGTAAGCAAGGCTTTCCACCAGTTCGAGCCCATCGGGGTGACGGGTGTTCTTGTGCTGTCCGAGAGTCACTTCTCGGCGCACACATACCCAGAAAACGGAAAGATTTATCTCGACGTTTTCTGTTGTAATCCTAATTTTGATCCTAAATTCTGTGCTGAAAAAATTGAGGATATTTTTGGAGGTAAATTGAGCTGGAACTGTATTGAGAGGGGGGCCTGACGCACCTGGGCGATCAGCACCCGCTCACCCGGATGAAATCGCTCATAGCCGACATCATAGAGCAGCAGCAGCACAGTGCGAAACAGAACATAATCATTGCAGCACCTGATGCTGTTCCATTTGGAGCTTTGCTATTCATGCCAAGCATGATAAAGAAAGCCATGCATGCAAACGCGCATGCGACACTCACCATATCCGCTTGTGCGAGGGCAACCTTGTTCTTTTTTTCAGCTTCACTGCACGCCATTTATGATTTCCAAACAATATATTCTGACTCGTCCTCATAGAAGCTGGGGTCATTTACGACAAACTTCTCGATCCACATGCGCCGTCCCTTCTCCCCCAGCATATCCGAGTGCTCCCTCGCTTTCTTCAGGGTGGAAAAGATGCCCATAGCGCACACCTCAACGTCACCTGCAACCATCAGTACATACATGTTTGACTGGCTGTGTCCCATTGATTACTCAGGGATGCGCGTCTTTAGATAAAAACACGGGTCTCTTTTTCACTAAGAAATGGTTAGGTTCTCACCCGACTCAATTGCTGGTCAAATGTGGAAGGCCTACTGGAACCAGAAAGATCTTGGGTCAAAGGAACCTGAGGAAATTCAGAAGGAGTACGTGGCGTTCTGTCGCCGCCTAAAGATTAACGCGCCCTGTTGGGAGCCTATCGAACCTTACCCTGTTCCAATCTGAGCTCTTTTAAACGATCCATCCTCGTTGAAGTCTGGATGGCGTGAGTGTTCCATTTTGAGCAACGCGTAAAGACTCACGAGTCCATCGTCTCGTCGAAATAAATAACTTCGGCTCGTCATAAAATCCCTCGTCCCAAAAACCATAGCACGTCTTGTATCTATATCTGCATGACGTGCTATGCGCTCGATGAGGTTCTGGTCCATATGAATTCGACTAATTAATCTTTTAAGGCATCTTGGTCAAGTTTAACGAGAAATAGATCGTTCAAGTGGCTCACGGAATTCGATGGTGCACCCCTTGGGCGCGAAGTCGTACTGCTGTTGAAAAGACTTGCGCGACTGTGTGTATTGTTCGGACATGGCTTGCCAAACGTATTCTTTGCACAAATCGTGATTTAGGACGCCATTTACAGGCTGGAGGCAGTGAGCGCACCACATTACTAATTCTGACCCAGAAGTCTTTAACACTTTTGGGCCCGAAGGCCGGTATTTTTGTGTTTTTCGCATTTCGCTGGGGGAAACTGAGAGTTTCTCTAGTTGGAGAAGGCCAGGCCACCCATGCCAGACTGGATGCGCAGGATGTTGTAATTCACTGCGAACATCTTCTGCAGGGTGTAGCCGGCGGCCACGGCGGCGCCACCGGTGCTCTTCAGATTCACGGACACCTGAGCGTTGTCAATGCGGGAGAAGTTGCAGGTGCCGGTTGGCTGGTGCTCCTCTGGCTGCAGGGCGAAGGAATACACGTAGATGCCTGCGTAGGGGGTGCCGGTGTGGTACAGGTAGGGCTGGTACTGGTTGAAGTACTTGCCCAGCTGCTCCTTGAAGCGGTCCTGGCCGTTCAGCACCAGCTTGAACTGGTGCAGGGGGCCCACCTCGTAGCCGGTGGCGCCTGGCTGGCGGTCACCCTCCTCAATCATGTAGGTGTTGGACACCGACACGTTCGAGCACAGGTGGGGGCAGCCGATCTCGTGGGGCAGCAGCGAGTTGGCGCCGTTCAGCACGCCCAGAGGTGCCACGGACACCTGCACGTTGGCCGTGCTGGTGGTGAAGTTCCACATGGCGTTCAGGTTGGTCGTTGCCGAGGTGGCGGGGTTCTGGTAGCACCAGACCAGCTCCTTCACTGGGTGGTTGAAGGACAGGCGGGTCAGGGCGGCGGAGGTCTCGGTGGAGTTGGAGATGGTGTCACCGCCGGTGTGCTGCACCTGCTCGATCAGGTACTCGTGGCCCTTCTGGGCGAAGCGGCGACGCTCCTCAGTGTCCAGATACACGTAGTTGGCCCACACCTCAACGGCGTTGGTGCCGAAGTACGACTGGTAGTAGTTGGTCAGGTCGAAGTCCAGGCGGACCTCGTGGTACTGCAGGGCAATCAGGGGCAGGAACAGGCCTGGGTTGCGGTTGAAGAAGAACAGCAGAGGCAGATACACGCGAGCAGTCGAGTTGGTCACTGCCAGGGCGGAGGCCGAGGT
>Ga0247723_1000538_pt1 | contig 25876 bp, 51 predicted proteins | sample MSEWelMarce5H_FC_FD_189079 | JGI IMG/M metagenome (GOLD analysis project Ga0247723, IMG submission 189079) | Subsurface sediment microbial communities from gas well in West Virginia, United States - MSEEL Well Study Marcellus 5H_FC | ecosystem: Environmental > Terrestrial > Deep subsurface >... | reverse complement strand
GGAGTAATGAAAAAACATTATTTGAAACAAATACAGGAAATAATACTTTAGAAAATTCATATAATCTAATTCATAATCTTAGATTTTTTCATATTTGGTATTTTTTACAAGATAATAAAAACCATTGGGACAAAATTATCATAACAGATGTTAAAGATGTATATTTTAACTCAAATCCATTTGATAATCTAGAAGATAATAAATTAACAGCTACTAGTGAAATAATAACATATGAATCTGAAAAATGGAATGAAGAACATTTAAGAGCTAATTTGGGAATAATAGGACATTTAGCTTTATGGAACAAACCAGTATATAATGTTGGGGTGTTTGGAGGTAATGCACAATTAGTTCAAGATATATGTGCCGATATTTACTTATTATCTGTTGGAAAAATTAAAGTAGCTGACCAAACATCATTTAATTATTTAATTCAAACTAAATACAAAGACGTTACTAATTTTACTGAAGACTTAGCTGTACATTTACATGTTGTGAATGCTGGGTTAGTAGATATTAGTTTAGATAAAATTCCAAATTATAAAATAGTACATCAATATGACCGAATTCCAGGATTCAAACGATAGTTATTCTATTATTATTCCTTATAGAGATAGAGAAGCGCATCTAGAATTGATGTTGCCTCGGCTACAAGAAGTATTTAAGGATAAACAATATGAAATCATTGTATCAGAACAAAATGATAATGATAATTTTAATTTATCTAATACCCAAAATATAGGAGTACAATATGCTAAAGGAAATATTATAATATTACATCAAGTTGACTATTACCCTACAGATGATGTATCATATGAAATAAAAGATCAACCAATATTACCTGCTAAGAAAGGTTTATTTGTTGACAATGAATTACAATTTAGAAATATTCATGATGTTCCTGGGGGTTATCAAAACTGGCATAACCAAATAGATGATAATTTTTATGGGGGTGTTATTGTAATGAGAAAAGAACATTGGGATAAAATTAATGGTTTAAATCCACTATACAAAGGGTGGGGGAATGAAGATGAAGATTTAAGAGAACGTCTTAGATGGGCTGGATATTCTCCTATAAGAAATGAAGTTGGTACTTACTTATGTTTATATCATGAAGATAATGGTAATATGGATAATAAATCTGAAGAGCATAAAAATGATTTTAATGAAGGGAGGAACATATTTTTAAAAGCATATGAATACAAACATTTAGGTTATAAAAATGTAGTAGCAGATGTTGAAGAATATGAAACCGGAATTGAAAATGTTCGTTGGATTAAAAGTACAAATTATAAAATAAATGAATAATTTAGTAGTAATAGCTAGGTTTAATGAAAATATAGATTGGGTTGAAAGACTTAATTGGGATTATTTAATATATAATAAAGGAGAATACATAGATAAAGAATATAAGTCAATTCCTAATATCGGAAGAGAAGGAGAAACATATTTAAGGTATATAATCGAGTTCTATGACAAATTTCCTGATTATATTTCATTTGTACAAGGAGATCCGTTTCCACATTGTCCAAACTTAATAAACCAAATCAATAATGCTGTTTTAGATAATCAAATAATTAACTTATCAAACTGGATTGTTACTGATAACCCAGATTCAACATTAATGTCACATAATGTAGAATGTTTAGGATTAGATTATAAAGAACATTTATTTACATTTCCAACAGGTGCTCAGTTTATTATTCCTAAAAGTTATATTACTAATAAGTCATTACATTGGTGGAAAAAATGTTATTATATGTACACCTCGGATAATAATAATCCTTGGGCTTTTGAAAGATTATGGCCTTTAATTTTTAATTATGAAGATAATATATAGAATATCAGATTCAGGTTACAATAAAATAAAACCTAAATATATCAACAATAGAAATTGTTTATGGAATGCTGTTAATGTGTTTAAAGATGTAGATTGGTCTATTATTGCTGATAATGTATCTGAAAAAACAGATAATATGATCCAAGAGTATATATCTAAGGATAATATCTTTTACACTTCAGTAGGTCATGGTGCTGGTACATTCAATATTGCTTTAACTGAAGCTTTAGGTTACGATGATAATGAGATAGTTTACTTCTGTGAAAATGATTATTTACATAAACCAGGCTCACAGAAAATAATTGAAGAAGGATTAAATGAAATCGGAGCAGATTTTGTTTCATTATATGATCATCCAGACAAATATATTGATGGTGCTAATCCATACGTACAAGGTGGAGGTGAAATGACTCGTGTTATGTTATCTACATCATCACATTGGAAAGTAACTAATTCAACAACGATGACATTCGCGTCTAAAGTGAAAACACTTCGTAAGACGGAAAATATATTGCGTGAATATACTCAAGGCAGTTATCCACGTGATTTCGACATGTTTGTTCACTTATATAATTCAGCTCATTACTTAGTTACCCCAATACCAGGTTATTCAACTCACGGCGAAACAACTTGGTTAACACCTTTAATCGATTGGTCAAAAATATGATATCAGTTATTATCCCAACTTATAGAGAACCAGAAGTACTTGATTTATGTTTAAAATCTTGTATTGAAGGTCAAACAAATAGAAACGAAATTATCGTTGTTGTAGATGGATTCTATGAGGAAAACAAAGAAGTACTATACAAATACCAAGACTACATTTCAGTACTTGATTTAAAACAAAACGTAGGATTAGCTCGAGCAACAAATTTAGGTGTTTATAATGCGTCTAACGATTTAATTTTAATTGTAAATGATGATAATGTGTTTCCAATGGAGTGGGATACAAGATTAAAATCTCAATATTCTGAAAACATTGTATTTGCTCCTAATCAAATTGAACCTATTCCAAGTATATTTTCACAATTTATAATTAAAGATTTAGGACGCGATCCTAAAACATTTGATTTAGAAGCATTCAGACAATTTGAAATCAACTCATCTAAAATGGTTAAAGATACAAACGGATCTACTTTACCTATATTCATGTCTAAAAAAGATTATTTGAGAATAGGTGGATGGGATGAATCATACCCCGGAGGATGGGTTGTGGATTGTGAATTCTTTATGAAATGTAATATGAGTGGAATAGGTACTGTTCGTTTATATAATGTTTCATTCTATCATTTCGTTTCAATAGGTACCAAATCAGAAGAACGCATTAAAGAATCAATGTATAAAGAACAGATGTGTCATGAAGCGTTTAAATACAAATGGGGTGATTATATGAAACGAGACCCTCAAACTAACAAAATATTTGTTTAAGTAAAATGTCCTTATTAGATTTAAGTTATGAATAAAATATTAATACAATACGCAGTCGTAGCAGTTTTACTTTCATTAGGAGTGTTTACATTAATTAATTATGATGTTGCTCTAGTTAATTGGACTGATTCATCTAAATTCGGATGGGTATTACTTACATTTTTCATTTATCATAACACAACTAAACAACATAGAGACGAATAATATGTTTTACTATCTAATGCTTGCCTTTCTTATATTTATAGCTTTCATAGCTCACATTATTTTAGCCCACCTTGCTCATTCATTAATAGAAGAAGCGGATAATACTGGATGGTATAAATCAAAATATAAAAGATATTTATTAATACCAGGAGTTGCAGAAGTAGCATTAGGAATATTTATTTTATTATTTTTAGGAGCTGTTATGTACGCTTACATTATTTATTTTTTTGAAGATTAAATTTTAAACCAAAACCCAAACAATTATGTTAATTGCAATTTTAGTGTTGTTAGGTCTTGCCGGTGCCATCTGGTACTTTGCTCGTAAGCAAACGCAAGCCATTGTTACTCTTACTCAAGAGGATGTTACTCCTGTTAGTAGCACAAATGAATCTGCTTTTACTACTCCAGAAGTAGCAAATGAGAAAGAATTCATCCAAGCTCAACAAGATGCTTTAGCTAAAGCACAAGAAGCAGCTGCAGCTGAACTTAAAGCATCTCCAGTTGAAGCTTCACCAGTAGCTGAAACTCCAGTTGCAGAAGCACCAGCAGTTGAAACAAAACCAAAAAAGAAAAAGCGTTATTACAAGCCAAAAGCTAAATAATAATACTTATCTGTAAATTAAAGGTCCTAGTTTTTAGGACCTTTCTTTATTATATTTATATTAAACAAATAAATTTATATAATGGCACACCTTTTAGAAGACGAGATTAAAGCTATTCTAGAAGCAGAGGATATTACACCTACTGATACAGGAGCTGAAACAACAGAACCTGCAGTAGATACAACACCCCCTGATTCTCCAGATAGTGGATTAAAAATGGTAGTAGATGTAAATAAGAACCCTACTAAAAAAGGTATTAAATTACAATTCATTGTACCACAAGGCACAGACGAAGCTAAAAAAGAAGAAATTACCCAAAAATTAAAAACTAAGTTAAACAGAGGATTAGCAGAAATGGGCTTATCCGTTGATACTGACTTAGATGTTCCATATCAGAATGTTGTAGGATTCCTAATACGTTTAGAAAGTTTTAAATTATTTATCAAAAACATTTTAAATCCTAAATCTGATGAGCAAGCGAATAATACCGAACCTACAGTTTAATATAAATGGAGATGGTGAACCTGATTATTCCGCAATCGGGGAAAATGAAATAGTACAAGATATTGTTTATTCCCAAACAGTATATGGGATTAGAGAAGCTATTAAACGCAAAGCAAAACACGCTAAAATAGTAGAAATTAATTCAACTGGACAATACTTAACAGTAGATAAGCAAGATTTTGAATCAGCATTAAATAAATCAATCTCATACTATGAAAAGTTTGAAGATTATGAGACATGTGCTGAAATTGTTAAATTAAAAAATGAGTTATGAGTGTAGATAGAGAGATTGAAGGAATCCAAAACCAAATTAATAGTATTATTGGTACTAACACTAAAATAGTACGCCGTAGAAAAAATAATGAAGATATCAAACATGAATTATTTATCAACATTATTACCCAAATTGAATTAGTAATTAATCGTTCCACATTAGTACATTCAGATTTCAAAATCGATTTATCAGATTACGATGAAATGTATTTACAAATCATTGATAATTTAATTTATTTATCATTTGGATCTCAAGCAGCCGAATTAATTATTCACTATTGCTATGATCGCATTGAAATGGATGGATCAATTCCATACGTTGATGCAAACGGAAATGAATTAGAAATTTCCGATCCTGAACAATTATGGAGAGTTGTAAAGAAATTGTTATAATATGCCGAAAGCAAAACCACTTACAAAGCAAGATTTATTGCGGGCGATGGAGTACACAAAATCTATTCGAGCCGCTGCTAATTATTTAGGTTGCAGTTATCAACATGTTAAACCATACTTTAAAATCTACAGAGTAGATGATAACGATCCTAATTCTCCGACTTTGTTTGAGGTACATTATAATCAAAAGGGTAAGGGTATTCCTAAATTTTTACCTCAAACTAAGAAGGATCCTACTGTCAAACTCATTCTTGAAGGGGGTGATGGATGGCAAAGCTTTACTCCTGAAAAAATTAAAGTTAGGGCTATCAATGAAGGGTTTTTAAAAGAATGTTGTGATAAATGTGATTTTAATGAACGTCGTGTAGTTGATTATAAAGTTCCATTATTATTAACTTTTCGCAATAACAATAAAGCAGATTATAGATTAGAAAACTTACAATTATTATGTTATAATTGTTATTTCTTGTATGTTGGTGATGTATTTACTAATGGTCAATTACAAGGTATAGAATCAAATCGTGAAGCTAAAGAAAAAGCATTCGATTGGCAATTAGATGAAAAACAAATAGAAAATATGAAATCATTAGGATTGTGGGAAGATGAAGCGGATGAAGATAGTTTAATTGCTAGGTTATAAAAAATTTCTTTAATACATTTAAAATAAAAACTATGGCTCAATATTTTACAGTAAAAGCCGTTTTCGAAACTGAAGACGCAAAGGGAAAAATTAAAAAACAAACAGAAGTTTATTTAGTTGATGCAATGTCAGTTACAGAAGCTGAAGCACGTATTACAGAGTATTTATCTGAACGTGGAGAAAATGATTTTGAAGTCAAATCAGCATCAAAATCAAATATTGTTTCAGTAATTGAAGCATAATATTTATCATTATGGAAGAAGAATTCGAACCGCTTTTAATTCGTACTAATAAATCAGGCATGCCCGGACAGGAACATCGCCTTGATATAGCAAAGTATACAGTTAGAGCGATCGAATTCGCTTGCAAATATGAATTAAAGTACATAGTTGCTTGTAATATAATGTCACCAACTATTGGAGGGTTAAACATAGTAACATCATTAGCAATGGATGATACTGATTATGTTGAAAATTTAGATGGTTGTTTATCTACATTAGAAGATAATGAAGAGTACGAGTTATGTGCTAAGGTTTTAGAGTTAAAAAAATTAGTTCCTACTATTAAGTTTAAAAGGAAAAAAATTAAAAAGAATATCTTAGACGCAATTTCAGATTTATAACACTATGGAATTTAAACCACGCGACCCAAAAACTCCACTTGATATTGATATCGATAACATCGCTTATAATGAAACATATGAGGAGGATTTAGAATATTATGGAATGAAAGAAATTATTAATCCATTAAACGATTTATCTGAAGATGAGAATTGGGAGGTAATATGGGCCGATGAAGATTTATTGGATGACGATGATGATTACGATGAGTTCCCCGAAGGCTTATTTGCTGATGACAACATCAGTGATTTTGTAGATTAATTATGACCGCTCAAGAAATAAAATCGGCTCAACGTCAAATGTTAATTAAAGCAATTGCTGATTTATATGAGCAATGTGAAGATGATACATTATCTACATTAACATTAGAATTAAATTACAACCCATATAATATGGGACATAAAATTACAAAAACACAACATGTAATAGGTTATGAAGAACGATATCCAAACACCGATAACAGAGAGCTTAATTCGTGAAGTACTTACTTCATACGACAGATATAGAGGACAATATAAATTAAATACTCTATTAGTAATGACACCTGATGAAATTATTAAGCAAATAGCTGAGGACTTGAAACGAGAACATGCTAAAGATAAAAGATAAACATTTCGAACCACTAATACCTAAACAAAAGCTAAATGCTATGGTTAAAGCATTAGCAATGGAGATTATACATGATCAAAACTATAATCCAGTATTAGTTATAGTATTAAAAGGAGCAGGTATATTTGGAGCACATTTAGCTGAACAATTATACCCATTAAGTCCAGAATTAGAATTCGTTAGATTGTCATCATATGAGGGTACCGAATCTACAGGTGATGTAAAACAAGTTCTTGGAATATCCCGCGACCTCTATAAACGCAATATAATTATAGTCGAAGACATTGTTGAGACAGGCTTAACAATGGTGGAATTAAAAGACTATCTAATTAATGAGAAGCAAGTTAATAGCGTTAAAATATGTTCTTTATTTACACGCCCCAAGAATTACAAGACTAATGTGGTTGTTGATTACGTAGGAATGGAATTAACCAATGATGAATTTATTGTTGGTTTTGGATTAGACTACGACGAGCAAGGACGCTGTTTAGACGAAATTTACAAACTCGTAGAGTAATACAATAGTAATATTAGAAATTGTTTAGTAATACTTTCTTTTATATCTATACATGGATTTAAAACCCAATATAGATGAAGTTATTAAGTATCATTTTAATTAGTTATTTTAGTTTATTTACCCTCCAAGCACAACATACCTTATCAGGTAAAGTAAAAACAAATAGAGAAGAACTTATAGGTGTAACAGTTTGGCTTACCAATAATACAACCAATAAGAAAGTAGGAACAACATCCGATATAGACTCTCAATATCAATTTCTAAATCTCCCTAAAGGAAGTTATTCATTAAAAGCAACTTTTGTTGGATACAAAGAGTACAATAAACAAATACAAATTGATTCAACCACCAATTTAAATATTCTATTAAACGAGGATACTAAAATATTACAAGAGGTTGTAGTAATGCAAGTTGTAAAGAAAGAAACTACAAACGCACTTGTTAATACACTTAAACTATCTTATGTTGTTGCTGATGGATTATCAGCTGAGTCTATAAAGAAAACACCAGATAGAACTGTTGGGGATGCACTTAAAAGAGTTAGTGGAGTAACAATCCAAAACGATAAATTTGTTTTAGTTAGAGGTTTAGCTGATAGATACAACTCGGCTCTACTAAACAAATCAATATTACCCTCAACTGAACCTGATAGAAGAGCATTCTCATTTGATATTATCCCAACATCACTTATAGATAATATCATTATAAATAAAGCATCATCAGCAAACCTACCAGGTGATTTTGCAGGTGGATTAGTTCAGATCACAACAAAGGAAGTTAGTGGTGATTTCCTTAATATATCATTGGGAGGAAGTTGGGGTTCACTATCAACGGGACAGGAATTTAGGTTGGTAGACCCTATACAATTCCCATCATCATTTCCATCAACAAATACATTCCGAATTGGTAGTAATGGTGATAGAAGAGCATACACAAAACTAATAGGTTCACCACAAACCGAAACATCAACATCTATTCCAAACTTAAATGGTAACTTATCATTTGGTGTTGTGAAAAACAAATGGAACATTTTATTCAGTTCAACTGCAAGAAATACATATTCAGCAAATACAACTGAAAGAATTGATTACCAATCATCAACTGAATTAGCATACAAATATAAAGACCAAAACTATTCAAATGTACAATCATTAAACGGATTGTTAAACATAGTTTATTTGGGAGAGAATCGTTATAGTTGGAAAACACTTGCTAACTACCAAACCGAATCATCTTTTTTAAGTAGAGTTGGTGAAAACTATGATAATGTTCAGTATGTAGATAGTAAATCATCAAACTCAATCCAAAAAGCAGTAATCAATACACAATTCGAAGGTAAGTTTAAAACTTGGGATTTTAATGTAGGATACAATCTTATGTTAAGAGATCAACCTGATTATAGAGTAACTCCATTCATATCATCATTAAACACATCTACACCATACTCAATAGCATGGAGAGATACCTATCGTTTTTGGAGTGTAATGGATGAAAACTCATTTAATAGTGGATTAAACAAATCAATAGGAGATGTTCGTTTAGGAGTGGGTTATTTGAAAAAATTGAGAAACTTTAAAGCAAGAATATTCAGATACGAAGCATTGGATATGTTGAACGAAATTACAAATAATACTGATAGATATACTGCTGATTTTGATTTAGCTAATGCATATGTGATGTATGAGAAGGAGATAGATAAATTAAAAATAAATACTGGATTTAGAACGGAATACAATTTATTTAAAGTACAAACATCTGATTTTGGTGGGCAGAAGATTTCAGTGAATAGAGAATACTTTGATTTATTACCATCATTAAATGCTACTTATTCAACATCGGAAAAAACAAAGGTTAGATTATCAGTAAGTAAAACATTAGCAAGACCAGAATTTAGAGAGGTAGCTAATTTTGCCTATTATGATTTTGTTCGTAACGCTCAATTATTAGGTAATCCAAACTTACAAAAGACCGATATATTCAATTCGGATATAAAGTTTGAGTTATATCCTAAATCAGGTGAAAACATATCAATTGGTTTCTTTGGTAAAAAATTCTTTAATCCAATTGAGCAAGTAGTAGCAGATGGTTCGGTTCCATCTAATTTACTATTAACTTATAAAAATCCATCAGACGCATTAGTATATGGTGTTGAGATAGAATTACGTAAGAAATTAAATGAGTGGTTAGATTTATATTCAAACACATCATTAATCAACTCAGAAGTACAAATCGGCTCAGTAAAAAGACAGTTGCAAGGACAATCAAATTATGTAGTAAATGGTGGATTAAACTTACATAAAAACAATAACACATTCAACATATCATACAATAGAGTAGGAGATAGAATATCAGCAGTTGGTTTCCAAGGTTACCCTGATATATTCGAAAACTCTCGTGATGTAGTAGATATAGTTTTACTTCGTAAAATTAAAAATGGTGAAATTAAATTAGCAGTATCGGATATATTCAGACAACCATTTAAATATTATCAAAAACCAAATCGTACATTAATTAAAACCAATAATGAAACAACAATTTCGTTAACATTAAATTACAACCTATGAAAAAATTATTAGTATTATTTGCAAGTTTGACAATCTTTGGATGTTCAAAAGATTTAGGTGGAGATGTAGCACCTGTAAATGTACCAACATCAACAACTTTAAGTGGAAACATTTCAGCAACTACAACCCTAACCTCTGATAAAGAGTGGGTATTAAAAGGATATGTATATGTAACGGATGGTGCAAAACTTATCATTCAGCCGGGCACAATAATCAAATCGGATATAAGTGAGAAAGGTGCATTATGTATTGAAAGAGGAGCACAAATTATAGCAGAAGGAACAGCAGCTAAACCAATTATATTTACTTCAGGTAGAACAGCAGGTGAAAAACAACCAGGTGATTGGGGTGGTATTGTAATATTAGGTAGAGCAAAAACAAATCGTACCTCAGAGCCAACAATTGAAGGTGGTATTGGTAGAGCATATGGTGGAACAAACGATTTAGATAATAGTGGGATTTTGAAATATGTTCGTATTGAATATGCAGGTGTTGCAGCAATGCCAAACTCCGAAATTAACGCTTTAACATTAGGTGGAGTTGGTAGCGAAACAATCATTGAAAATGTACAAACAATTTACGCTAATGATGATGCATTTGAGTTCTTTGGTGGAACTGTATCACCTAAAAACTTATATGCATACGGAACTGCGGATGATGATTTTGATTTTGATTTTGGATATAGAGGTAAAGTATCTAATTCAATTTCTAAAAGAGACCCACAATTCGTAGATAATGGTGATGCTGGTAATGGTATTGAGTGTGATAATGATGGTACTGGATCAACTGCAGAACCATTCACACATCCTATATTAGATGGTATGGTTTTAATTGGTCCAAACGATGTAGCTGCTTTAACTAACCATAATCTAGCAATGCGTTGGAGACGTGCTACTCAATTTGAAGTGTATAATTCTACAATCATTGGATATATGAAAGGTGGTTTCTCAATGGAAAGTAATGAGACTGCACAATTTTATAAAGATGGTGTAAGTAAGTTTCAGAATAACAAAATTGGTTCTTACAATGGATTAAACTTTATCAGTAAAGCAACTACTATTATTACATCCGATTTAGTTAAAACAAAAGCATTGAGTGAAGGTAATACTGAAGTTACTTTAACTAATAGTGAAATTGAAACGTTATCAAAACCAACTTGGACAAATGGTTGGACAAAGTTTCCAACAAAAGGAAACTAGTTTTATAAAAATTTCTTAATTACATTTATATCGTACTTAAAATTAAGACGATGGATGAAATTTATATTGAGAATTGTTTAAATGGTTTTTATCCATTTCCCGAATTTGAAGATGAACCTTAGGAAACTAAGGTTCTCTTAATTAACTTTAGATTATAAGTTTAACAATTTAACCAACATTGCTTATGAGAAAAGTAGTCATTACGGCTATGTTAGCCGCATTATGGGTGGGTTATAATAATAAACACCAACCCAAAGAACCAGAACACATTACAGTAGCTGAACACACTGAGGATAAATTATACAATACAGCTACTTTATTCATCAAATCAGAAGAATCGTTAAAACTCAAACCATATAAATGCCCAGGTGGTAAATGGACAATTGGATGGGGTCACGTTATGACTAAAAAGGAACGACGTTTATATCGTAACGGCATTACATTAGAGGAAGCAGATCGCCTATTTGATAAAGATTATCAAAAATTCATTAAAGACGTTAAACGTCGTTTTCCTGAAGTTAAATCATATAAGAAAATAATATTAACATCAATGATCGCCTACAATATAGGAATGCGTTTTACAACAGACGGATTAGGTAGAGCAATTAAACGTGGTAGGAATATCGAACCATATTTATCTCAATATAAATTAGCAGGTGGACGTGTTCGTAGAGGATTAGTACGCAGACGTAAAGCTGAATTAGCATTATGGAATTCATCACGTGGTGAATTTATTGCTGCAGCAGATGATTATAAAGAATTAGTTGCCAAACGAATTAGGCAAGCATATAGATCGATTTAAATTTTCTTAATTACATTTACATTATAAAATAAATTTTCAACTTAAAAAACAAACAAAAATGGAGAGTACAAACAAAAAATCAACACGCGATTACAAAGAGATGCTTTTACTTAAAGGTATCGGCTCTGAATTAGAAAAGATGGCGTACCCTAAAGTATCTAACTTGAATGCAATGCTTGAAACTATGGGTTATTCAATTTCACCAATTTCGACTCGTCCTGTTAGACAAGGAGCAAATCAAGATGAATATGGTATTACAGTTACTACTGAAGATGAAGTTAAATCTAATTACAAATACTAGGAAGAAGGAGCTTTCCTTATTACCTTTAACTCGTAAAATAAGTTAAACAATTAAATAAACATAATATGAACATTTTATCAAACGATCAAATCGCACAATTAGCACCTGCAGTAATGTCTACCGAGCATAAAGCCGGGTTATCAGATCATTACACTCAAATTCCTACCATTCAGGTAGTTGAAGACATGAGAAAATTAGGTTGGGAACCAGTTCAAGCAATTGGTGTTAAGGCCCGTAAGGGAGGTAATTCAGCAATCAAGAAACATTTAGTTAAATTCCGTAACGAAGGTGTTTACATGGCTGATGCAGACGGAAATGTAGATTCATACATTGAAGTATTATTAACCAATTCACATGACGGTTCGTCTACATTCCGATTTGAAATTGGTATTTTCAGATTAGTATGTTCGAATGGTTTAGTAGTTAAAGATCAGGATTTAGGTACATTAAAAATCCGTCACCAAGGCTATGATTTCGAAACATTACGTTCGTTAATTCATACAATGGTAGAACGTTTACCTGATGTAGTAGGTCGTATTAATAAATTTAATGAAATTGAGATTTCAAATGAATTAGCTGGAGCGTTTGCTGCTAAAGCTGCTGAATTACGATTTGGAGATAATTTAACAGAAATTAATACAGATCAATTGTTATTAGTTGAGCGTCAAGAAGATGCTGGTATGTCAATGTGGGCAATTTTAAACCGCGTTCAAGAGAAATTAGTTAATGGTGGTTTTAATTATCAAAACGATAAAGGTAAAACACGTAAGGCGAGAGCATTAAAGAATTTCACCCAAAATATTGAGTTTAATTCTGAATTGTGGGAGTTAGCAGATCAATATGTAAGCGAATACGCCGAGGTAGCTTAAAAGGTAAGGGGCTTCGGCCCCTTTTCCTTATTATCTTTAGAATATAAAATAAAAGTTATGACAGCTAAAAAAGATATTTTCAACATTCAATCATATCCTATAGGATGGCAAGTAAATATTAATAAAGAATTAGAAGCATATTATGCTTATCAAAAACAAGAATATTTACGTAAGTATAATCTAGCAGAATTAAAGCAGGGTAAAACTAAAACCGCAATTGAATCATGGAATACATAATTTTATTTGGATTTGGATTCAGCATTTCTGGTATTGTTGTTTGGAGATGGATCAAAGGATTTGATTACATGGATAAACATCACCCCGATTATAAAGGCAATGACTTATTCGGATTAGACGACGACGATAAAAATCAAATTGGATGAAAATTAAATTAGAACCAACACAACAACTATATTTTACTTCAGATACACACTACATGCATCAAAATATATGTCGTGGTACCACAAGATGGAGCAACGCGGATGGATTTACTCGTGATTTTGATACATTAGATCAAATGAATGATCGAATTGTAAATGGAATTAATTCAGCAGTTGGGCAAGACGATATATTATTTCACTTGGGTGATTGGTCGTTTAATGGGTTTGAACGTATTGAAGAATTCCGTAATCGTATTAATTGTAGAAATATACATATTATTTTAGGTAATCATGATCACCACATTGAACGCGATCGTGAAGGTATTAGACGATTATTCACTTCAGTTAATCAGTATTTAGAGTTAGAAGTTAAAGGTAAAGATTGGGATCAAAACTATGTTTTAATGCACTACCCAATTATATCTTGGAATAAAATGAATGATGGTGTAATCCACTTACACGGTCACGTTCACTTATCTGCTGATCGTCGTATTGGTAAAGGTAAAACAATGGATGTAGGTGTGGATGGTAATGGATTAGACCCATTACACACATCAGATATTAAACGATTAATGAAAGATCAACCAATTAAATCAGGATTTGAATTTGATCACCACATAAAACGATTTGTATAATGAAAAAGTTATTAATATTAGGAACATTATTATTAAGTAGTTGTTCTGCTTATCGTATTCAAGTAGTTAAAACAAAAAATGTTACTTACTATACTCCAGCAAAACGAGAACGATTAGTTTGGTTTGATCATTATCATTCATTTACATCTCAGAAAATGGCTGAAGATGTAATTAAAAATTGGAAAGATGATAAAGCATTTGAAAAATTAAACAGATCACAATATATCTACTTTAAGTAATGAATAGAGTTCCATATACTAATGTTGAAGATCATGAATATCCTGTTGCTCATAAAATATTTGAAGTAACAGGTAAAGAAATCACCCATTATGAAAGTATTAGTGATTATTCTTTTAAAAATGATGATTTGAGTGATTTTATTAAACGATGGAATTTCACTGAATTACATTCAGTCTACTATTCTACACCTAAAAAACGTAGTCAACATAAATACTTCGGTAAAACAGTTATTAATGAAAATAAAGAAACATTAATGATGGTATTAAAAATATCACCGTATGTATTTAAGAAAATGGGCAGTGGTGAAGTTGATGATTGGGAGGACGAAAACGAACGTACCGTATCAATTTATTCAAATGTAAGTAGTAGTGGATATGAATTATTTAGAGAAGATCTATTTAAGATTCTAAAAAAACATAGAACCAAAGAAAATAACATATCACTAATCGTTCAGACTCGTCATGGATATGATACCCAAACATTCGATCTACCTAAACAGAAGTTAGAATTAGAATATAATTATGGTTCATCGTTTATGCCTGTTCATGATAAAATACTTAAGACATTAAATCAAAAGAAAGGTAAAGGATTAGTTCTATTACATGGTGAGCCAGGTACAGGTAAGACTCATTATTTAAAATATTTAGCCTCTAAAATCAAGGACAAGAAGGTGATGTTCGTTCCACCATACCTAGTGGACTTCATCACCTCACCTGAAATGACTCCGTTTCTAATTGAAAACAGCGATTCGATTCTATTCATTGAAGATGCTGAACGTGTTATTACTGACCGAGATACTAACGGAGCTAACGGTGTATCTAACATACTAAATTTGACTGACGGTATCTTGGGTGATATATTAAATATTCAAATAGTCGCTACGTTTAATATGGATCGTAAGAAAATTGATACAGCGCTATTACGTAAAGGTAGATTAATTGCTGAACATAAGTTTGATAAATTAAAAGTCGACGATGTAAATAAATTAATCAAACATTTAGGTATGGATCATATTGCGACTGATGATATGACATTAACTGAAATCTACAACCTACAAGAAGTAGAATACAAAGCTGAAGAACCAAAACGCAAGATCGGATTTTAATTTTCTTAATTATCTTAATATTATGAAAGATAAAATAGGAGATTTAGTATTATTAAGAGGCTTACCTGGAGCAGGTAAATCAACAGTGGCACAGTTAATTATGACTGGAGGTGGGATGACTGATAAGGTAATTGAAGCCGATAGTTACTTCTATGACCATATGGGTAATTATAACTTTGATCCAAATAAATTACCTGCAGCTCATAACTACTGTAAAATGATGGTTACTGATTATATGAAGATGATGAAACCAAAAATTGTAGTTGCAAATACATTCACTCAGGAATGGGAAATGAAAGCATACTATGAGTTAGCTGAACAATATGGTTATCGTGTTCATACATTAATTGTTGAAAATAGACATGGTAATGAATCAATACATAATGTTCCAGCGGTTTCAATAGGTAATATGTTACATAGATTTCAAATTAAATTATAATGGAAAATAACAACTCAGTATGCTTCGTAGGTAAAGTTACCGACATCAAACCAATTGACGGAGCTGATAATATTGAATTAGTAGTAGTAAATGGATGGAATTGCATCAGTAAGAAAGGTGAGTATGAAGTGAATGATTCAGCTGTTATTGCTACTACAGACGCAGTTATTCCACAAGCGTTATCTGATGAAATCGGAGTTACTAATTACTTACGTAAAGGTGGACGTGTACGTACTATCAAATTACGTGGTGTGTATTCTGAATGCTTAATCATCCCATTACACGATGCGATGGATCCTAAACTATTGAGTGAAGAAGGTAAGGATTTGATGGATGATCTAGGTATCTACAAATACGAACCACCAGTTAGACAAGTACAATTAGCAGGTGGACGTAAGATCAAATACAAGGATAATCCAAACTTCCACGTTTATTATAAGTTCCCTAACTTCAAGAACGTACCTAATATGTTTACTGAAGACGACGTAGTTGAAATCACTCGTAAGATTCATGGTACAAATGCTCGTTATGGTATCATCAAGAAGAATAAGTTATCGTTATGGGATAAAGTAAAACGGTATTTCGGTAATGAATGGGTCGAATATGAGTTCATTTATGGATCACATAATGTGGAGAAGGGATCAGATACACAAGGATTCTATGATACTGATGTATGGAGAACAATTGCTGATCGATATGATATCAAAGACAAATTATGGGCTCATGTTAAAACATGGTACTCACCTGAATTAATTGGTACTGGTTTTATCGTTTATGGAGAGATCTTCGGTAAAGGTATTCAAAAGAATTATGAATATGGTTTAGATGATATCGAGTTTGTTGGATTTGATGTCGAAGTAAATAGTAAATACTTATCAGTATATCGATCAGACAGTGAGCTTGCTTCTTTAAAATTAGATTATGTAGAGTTACTATATAGAGGATTCTGGTCTCAAGAAATTCAGGACGCATTTACATTCAATCAATTCATTTACAACACTAAAGTACCACATGAAGGTATCGTTATTAAAGAGGAATCAGGTGATAGACATAAAGTAGCTAAAGTAATCAATCCCGATTATCATATCTACGCTGAAAAGAAAGATGTAGGTGATAGCCACTAAATTTGGATCTGAAAAATTTCTTAACTATATTTATATTATATGAAAAAGTTAATATTATTATTCGCACTTTCAATTTTAATGTCAAGTTGTTATACGTATGTACGTGAAACTGGACGATTCCACCATAAACGAGTTAATTTAAGACGTTATCATCGTTTTGGTATTAATGGGTTTCATATTCGAAACCGTGAGTTTAGTAAACAATTAAATAAAAATAAACCAAAAGTAAAATGAAAAATTTATTCGCACTAACATTCGTTGCATTATTTATTACATTAGCAGCTACATCATGTGGTTCTAAAACAGAAACTGCTGCTGCTGATTCAACTACAGTAGATACTGTTGCGGCAGATACAGTTGTTGCTGATACTGCTGCTGTTGATACAGCTAAGAATGTTCAGTAATTTTAGGTTAGTATTTTGATTAAGGGGGACTTCGGTCCCCCTTTCTTAATTATATTTATATCAAACGATAAATAGTAGACATGAATATTAAATTACAAGACTTAACATTTGATGTTATTCAACAATTATTTGCTGATGTTTTATCTCAAAAATACGGTCAGCTTAATTTTCCTAACGCTAGTGATTCAACTACAACTGTACGTAATGAACGAGATTTAGAATATTGGAAAACAGGAATAATGAATGGATATGGAAATATTGAATTAGAATTAAATCCTGAAGCATCAAATTCAAGAGAGCAAATCAAAGTTTTAGATCCAAAATTCTTAGCTAATAAAAATAGATATATTGACGCTAAATCATCTTATTTAGATTCAGAACGAGCAGCAGGCCGTACATCAGGTTTAGATGAGCAAATGGATGGTGGTGATTATATCAAGTTTTTAATGGAAAAGTATTATGAATACAGAACATTAGCTGCTGACCCAACTCTAACTAAAGAAGCTACTAAATTATACCTTGATAAAGCAAGTGAATATTATGCTCGTGCTCAAGAAGAAATTGATAAAATAACTCCTGATGCAACTGATCATTTAAGTGATGAAGATAAAGCATTACCTAATGTACCATTATCTGCACGTGACCAAGCAATGGTAGATGATTATGAGGAAGAGGAAGCGAACCGTGAAGTACCTCGTGATTATGCTTCGATGTATGAGCGTTTTGAAAAACTAGCAGGTTTGGATAAATAAGATTTCCTTATTATCTTTAAATCATGAAAACGAATAAATTAACATTTGCAGAAATTTTAGATCAATTTAAACCTGAACCACTATCAATAGGTGAAAGTTGTCATATTATATCTAGAATGACAACACAACGAACTGGTAAAGGTAAACGAGATAAATTATATCAAGTAAAACATAAGGGACATAGAGATATGTCCCATTATATTTATATGTGTATATAATATGAGCAGTGGAAACAAATATCATAATTACTCGCTTGATGGATTTACACCATCAGTCAACAAGAATACTGTTGGCGAGTAGAGATGGACTACGCTCAAATGAATATAAAATGTTACAATTAGAAATACGTCAATTACAAAACCAACTATCAAATGCCCAGAGGACGACCAAAAAAGATTCAGACGCCAACTGAAAAATGGACAATCACTTATATAGTGATGGGATCCAAAGATAAAAAAGGTAAATACCAAGATTATAAGGTAGTACGAAATCAAGATAACCAATTGAAATGTAATTGTTTAGCATTTCAGTGTGGGCGTACTAAGGTATGTAAACATATTCAGAATATTAAAGATCACTTACATATATAAAATAAAATGAATCCATTATACGATAAAACAGGGAAAGTAGTTGGTAACGTTTATGAAACATCTTCAGGTGTGTATGACTTAAAAGATAATACAGGTCAGTACAAAGGACGTTATGATCAAAATAATAACTTCACTCGTGATAAAACAGGAGGAATCGAAGGTAAAGGAAATCATCTATCTAATCTATTAAATAAATGAAAACATTAGTATTAGGCGACACACATGGTCGCTCACATTGGAAACATATCGTAGCAAGCGAAAACCCAGATCGAGTTATATTCATTGGTGATTACTTTGATTCATTTGATAATACCGCAGTTGAGCAGATGCACAACTTTAAGGAAATCATCGATTGGAAACAATCAGGCCAATCTGAAGTAATTATGCTGATTGGTAATCACGATTACCACTATATGAGAGGTGTATCTCAGTATTATTCAGGATATCAAAGTGGAGCAAGACCCGCTATTGAGCAGTTATTAGAAGATAATAAGCAACATTTACAAATGGCTTATGGTATGGGTGGATTTATATTCACTCATGCTGGTGTTTCATATGATTGGCTACAAATACATGGTTATGATAATGAATCTAATTTGATTGATTGGATAAACGATATGTGGAAGTATAAACCGAATGTATTTGGATTTGCAGGTCGTGATCCATATGGTGATAGTACTATATCATCTCCAATTTGGATTAGACCTTATTCACTACAGAAAGCAAATCGTGATACATTACGTGATCAATTTATTCAAGTTGTAGGTCATACTACACAAGGTAAGATTGATACTGAAGGCAAATCAACAGGTGGTCGTTACTACTATATTGATACTTTAGGTACATCAGGCGAGTATATGATTTTAGAACAAATTAGTACGGATAATGGTGAAATAAAATTTAACACATATAAAAGATGAAACAGTTACTAAGTAAAATTGAATTATGGATCGATATCCATTTAGTTTATTTCCTATATAATGGGAATAAAACACAACGTTATTACGATTATTTAGAAAAAAAGTGGAACATTAAAAAATAAGTTATGGAAAAGTTTAACAAATTAAAGTACGGCAAATTTAGAACAGCAGACGGAACAATCGGCTATTACATTGATCGAGGTGGTAAGAAACAACTCCACAACTCAGATGGGCCTGCATTTATCCCACAAGGCGATCGGAAATTAAAAGAATACCATGTGTTTGGAATGCCAATGAGCGAGAAGGATTTTGATTATTGGCAGCGCAATTTCGAGGGTATTCCTGACTACAAGAAATTCCAAAAAGCAGGTAATCGAGGCGAATAATGAAGTTACTATTATATTTAGTATGCATATTGCTAGGCGATATGATATTAGTAAATAACGTTATATTCCCAGGTCTAACAGAAGCGGATTCACTACTAAATGTAGTAAGTGGATTGAATATGATTGGATTAATTGCTTTAAATTATCAAATATTCACAAATAAAACAAAATAAGTTATGGCATCATTTAGCAGGTATGATTATCGATATAATAACGATAAAAATCGTTATCGAACCGATGAAGAAATTAATCAAATAGAATTAGAATTCAACGAAAAACAAAAAAACAAAACAAAAGTTATGATCAAATCAATTTTAGGTGGCGTTATCGCTATAGTAGTAGTAGTATTCTTAATGGCATCGTGTGAACGAATCGATGCAGGACATGTTGGTGTTAAAGTAAACCAATATGGTGATAACAAAGGTGTAGATGATATAGTAGCAGTTACTGGTGTGGTATTCTATAATCCAATCACAACTCGCATTTACGAATTCCCTACATTCATTCAACATAAAGAATACAAAGGTGATAATTCATTCATTGTAAATAGTAAGGATGGATCCGAATTTTCAGTATCTCCTATCATGAATTATTCAGTACAGCGAGATAAAGTACCCTCTATATTTGCTAAGTATCGTAGACCATTAGAAGACATTGAAGAAGGATTCCTAAAGACAGCAGTATATGATGCATTTAGATTAGCAACAAATAAATACACTGCTGATGAATTAATTAGTAATCGTGCTGTGTTTGAAGTTGAAGTTCGTAGATTATTAGATGGACAGCTATTAAAAGAAGGATTTACAATCAATCAATTCACATCTAATTTGATTTATCCTGAAACATTTAAACGTTCGATTGAAGCTAAAAATAATGCAGTACAAGCAGCATTAAGAGCAGAGAATGAAGTTAAAACAGCCGAAGCCCAAGCTAAAATTAAAGTAGCAACTGCTGAAGGTAATGCTCAAGCAATGTTAACAAGTGCTAAAGCTGAAGCTGAGTCTAATAGAATGAAACAACAAACATTGACACCATTATTATTACAATTAGAGTATATTAATAAATGGGATGGTGTTCTACCAGTATATGGTACTGTACCTCAATTATTTAAAGATGTTTCAAAATAATTATAGTTAGTTTATAAGTTAAGGCTCAGTTGAAATACTGAGCTTTCCTTATTACATTTAATATACAATTAAAACATAATATGAATTTAAGAGAAGCAACAGCCGAATTACATCGCACCGCAGAACAAATGGAATTTAATCAAAAAATGTTTCGTGGTGAATTATCATTAAATGAGTATGTAAAGTATCTTGAGACACAATACTCTATATTTGAAAAAATAGAACATTTATTTACTTTACCTAACCCTAATTTGGCTCGAGCAGCTAAAGTAAAGGAAGATTTATATGAATTAGGTGAAGTTAATCCATATCCAACAGATAAAACAATGGAGTATACGGATTATTTATCAACATTAGATAACGAATCTATACTACCTCATATCTACTTAAACTACTTAGCATTAGCTTATGGTGGACAAATGATGAAAACTAAAATCCATGGTTCAGGTCGTATGTATGACTTTGATGATATGCATTCAGCAGTTGGTTCTATCAGAGCATTACAAAAAGATGAATGGGCTAATGAAGTAAATAAAGGATTTAAACATATAATTGCTATTTTAGATGAACTACAAAACATTACTGGATCTAACAGCTAATAGTTTAGAAGATATTATTCTACAAAATGCTGACGGGGTTAAAATAGAAACAGAAGATTTTGGGTGGGAAAACACCCGATATCTTTCTGATTCATTTCGCATTGCTCACATTGAACGTTATAGTGATCGCAATTTAGAAGTGTTACATTTTACAACATTTCCCCATATCCACTGTGGCGATCCAATATTTGGTTTCGATATCATATGTACTGATAAGAAACCATTAGCAGCATTTTTAGATTTATCTACCGTTACATATCACCCAGAACCGTTTACAGATCAGGAATTTAAAAACAAATATTCACTACCTGAATGGGCTAATAATATATTTTCAGACCATGCTGTAGCTATTATTCCTGCGGCAGATGAATTAAGTAAAATATGTAATTTAGCTGTTAATACATTTGAAAACTATGTTGAAACATTAGGTCTTATTTCTGATCCTAAATTAGTAGTTGAAGCACAAAATTATTATTGTGAACAACAATTACGAAATGAACGAACATATAATGTTTTAAAAGCAAAACTGGGTGAAGAGCGAGCTAAATACTTTATGGCTACAATTTTATTTCCAAAGATTTCTTAATTATATTTACTATGTTCGAAAATTAAAACAAACAAACATATGAATAAGACAGAAAAACGCAAACTAATCAACAAAACGTTCTTAACGTGGTTAACTGAAAATTATCCCGAATACGAAGTATTCGATGAAGAAGGTGATGGTACATTTACCTTAATCAATGACAAATATTCAAATGAATTAATGTCATATCACAGATCATACCATGAGGTATGTACTTATAATTGGGCACCTACCGAAATGATTGAACACGAAACACTGTTCAATAATTACATTCAAACAGTTATTATTCCTGAAGTCGATAGGTTAGAACAACTTTCCTAATTACATTTACACTGTACAAATAAACAAACAGATATGGAAAATACAATCGAAATTGCCCCAAATCAGCTACCGTTATTCGCAGATATGTTAACGGTAGAACAAGAACAACGCGTTGCAGACGCTAAAGTATCTGCTACAAAGCAGATGGATCGTGAGAGGTTAGAGGTAATACGCAAAGCAGCAATAGTAGATGCTGCTGGATTTACATCAAATCATTACGGCTACAGCATTGATTGTATTAAAGTGATGCGTGAGATTAATGTTAATTCATGGAGAGAAGAGCGTAGAATGGTTGAAGTTGAATTGGATCATTTCAAAGGTAACTTCTATATCGTGTTTGATGAATACGATAAGGGTAAGAATGAAATCATTAAGCGTAAAGCATCAGTTGATTTACGTGGTGATAAAATGGAATGTTATTGGTTAAATAACAATTCACGAGCAATGAAACCTGCTACAATATTAGCTAACATCGCTAAAGCAGCTGAAACTGCTAAATACAAATACGAAATCGCTAATAAAACCAAATCAACAGTAGAATATACAGTTGATAAATATCAAAAATTATATCCAGACGCTGAAGTAAAAGCAGGTAAAGGTTATACTAGTGGTAGAGGTAATTATACTGAATTCGATACAGTTACAATTACATTCAAATCAGGTAGTTATGTTACGTTTGAAGTATATACTACACCTGATAAAGAATATGTACGTGAGAAAGTAGACGTTGTATTCAGAAAGATGTCGATCAATGAAGTAATGGATTACTTTAACGCTCAATAATAAATAAATATGAAACCGATAAATCCCTTATATGAATGGGCTGTCCAAAACCCAAATTCAACAGATCGTGAACTTATATTACGACAACAAGAAGAATTACGTTATAGAAAAGAACAACAACGTATTAAAGAACGAAATAAAGTAATAGTAGCAGCATCAATAGTAGTGTTTATGTTATTATTCGTTATTGGGTTATTCACAAGTGAATTAGTTAGAACAATTGGTAAAGGATTATTCATAACAGCAGTAGTATCAGTAGTATTAGCTGCTATATATTCATTCGTTAAAGAAGCTGTGGATGCTTTTATGGATTGAATTTCTTAATTATCTTTAATCTGTACAAATAAATAAATCAAATGACACAAACACAATTAAATCAACTGACATTAGAGCAACTAAGTGTATTAAATAAATTAGTTGTTGACACGATTAAATTGAAGCGCAAACAATTAATCGCTCAATTCGAATTAAATATCGGAGACAAGGTTAAGGTAAATCATCCTAAACTACAAGGTAAGTCTCTAATTGTAAAGAAAGTAAAACGAACTACAGCAACATTACAAGTTGAAGACGCGTTCGCCTCTTACAATGTACCCATTTCCATGATCGAGATTTCTTAATTACATTTATAATGTATTAAAACAAACAAACATGAAAAATAATAAATATCCAGACGGCTACATGCCCAAAATTAAGTACTACGCAGATATCATTTCTAAAGTAGCCAAGAGCCAACGCGCTTTAGACACCAACACGTTAGATAAAGGTGGAATCAATACACAGATTGATTTATTAGTAATGCTACAAGATGCAGCATTGAGTTTAGATTACTTCATTAGTAAGGAACACATGCGTTTAAATTTAAAGAAATAATATGTTTAACGAACAAGTATTCTGGAAAGACGGATTTGAAGGTGAATGCCAAGGAGGTATCTTCACTAGAGCAGTGGAATTGAAGAAATTCCTCGAACTAATTGAAGTGAATGAAAGCGGCAATGGAGGTGAAGTAGTAGGATTACGATTTGAAGATAATAATTTAGAAATCATTATAAAGAAATAATATGGGATTAGATATGATGTTGATTCATGATGGTAATGAGATTATATCATGGCGTAAAGCAAATGCTATCCACAAATGGTTCGTAGATAACGTTCAAGATGGTGTAGATGATTGTGGTCAGTATAAAGTAACTAAAGAACATTTAATTCAATTGCATAATGCCTGTAATGATGTATTGAATGATAATAACTTAGCAGAACAGTTATTACCTACTCAAAGCGGATTCTTCTTTGGTGGTGTTGAATATGATGATAGTTATTATTATAAGTTGAAAGAAACAAAAAGTGAAATCAATTATATACTCGAATACAAGTCATACTGTTTAGACGAGTTATACTACTGTTCAAGTTGGTAATTATGACATTAGATGAATTAAATCGAGTTGAACAAAAACTCCATGATGTAACAAATCAATCATTCATTGCTGGATTAATAACTGGTATATTGATATGTTTATCAGTTGAATTAATTGTGTGGATATTGATTTAATAAAATTTCCTAATTATCTTTAATCTGTAAGAAAAGTTAAACAATTTAAATAACAAACAAATGAGAAACGAATTAAATCAATTCAAAACATTATTCGAGCAAGTACGTGGATTAGGTATCTTAATGGGATTGCCGAATGATACCCACAGTAAATTTTCAGATCATATTACAGTATGGTTTTCAGAGAATCACAACGTAACATCAGTTACATTTGGAGAGCGCTACAATGAAAAGGTAGAAATCATGAGATATTCACATCGTGATGAGAAATATAAAGTAACATTTCCAATCGACATTACAGATGAAGAATTAAGTGATTTACTTCAAATGGTAAATGAAGAGTATCGTAAAGCAAAGATCGCCTATTTAGAAATGGAACTATTCATGTTAAAGAATGACGATGTTGTAGAGTTAGAACGAGAAGAGGTAGTTGCTTAAACTATCTCTCTTAATTATCTTTAATCTGTACAAATAAATAAACTAACATGACAAAATTTAACAAATTCGATCAGTACGTAATTGAGCAAGCATTAGAGCTATGGGTTGAAAATTTCGAAAAGGAAATTGAAGC
>Ga0247723_1000537_pt1 | contig 25891 bp, 36 predicted proteins | sample MSEWelMarce5H_FC_FD_189079 | JGI IMG/M metagenome (GOLD analysis project Ga0247723, IMG submission 189079) | Subsurface sediment microbial communities from gas well in West Virginia, United States - MSEEL Well Study Marcellus 5H_FC | ecosystem: Environmental > Terrestrial > Deep subsurface >... | reverse complement strand
ATATTATGGGTGGTGTTTTTGTTGCTTTGTTGCAGCAGGAATTAAAAAATAGCAAAGAAGCATTGCCAAAATTTAAGCACCCTGACGATGTAAAAATGTATAAGCGCAACATTAAGGCTTGCAAACAATTGTTAGATTATTACGGAGGCTAAATGGAACAATTAGAAGATAAGTATTACAAGACAATAGGCAAGAATATTGCTTTGGAATTGGGATTAGATTTACCGCAAGAGATGTGGCTAAATTTAGGTAGCTATGCCTGGATGGTGACAAACTTTGTGCAGGCTGAACGTAACAGAGATTTGAGGGAGGCGCAGAACAAATGATTGATACATTAATATTGTTAGCATTTGCTGGAGTGATTACTTATGCAATATGGTGGGCTATTAAATGAAACCTATTGCGGTGTTGAATTTAATATTGATTAGCATTGTTATTTGCTTATGGTTTGTAGCTTATGACTTCACTTATGGGATGAAATGATGGCTAAAGACGAAGCATTAAAGATAACAAAAGTAATTTGTAAATTAAGATGGATGGTGATTAAAAACAGATGCGATGTAAGGGGGTGGTATTTTGAATAAAGACAAAGCATTAAAGATGGCGATTGAAGCGTTAGAAGATTTCTCAACACAATATGCTCGTTTAGAACCAATAATCAACGCCTGCAAAGAAGCACTAGAACAACCAGCGCAAGAACCTGTTGGATTTGTTTCATCATTGCCTATTATTATTCCTCAAGCAATTAGGTCTGATAAAAATGAAGCATTAAATATTCCACTCTACACTCACCCTCATCAATGGCAAGGATTAACGGATGATGATGTAATAGAAATTTGTTCAACATGGAATGAACTAAATGGTTCTTCATATGCTGATTTATGTCGTGCCATTGAACAAGCATTAAAGGAAAAGAACACATGATGCAATTTTGTAAACATGGAGTGCCTTTAGGTGTATGTACCTTGTGTGACAAAAATAATTTAAAACCGCAATGGCAAGGATTAACGGATGATGAGATTTGGAAACATTGCCAACAATCATTTCAATTGTCTTTAGATGACCATTATTATGATTTATATATAAAACTTTGCCGTGCTATTGAACAAGCATTAAAGGAAAAGAATCATGACTAAAGACGAAGCATTAAAGATGGCGATTGAAGCGTTTGTAAGATGGGAAGATACATATAAATCAGATTGCACAGAAGTTATCAACGCTTGCAAAGAAGCACTAAAACAACCAGAAGGCAAAGAGTTTTTTGAAAGAGGTAAAGAAATAGCACGATGGGCTGATAAGCAAGTGCAAGAACCTGTGGAATTGATAAGAAATGAAAACGGAAACTTTAGTCCAAAGCATCAATGGCAAGGATTAACGGATGATGAAATATTTAAGATTGGATTTATGGATTACATGGACGGGGATGAAACAATTGAAGTTGTCCGTGAGATTGAAGCCAAGCTAAAGGAAAAGAACACATGATTAGTGCTATTATAGAATACGCAATTTGTTACGCTAGTGCCTTTGCATTAGGATTCTGTACCGCATCGACACTAGCTTACGTCTATATAAAACTTACTTATTCATAACGGGTGTGTTTTAATATATATTTAGATGCTTTTTCTAAAACATCTGCATTATCTTTAAAATAACCCAAACCATAATTGCATTTCATACAAAGCAATTCTCTTAATTCACCTGTTGCATGATTATGGTCAACACTTAATGCTATTTGTTTATTAGCTCTTATATTTTCAGAAACATCAATATTGCATATAGCGCATTTGTAGTCTTGTTGCTTTGCCATTGCGTTATATTCTGATGGAGTTAAATTATATCTAGTTCTTAAATGATGCTTTTGACCAATTAACTTTCTCCAATCATCAGATTTTGTTAATTGATATTCTTCTATTTGAGCTAATCTTTTTTCTTTGTTTTTTGCATACCATTCTTTATGATAAGCTTTAAGATAGGCTTTTTTTACTTCTGGGTCTTTGTGTGGCATTTTGATACCTTTCAGTTTAAGGTCAGTAAAAATTAAGGCGCTACCAGTCGGTTACTGAAGCCGAACGTGACCGCTAAATCACTCTGGTAGCTTTATTACTATAGCACAATCTTAACGATTGCAAATATACATCGTACACTCAAATCCGAATCTTAACTCTGTAGCTGCTGGTTTAGTCCACATAATGTATCTCCTAATTTACAAAATATACGGAATGTATATTGTAGTAAACATATTAACATAAATGCACTTTTTACACATCGGGGCAATCATGGATTGCGTCTAGTGATTAACATGAAGTTGGCGCAGATTTGATAGCTGTTACATGTAACGCAGAAAGCCGAAAAACTCGTTACTTGCTATATCCTCTGATGTCGGCTTAACCGCCTGTAAAAATTAACCTTTAGTAACTACACCTAACAAACCAGCTACAGCTACGCCTGTAGTGATGATAGCATCGCTTAATTCAGGAGCAATACCAACACCAGCAGAAGCTAGTAAAAATACAGCACCACGCCATGAAGAAGGCTCTTTAGCACGTTCTAATAAATATTGAATCATAATGTTTTTCCTTGTTGAAAGTCATGTAAAGTTAAACCACCTGTATATTGACAATGTGCCAATTCTTTAAAGCTTTTCCAGCGTCCAGCCCATTCTAGGCCAACGCTTTCAGCAATCTCACCGCACTTGGTATATAAAGCCACATCATTCCAATTAGGCTTGCCATTAACAATAGGGCAAAAATCAAAAGCCACTTTCCAATTGTGAAACGATTGACCGCCTTTAGCATTAGTAACTTTCTTGCCTGGCGCTGTACGACCTTGAGCATACAAAGCGTTTTGAGATTCTGTATCACGATAAGTTGAAGTAATAAGAATGTCGATGTGTTGCTTTTTACAGCTATTGATAAACTCACTACACATAGCTGCTACTTTAGGATTAAGGTCAGTTAAGCTACGACTGTTAATCATTTAAGATTCTCAAGTTTGTAAATAACAGATAAGAACTCACCAACTACCTCGTCCACAATGTTCTGTAATGCGCTATCCTCTTTAGGAATACACTTGTAACGATTTTTCTCAATGTAAGCTAGTTTGTCAGCAATACAGTAAAGTGGCTCTTTGTAAGTTTCTTCTTCTGTAAGAATAGGAATGTCTTTAATAATCCCATAACGGCCTTGATAAGCCTCTGTTAGCTTGTCTGCAAGCTCTGCAATATCTTCGTAAAAGTGACCAAGGGCTTTATGCTGTGAGTAGCTTTTAGTGCGTAAATGCTCTCTGTGTGCTACATCACGTGCTAGGAATATTGTTGCTATAAATTCGTTAATCATTTGTTTCCTCGTAAAGTCCAATTAAATCTTCATCATACACGTTACATTCTAGGCATACGTGAAAGTCAGGGTCAGCGTCATCTACCTCGTATGGCTCGCCACATTCGCTACATAGTTTAAACTGCTTCATAACTGTTTATATCCTCGAAACTTGTATAATCGTGCAATTTTACGTGCTTGTTTATCAAGCCGTCTGACAATAGTATGTCTGCCATCAATCATTAGCTTGCCGTTTAATCTACGTATTTGATGTAATATCATAATAAAAAAGGGGCATTAGCCCCTTGTGTTATTTTCCATAATAAAGTTTAAGTTTAGAAAGTGCGCCTCGCCTACAGTTTTCATGAAAAGGTATCCATTCCATATTATGCACTTCATATCCTAAAGATGAGTCTATTCTATCTACAGAAGGCGTTAAACGTCTTTCGTAATTAGAATTTTCCCATTCCTTAAATAATTTATGAAATTCCGCATTTGCTTCAGTCCAGGCATAAAATTCATCACGAGTAAGTAATGATTTGCCTTCATACAAATGAACTTTAAGTTTTTGAACGCCTGTGACACGTGACTCCATATTTCTATAAAGACGCATAAGAAAACCTTTTTTTGTTTTCTCATATTTCTTTGTATGCAAATTGCCATCAAGCTTTCTTTTTTCTCTTTGCTTTGCGTTGCGTTGTTCTTGATTCATTTACAACTCCTTTTGCATTGTTGGAGTCGTGATTATAGCACATAATCATGAGAATGTCAAGAACTTTTTAGGCTCATCAAACAAGTTATTGCGAGAACCCCTAAACCAACTACCACATTCATTGCAACGATAACGCTGATATTTGTTAGCATTAGTGTAAGCCCAACCTCTACGTTGATACTTTGTAGAAGCACAGTTAGTACAGCATACACCGCCTTCGTATACGCCATGATTAGGATGATTCTTAATCCACGGCTTAAGCTTTTCATACACCTTTTCAAGCAATATTACATCTTGACGGTTGTATTCCTCCATCATTTCCCATGATTCAGCATTTCCAGCCATACATTGCACCCAAAGGTCATGCCCTGTATGTTTGACCTTCTTGCCAAGCCCTAAAGCCTGTGCAATATAGTCTAATTTATTAGATGGAAAACGGAATTGAGAACGTGCGGTACGGAGTAAATCAATTTGCTTGTATGGAGCTGGTGGTGTCATGCCATACAATAAAAACTCTTTGTTTAGCGTAGGAATATCAAACTTTGTGCCATTGTAATGAATAACAGCATCAGCTTCTTCTAACATGTCATAAATGCGTGTAAGCATCTTTTTAGGCTTGGAATGATGTACGCTATCAAAATGCAATTTCTCATCGTTATACCACTTTGCAGCCCAGCACATGATGTATCCAGAAGCTACAATTTGATTAATAGATACGTTTTGTTGCCAAAGACCCCATACATGCGCTATATTAGGAGCTGTTTCAATATCAAGCAGTAAAATTTTCATTATTTACTCTTTTTGGTGAAAGACTTACCCTAGCACAGTTAATGCAAATTGTCTAGATGTTCACCCATTTCATAATACAATTGCAAATCTTCGTCTGAAAAGAGAACTATTTTTGTATCGTCAGAAAGCACAAATACAAATTCATCGTTCTCTATCCATGCTTCTTCTATAGTCTGACCAACCATTCGCTGTAAAAGTGATTCTACCGCTTCTTGGTCATCCATTATTTGTCAGCCTTATGGTCTAGTTTCTCAAATATACGATTTAACACGGCCTCTAGTCTGTCTAGGCGAACATCCAAGTCCTCTTTGCGAACATAATGTGTAGGAAGGTCAACCTCAATCTGCTTAACGTCTTTCTTAAGGTCTTGAACAGCATCCCATAACTGTCTAGCAAACCAGCCTAGAACAGACAGGACAGCGCCAATAATAAGATTAATTACTTGTTGGTCTTCCATTATGCAAGCGCCTGTGATGTAGTCAAGTATACGTTAGTACCATTACTTAAGTAAGAAATAAGATATACGCCAGCAGTAGAAACTACTGTTAAGAAACTTGAATCTACTTTTGTAGTAGCGGCAGCACTAATTGCATATCCACCAGAGTTGTCTAGTAAAACGTAACCTGATTGACCAGCAGTAATGTTGGTAAAGGTTAGCGTTCCTGTACCTGTAGGCGTACATGAAAAATTATTAGTCACATTCATGTCAAAAGACAAGTCAGCATCGGTAGTCACAGTACCACGTTGTGATGTGGTGAATGTTTGTAGTGCGTTAGTGTAAGCAGTATAAGCTGAAACAGGCGTTGCTACACGACTAGATAACTGAAACTGTGTGCCATCATAAACAACCTCAATTGCTTGACCTGAAGTAATGTCACCAGCAACAAGAGCAGTTGTGCCATTTTTAGTAATATTTTTAGCGCCAATAGAGTTAATATTGAGCGTTGTAGCACCTGTGTTAGTGCCTGCCGCAACAAATGTAAAGCGCTGACCTGTTGCATAAGCTGTCATGCCTAAAGTAGCAGTTGCTGTGATAGTGTCTGTACCCGATACAGGAGTTAAGTATTGCAGGGTATTATCTTGCACTTGACTTGCGCCTGCGTACATAGAGCGCACAGTAGCAACACCTACGTTTGTATGAGCATAAGTACCCATAGGCAAGTTAGCGGTAGGCACAGTCTGACCATCAGATGCAATAGAGCCTGTAAGAGCAGTAGAGATGTCTGATAGCGTAGAGTTCGCCCATGTTGATGATATGGTAGTACCTGTAACTACAGGATTACCTGCTGGGAGGTTATACGTCCCTGAACCGTTACGTGCCATTTATTGCTCTCCTTGTGATACTGCTAACGCTGGTAAAGTTGATACAGGAGCATTTACTTTGCCAGCCTGATTAATCATTCTTGCTGCTAAAGATTTAAATGCAGCGCTTTTGTCTGCCATAAATGCTAATGCTGCTTTAGGGTCACCTGCTAACAATGCAAGGCCAGCAGGGTTTTTGTTCATTTCTAACAATGCTCTACGTTCTGCTACTTTTAATGTATCAATAATTTTTGATTCTTGTGCATTTAATCCTGCAATAGCTGGTACTTCTTTTGCAATTTCTTCTTTCAATCCACGAGCCAAAGCTTTTTGAGCTTCAGTTGATGCAGAACCAGCTTCGCCATATTTGCCTGATAAAACTTTATATGTTCCTTGCTTAAGTTTTTGAGCAAGTTGCACAGGAATATTTTGTTGAGCCATTTCAAGCATAGGTTTATTAGAAGCCATAAATTCTTCACCAATATTTCTAATTGCATTTACGTCAGAAACAGGTGCTACTTGATTAGCAAACTTTTGTTCTACATCACCAAGTCTTTGCATTACATTTTGCTTGTTAATAACAGCATTTGATGAAGTTAAAGCGTTTGCAATTTGCTCATTAATATCGCCAATTTTACCTTTTAATTTTTCAACGCCTGCATTTGTAGGATTGATTCCTAGTTCCAACAATGTATCAATTGCAGTTTGTGCTTGACCTGATTTTAATTGCTTTTCAGTTGGCTTAATTGCGCTTTGCATTAAGACTTTAGCTGTTTTATTTGTTAGTTGAGCTGCGGCTGGAAGCGCTGATGATAAACCACCTTGAACCATAGCTGCCGTGGTTGCATTTTCAGGATTATCTAAAACACCAATACCATAACCTTCAACAGCACCTACACCACCACGAATTAAAGCGTCAGCAAGTTTAGATTTAGTTGCAGCATTGCCCATGTTAAAACCACCACTAGATAGCAATTCAGCATATTTAGCAGCTTGAGGGATTTTAGATGCGACAGAGCCTAATGCGCCAGGAATTGCAAAAGCAGCGCCAACGTCTGTTGCACCACGACCAATACTAGCAAAGTCTTTTGATGTTATCATGCGATTATCATCAACTTGCTTTGGTGCTAACCTTGATTCAACTCTTGATTGTAATTCTTCACCTGTAACGCCAGGCAATACACGGCCTGCAAATTTAGCAGTTTCGCCAATCATGCCACGACCAATATCACCTAAATCCATTACTCCAGATTTAAGTAATGATAGATAATTTTGCGATACTTTTTCTTGAGGTTTTTGTGGCTTAACTCCAAGATAAGCATCAGGATTAAAATTGCCTAAATATTCATCAGGGTTAAAATCAGCCATTATTGAACTCCCAATTTTTGCTTAATCGCTTTTGCTCTTGGGTCATTAGGGTTTGAATTAGCCCATTGTAATGCTTGTTGGTCTTGACCTGACATTCCCTTTGATTGTTGTTTTGGAGCATATTTAGTAATAATTCCTTCAACAGTTTTAAGCGCTTCAAGTCTACGAGAAACAGGAATTGTAGAGTCACCAATTTGACCAGCCATTTGTGTGTAAAGTTGAACATCACGGTCAGACTGTGGGCCTTCCATACGAGGCATTTTAGCTACTAATTGACCGCCAATGGCACGCAATTGGTCAGCTTGAGCAGCGCCAGAAGGAGAAACTCCAACCATAGCACCAGCAACGTCAGCAATAGTTCCTAATCCGCTACCTGTTGGTTTTACTTTGCCTGTTAATATAGAACGAGCTTCATTAACAATGTCAGGAGCGCCAGCCATATTAAATTCACGTTTAGCACTAGCTTCTCCACCAAATTTAGCGGCTGCAATATCACTTTGCAATTGTGGAGTTTGTGCAGCAGGTAAAACAGCTTGACCATTTAATGGCATATTTTCCATTTGACCTGTGCGAGCATTAAATCTAGCATAACCTTGACCTGTAGGAATTGCTTGATAATAAGGAGTTGCTGGTGTAGATTGTTTAGGAACAGCTACTAAATCCATATAATTTTTTGTTTGTGCAAATTTAGCTAAAGATTGTGAAGTAAAATCTGAAGGGCTTACTGTGCCAAACATTGATTTTTCTGTTGCATCTTTAGGAACAGAATAAACGGGTTGACGTGTAACGGGGTCAATAAATACTTCACCTGGAGCGCCTTTAAGTAATTGTCTATCTTTTCCTGCCAATTTAGCTTTAACTAATTCAGGAGCAAACTCTGGCATTGCTGATAATTTTTCTTGAAATTTAACAGGGTCAGTTTCACTTAATGCTTCAGCATATTTTTTAGCTTTAGATGTTTGATATTCGCCATATTGCTTCATAGCGCCTTGTTCTTGTTGGCCTGCTTGATACTTACCATACAAGTTAGATAATTGTTGCGTCCAGCTAGGAGCTACATAATGACCTGACACCATTTGACCTTGAGGGGCTTCTTGTTGACGTAACGCATCAGCAAACCTTAATCTACGTTGTAGCTCAAGTTGCATCATTGTGTCATCTTGAGGCATTTGGTCTTGAGTTTGACCGAAATCCATAATTCCCATATTACACCCCTAACAATGCGTAATTAACAGCTCTAAATCCATCTGCTTCCATAACAACAGCTTCAGGAATGACTTTTTCAACTTCTTGAGCCATAACACCAATTTGTCTGCCTTCTGGTAAATCATAGCCATCTTTGTAATTGTATGAATAAAGATTAAGACCATTATCCAATGTTCCAATCTTTTTAATATTTTCTTTTAAACGCTCATCAGATTTGCCAAAAGCTGCCATGCCACCCAAATTCATTAATCCACCCATAAAGTTACCAGATGCTTGATTTTGTGCATTAGTAGCCCCCAATTGAGCGTTGTAACCTGCTTGTGTTGCACCAAGAATATCAGCACCACCTACGTTAGCTTGTTGAGGTGTTGGAGCAAAATTTGGGTTTTGCACTTGAGAGCCTGTACGTAACGCATTAATGACGTTAATAGGTTGCATTTGATTGTAGGCTTGTTGATTAAACGCTTGTTGGTTAGCATTAAGACCCATGCCCATGCCACCTGTAATAGCAGCCAATTGACGGTCATTTTGACTCATAGCTAATTGACGTTTAGCATTTTCGTAAGCCTCTGTTCCTGCCGCAATACCTTGATTAGCCAAGCGAGTATCAGATGATTGCTGTTCTTGAGCAATTTGTGGGGCTAGGCGAGCCATAATAGCGTCAGAGTATGATTGACCAGGGTCGATGCCATAAGAAGGCAATGTAGACATATCAACACCAGGCTGACTTAACACTTGGTTAGCATATTGCAAGCCTGTGTTAGCCGTATCCATTAACCCAGCATTTAGTTGAGTTGTTTTATCAAGAATAGCTTGCTGTTCAGGAGCTAATGTTTGTGTGGCAGTATATAAAGTATTGCCATACGGGTCTGTGCCAGGATTAGCCGTGTAAGTTAAGTTACCATAAGGTGTTACTTGATTAGTACGGTTTGCAGCAGCAGTTGCTCTTGCGGCTTCTAAATTACCAGCAGCAGTAGCTGTAGCAGCGCCTGTATAGTCTGGTGCTGGAGGTGCAGAGGCTTTACCCATATTTAATTCCTTTATCTATTCCAATTAAGCATTTTGCAGTTTTCAGGCCACAATGTCATTATTAACAAGTCACCGTTACGACCTGCATCTTTTAAAGTTGTTTCTATTACAAAACCAATCTTATGATTGAGTCTTATTGCTTTTAGGTTGTCAGCTTCAACGGTAGCGGTAAAGCGTTTAACCTTAACTTGATTAAAAATATAGTTAGCTACTGCAAACCAATATTCTCTCGTAGGCGGTGAATCAATGCGTTGATGACCAAACATATTGTTACCGTTGTAATTCTCAAATGCCGTACCAGCGACAATAACACCGTCTACCTCCCATCCAAGAGCAGTCATGCCTTCAGTAAAAGCACCGACTTTTTCCATAACCCAGCGAGCAACATGTTCGCCTGTAACAATCATAGGATTGCGCCACCTTCAATTACAATGTCAGTTGCTACCCAACGTACTTGCAAGTTTTGAGCTGACACCTTAACAATAGGTGCGCCATAGTAACCAACGCCATTTAGACCTTGCCAATTTTGCAATACAGTTAATGAGCCACCCCATGATGTAGCATCCCATAAAGAGGAATCCCATGTACCATAGGTAGAAGGTGCAAATGTTAAAGGTGCAGCAGTATCATCAATGTTAAAGTCAATGTTAATGCCAGCGTAAATAGCAGGGCTACCATCTGTACGGAAAATAGGGCGTGACATAGTAAAGCGTTTTAATGAGCCAGCACTATTAAAGCTGTTAAATGCTTGTAAGCCAAAAGCAGTAATGTTATTACCACCATCAGAAGTGCCTGTATAAGCCTTTACTACAGAGCCATTGAAGCCCATAAAAGGCTCATCATGATACATTTCCATACAGTTAGCTTGCCAACCTGTGTAGTTGCACCAAGCGCCTGTAATAGTGTTCATTACATATTGTTGTTGATTTGCACCTTGTTGAACAGGCACGTTTAACCATAGTTGATTGATTGTAGGAACGTACATAAGTTGCCAACCAAAGTTAGCAGCATATTGTGTAATAGACTCTGAAATAGCGTATTGAATCTTGTCTGTAATAGCAACACGAGGTTGAACACGTGATGATTGTAAAGCGCCTGACAATGGCACTACACCATCTTGACAGATAATAAGCATATCACCAGCGTACTTATACAAAGCTCTAGCGCCAATAGGTGCGCCAATATCCCATACACCTACCATAGACCAATTATTAGGGTCTGAAGGGTCAATACCTTGATATACAATAACTTGACCACGATTGGTCATAATAACGTAGTGGTCATTAACGCCTGTACCAGCATCAATCGTCCATGTGCCGTGAGCGACAATGTAACCGCCTCTATTCATAAATGGTGCAATGTCTACAGCATTTGCTGCACCTGCAATAGAATCAACACCTAAATACCATACTTTAAGTGTATTTTTTTGTATAAAGAATTGACGTTCAGCGTATAAAATAGGGTCTTTTAATGTAGAAGCTGTAACCCCTGTAATAGTAGGAGTCGTCCATGTAGTGCCGTCATAGTTGCGAGGTGCATCTACACCATTAGCCATTGATAAAAAGTTACCACCAGCCGTTGCAATGTTACAATAGCCCCATTGTGCGTTAGTTAAGCCTGTTACTACAGCAGCCCCTACAGCACCTTGAGATGTTACGTCATATACTCTAGTACCAGCAATTGCAAATAGCTTGTCTGTAGCTGCACCAGAGTAAGCCATAATAGTTTCTACTTGACCTGAAATACCTGTAGCCCAATTAACATAGCCACCACGTAATGTACACTCTGTCGTTGCAGGAAACCAATTTTGTAGTGTTACAGCTTCATTTGGGGCCATTGCTGTAAGTGAATCTCTTGCGTTCCAACCACCTACTGGCGCTGGCAATGATACTGGCTGTGATACAGCTCGTTTTGCTCTTGCCATGATTATGCTCCGTAGTTAGCGTCTGGAATGTTCTCCCAACCAATTAACACATTGGCTGTTCTTGGTGCGAGTGATAGTGTTGGTGAACCTGCATCGTTAGCTTTAGCAATGTTAAGTTGCATATCATAATCACGTTGGAAGGCTGATGTATCAAAGCCTTTAATTTCAAAGTATTTCTTTTTCAATGCTAACACAATTAAGCGATTAGGGAATATACATGTGTCAGTATCAGCTAGGAATTGAGGTTGGCCTACACCTGCTGCCGAGTCTGCCCAATTAGCAGAGATATATTCAAAACTTAAATATTCATTTGTAGATGTTAAAGGCCAAATCTGAAACTTTTGACCCATAATGCGCCAACGGATACGAGGGCCTGTTGAGATATAGCTAGACTTGAGCCATTGCCATTGTTGTGGAGTTTCAGGGCCTAACATTTCCCAGCGTTTAGACTTGTCGTATTGTGTGCGGTCTGTAATACGGTCAAAGCCTGATGGCAAGCTATACATGACTTGACCAAAGGTATATTCACCGTTGCCGTCACCTGTTGCTGCACTATTAATGGTAACTGTTGTACCTACTGCGGATACTACCTGTGTGCTTTGAATAACGCCTAAACCTTGCACCTGAAAGTTAGATGCGCCATTAGCGTTAAGAAATGCGACTGCTGCTGAATCAACACCTGTGATTACAGATGTGCCTTCAAGAATAGCACCATCAGATTGCACGTATTGTGAGTACCAATCATACTCTACGTTTAGAGCTTCCCATGGATACTCTCTCGCAAGTTCGTTACCTGCTGCATTAATTAAATAATACATTTGCTGTACGTCAGTTGCTACGTTACCGACTACCGTATTAGGGATAGCCAAGCCCATTTCTGCTGACGCTTGTTGCACTAATTGCAAGAGAGTTGTTGCCATATTATTCCTCTACAGTTTGCTCTGCCTGTGCCTTTTTAGGCACGGCTTTGGGTTTGTTTGCTTGTTGAGCTAACTCGGCAATTTGCAATTCCATACGAGCAATAATTTCATCTCGTTTAGATAATTCATCAGCTTGTTGTTGTACCAATGCTGTGTCTTTTGCGCTTCCCAAGTAAGCCTTTGCTTTGTCACGTAGAGCAAGAGGTGACATACCTGCTGCCATACCCAATGTATTTAATTGAGCATCAGAAGCTGCCGCTACCTGTTCTACTGTGTAAAATTTGAAGTGTTTTAATTCAGCAGCAATCGCTGCATTTAAGACAGGCCAATCATTAAGTAACGTACCTTCAATATCGCCATCAGTCTTTTCATTTTGGTATCTTGCCCATTGTGTAGGGAAGCGTTGTTTGTGTTCATCAACAGCAAATGTGTCAATTACAGTTAAGTTATCGCCTGGCACTTCAATCAAGATGAAGTCACGCATCTCCATAATAGGACGGCCTTCTAAAGCGCTTTTGAACTCGTTGTTAATTGCACGTTGATAAAACTTCACGTTTAATCGTGAATCTGGGTTATTTAAATCAGTTTGATACATTAGAATCTCCAAAGTGGTTTGGGGTTTGTAGATAGCTCTCGGAATGAAAACTACCTAGAAACCCACCTCCCGAAAGAGGTGAGAATCAATCAGATTAAACTGAAGCTTTACCGAACCAACCGTACTCACCTGAAGCAAGCGCTGTAGATGGAGCGATATAAGCGCCACCTGTTGAAGTCGCTACAAATGTAGTAGTGTTGATTGAGCAAGATGTTTCACTAGCAGTAAACGCATTACCAGCTTTAGCAAAAACATAACGCAAGCCGTCTGAACCAAACACTTCATTACCCAATGGACCAAATGTAGGGATTAATGTTGAGCCGTCTTGAGCTAGGTTAGTTGATGTTGCAGAAGTAAGGTCTACGCCAGAGATAGGGGTTACTGAATATGCCATGTTATATCTCCTTAAGCAGTTAGAACGCCAGAGAATTGAGGACCAGAGCTTGTCATGTTACCAGCCCAGCCAATCAATTTCACTACAGCGTCTTGGTTTACAGATTGACGTTCGCCACCGATAGGAGCAAAGTTGCGGTCTGCGTGTGGACGGAAGTAAATGTAGTTTGTATTCAAGAACCACATGTGGTTTGCAGTTGCTTGCGAACCAATACCGCCACCTAATACTACGTCAGCAGATGTACCGCCACCATAGAATTTCAATGAAGCGAAACCAGCAGCGCCTTCTTCAGCAGAAGTTACACGTTGGATAGCTTGCAATGAGTTTACATACAATGAGTAGTAGTTGTTATCAGCAACAATCAAGTCAGCCTTGTCATTACCACGAACTAGCTTGATAGCCAATTGTGTCATGTAAGATTGAATGTTAGCAGCAGAAACAGCAGCACCACCGTTAGTTACGCCAGAGAAAGCTTGGTTACGCCAGAAAGACCATGTAGCACGGTTAATACCACCATAAGTACCTGTTGATGGGCTATCAGCTACAGCAGCAGCCAAACCTGTCAAGTTCTTACCACCGTTACCTGTACCGTTACCATAGATGTCTGTTTGGATACGGTTAAGCAATTGACCTTCAGCAACTTGAACACGACCTTCTAACAAGTCGATGATTGCTTCTTTTGAACTGTTTTGCAACATTTCAAGGCCAGAGATTGTAACTGCTGACGCATATTGAGCGATAGGGAATTGAGCTGCTGAAATTGGGCTGTTAGGCGCAATGTTCAAAGTTTCGTAACCGCTGTATGAGTTAGTGTTGTTAGTGTTAGTATCGTTGTACATGATTTCTTCTAAAATCACGTTACCGCCAGAGAATGGGCGTACGTTACCACGTTTGCGTAAACGGTCTAGAACCGCATTGTTTAGTGTTACGTTGTCAGCCAATTTGCCACTACGACTTTGAATGGTAGTTGCAATAATGTCTGACACGGTTGAATTGGCAAATGCCATAATGTCACTCCTTATTTATTGTCAGATTAAACCGCTAGAATGTGCTTCCATGGCAGCCATGATTGCTTCTCTAGCAGAACTTGCGGTCTTACCACCATTGGTCGCTGACGCTGTAGGCGTTGTTGATTTTGGTGAGAGTACCTTTGCTTTGGCTTGGGCTACCTTTTCTCGTTGAGCCGCTTCAGATTTCTGTGCATGTGTTGCATTTACTTTCTGAAATACGTCATCGTTTAATCGGATAGCTTTGTCATAAGCTGATTGAAGGTCGTTTGCCATTCCGCTTTGGAGTAATCCAGCCATGGTTTCACGCACTTCGTCAAAATAAGGCTTGTCATCTTTGAAAGATGCAATCTCATTCTGCAATTGAGTCTGTTCCTGCATTTCTTGTTGTTGCTGGAATTGACCCCATTGATTCTTTATTTGATTCAACTCTTGCGCTATTGACGAGAATTGTGGGTCATAACCTGTTTGGCCTGTAATAGCACCTAGATTAATACCGTAGTCATTAGCTAATTGTTGAAACACATTTAACTTCTGTTCAGGTGTTCCTGCTACTAATTGAGCATGAGCATTACCTAATTGTGTAACCCATTGTTGTGGTGCTACACCATATTGCCTTAATAATGGTTCAAAAGGACGGATAGCTTCAACGATTGGAGCTGCCATATCCCATTGGTTTTTGTAAGTTGACACACCTTTTGCATAATCAGCTTCACGTTGCTGAATATAATCCTGCAAAGTAGGGTCTAATTTGCCCCAATGTTCCTCATAATCCTTTTTCCATGAACTAGGACGAGGTTTTGCTTCAACTTTTACTTCTTCTTGCTCATAATTATCATCAGATGCCTCTGTAACGCTTGCCTCGCTCTGCTGTGACGTTTTTGCAAACTTTCCTGATGTATCCCTAGGTCGTTCGCTTTTAACGCTTTCTACAGCTTCTGTTGAGGTCGATTCTTGTGTTACTTCTGGTTCTGTTGATTCAATAGCATTTTCGATTGTATCTCGAAGGCTAATTGGTTCATCCAGAGTAGTCTGGTTTTCCATTTTGCTTTCCTTGTGTCAAATATATTTTACATTAAGCTGTTAATACGTAAGCCCAATTGCCATTGCCTAGTGAAGTGAATGTTGCAACTTTCAATGTTGTCAATGAAAGTGCTGCATCTGCTGTGCCACCGTTTAATTTGTAACCTGAAGCAGGCCAAACTTTAATTGTGTTAGCTGTGTTGTTAAATACTGTGTATGTATCACCTGGCGCTGCATCTGATGGTAATGTTGGGCCATAGTTAGCAGTTGAGGTTGTGTATTCAACGATTGATGTTGGTAGAGTTTGACCACCTTGAGCTGCTGCTGATGCAGTTTGCGCCAAAGATACAAAGCCTACGATTGCTTGTGCTGATAGGCCAGCGTTACCTGAACCTGTTAATGTTTTTACTAATGCCATTTGTTGCTCCTTGTTAAGTTATTTCCACTTACCTCTGTGGCGTTCCATTACTTCGTAAATTAATCGCTCTTTCAAGCTGTTATCCTTTGGACGTTCAGGATTCTTGATAGGCATGTCACCTGCCTCAATACAGTTGTTACGCTTTAAGTGTTCTCTGTGGTCACGCTTACCCTCAATCATGCGACCATCAATCATTGACTGATAAGGTTTAACATCGTCTTGAATGTAAGGGCCTGCGTTTTCTCTTGGGCCGTAGTATTCGTCAGCAGGTATTAGCTTGAAAGTAATTGGGTCTTGTATCCAGCGTTTAGAGCCTGACTTTTCTTTCTTACCAAATATCTTTTCGTGATTGTCTTGAAATTCTTTTGTTATCGTGCGAGTCTGTATAGAATCGCCTGTGATGTCATTAATAGCCGCCATACGTTCTATTCCAATTAGGCATGATTTGACCGTTAGGACTCATCGTGTTTGGATTGTTTACTTGACCCATGTTAGGGCCAATAGACTGTTGTTGCATTGGTGTCATTTGTGGCATAGTGTTTGATTCAGGCATTGACATATCGCCACCAGATAAATTCTTATCACCACCACGTAGCATAGACACTAGAGCTGAAATCTTGTCGCCAAAGCCACCAAAGTTACCTTGTTGTTGAGCATTAGGCTTGTCAAACATACCAGCTTGACCAAACTTGTTTTCAGGTGTGTAGGCATTAGTGCCTTGTGACCAACCTTCAGGGAAAAATGACATATAGTTCCTTACATTAACATTAGTAAAAGAGCTTCATCTTCTTGCTCTTGCTGTATTCCACGAATCTTATCCATAATGCGACTAACTAGCTCTGCGTTTTGAGCTAACTTGCCGTAATCAATGGAGTTGACTGATAAACCTTGTGACGGCTTGACGTATTCTGCTACTTCTTCTTTTAACTCTTGTGCTACAGGGTCTGCAAACACACTAGCAAGATATTCTTTCATCTCTGCACGAGCAGATAGCTTAATGTGTTCTTTTTTCTTCTTACCAATACCACCTTTAGAACCCCATACATCAGGATTAGGTGTTACAGCTTTTACTAGGGAGTTAAACGCAGTTGTTGCAAAGGCACTAAAGCCAAACATGATTAAACCGCTTCAGCTACAGGCTCTGTAATAACAAGAGCATTAGGGTCAGCAGGCCAATTAATTGTTAAAGCAGCTATTTCATCTACATTTGTGCAAGCATTGATAGCTGTTACAGCGTTAGCAACAGTAGTGCGAATAGACTCTCTCCATGCACTCCATGCAGGGTCAACAGTTGTAGATGTTTCCACAGCTTTAATTACCATCCAATCTGTAGGAAATAGCAAAGAATAAGCAGTAGCGTTTAAATCTTTTAAGGCTTGAGTTTTTACATCAATTAAAGGTTTTGCAACTGATGTAATTGTTAAAGTTGCTTCATTTAAAATTTCTGAATTGTTATAATATTTTCCATCTTTAAATTCACCAACCGTAACAACTAAAACTAATCCTAAATTTTGCAAATCTTGTTCGCTAGCTTGTTGTAACCAGGCTAAAGGATATGTAATGCCATCAATAACAAATTGTGTTCCATCTACAATATATTGATTGCTTTCTTGTCTGTAATACATTATGGATTCCCTTTAGCGTTTTGATTTTTAAATGCAGATTTTAATGAAGGACTTAAAATTGTAGAAGTCCAAGTATTTGTGCCTGTAGAATTATAACTTGTAGATGTTGTAATTAACTTAAATCCATTAGACAATCTATCGGCTTGAGTTCCAAATGTCACAGCATTACCATTAATTGTTAATGTTTCAGGAGTTCCGTTGCACCAAATAAATGGACCATCTGTGCTTACATTTCCTACAAAACTTCCCGATGTGGCAACTGTTGTACTTGCAAGATTAGATGTACATAGTGCTTTGAAGCCTGTAGGTGGAGTGTAAGCCCATGAGCGCTGACCAAAGTTAGCGTTAATAATAGCAGATGAGTTTGCTGTATAGTTTCTAAAGAACACGTTTGTTGAACTTATACTATCAATAGAAAAGTTTAACGCACCTTGACTTACATTGTTTTTGTAGAATGTAACGGTACTTGCATCGCAATTAACAGCAACAGCAATAACATCGTTAGTAGTCCATGAAGAACCATAAGCAGATGCACCACCTGAAGATGTTTCTTTGTTTCCGTTATTTAAATAACCAATATACTGTCCAGCATCATTAGCAATTTTTAATGAAATTGTTGAGCCTACAGTATTTATATATTCAACATACCATTTTCCCGTAGAAGGAATTTCTATTGAGCAATCTGCTTGACCTCCAGAACTTGATGTTTGAGTTAAATTTGCTTTACTAATAGTAACGCTAGAATCTTTATCAAGTGGATTTAGTACGCAATAATTACTGTTAGGCTGTGTACCTGCTGAACCATTACCACTAGGCACATCTTTCATCCAACAATCACTTACACCTGCACTACGAGTAAAGTTAGTCAGCGTCCAGTTGTTACTGTTACCGCTTGAATCTGCACCTAGTGTTGTTGTGCTTGTGCCGTTAGAGAATGGCAAGTAAAAGCCATTAGTGCCGTATGTGCCTGTGTATTTCTTGGCTACCCATTGACCTGATGTAGCGTCTGTATTGCCGAATGATGATGGAGTGAGGGCTTGACCGTCAATGAAGTTGACTTCTGTCATGTCGCCATCAAAATAACTACTACCAGATACATTTCTTCCAAGATTTTGAGAAATATTATTATTAATTGCAGTTTGATAATTTTGTGAAATTGTTGTTGAACGACCTGCATAAGAAACAGGAGAGCCAAGTTGATTTCCATTTACATATACTTTACATCTGTTGGATGCAGTTGCATTAGTAGTATTAAAAGCAACAACTATGTGATACCAAGATGCAGGGTCACGATAAGTATTTGCAAAGCCATAGTCAAAATCTTGACTAACACCTTGCGTTCCGCTTTGGATTCTAATTGAGTCAATTATTCCAGACGGTGAATATGAAGCAAATGCAAAACCAGTTTGTTGGGTATTTCCGCTTCCAGAATATGCGTGAAGTAAAAATTGGTCTGTACTATCTGCCAATATTTGAGATTTTTTAATCCAAGCAGACCAAGTCCAAGTTTGTCTATTTCCAGCACTTGCAGGAGTGCGAGCTAAATATTGACTGCTTGCACTTTGAAAGCGCAAAGAGTTACTAATATTGTACCCACCGCTACTAATAGCATTTTCGTTAGCTAGAATACCCATTAACTATTCCTTTTGTTTTGCGCTACTCTTTTATAATTTCAATCCATGATGTTGTTGTTTCATCCCATGTATAAAATCCATTTTCAGGCATAGCTACAGGAGCTTCCCATAGCCATGTAGATTCATTTAATATCCATGATTCAAATGGTTTTGGAGCGTAAAACACATCATTTGTTGTGTCGTATGTATAACCAATTCCTGCATAATTGCCACGCAAAGGATTGTTTTCTGGATGTTTATTTCCAAAAGTATTGTAAGATGTTTGAATCCACTCGCCAGGAGTGGAATCTACAAAAGTATCAAAAAACTCTTGTTCAACTACAATAACTTGTATTACTTTGCCATTTAAAACTTTAGCGAAGTGGCTCACGATGTATAACTCCCACTAGCTGTAAATTTAATAATAGTGTCTGAACCGCTTGTAGTAATTGTAGGGCTTCCTGTAGTGATGCCTGAATAATTTGCAGTAGGAACTGAAATAATAACTACGCCTGAACCACCTGCACCACCTGTACCACTAGCATACGAACCGCCACCACCACCGCCTGTGTTTACTGTTCCAGAAGTTCCTGTTGTAGTGCCAGAGCCTGCACCACCGCCACCTGAACCACCAGTTCCAGCAGTACCTCCTCCATAAGAGCCGCCACCACCACCACCAGCATAGGTTGCGCTACCTAAAGTAGATGAAAGTGTTGTTCCAGCCCCACCGTTTCCTGAAATTGTAATAGTATTTGCATTTCCACCAACGGCAGAAGCACCACCACCACCACCTGCTGGATATGGTGCAGCAATTTGTCCGCCATTGCTACCACCAGCATTTCCTTGACCTGAAGTTCCTGAACCGCCATTAGTAGTTCCAGAAGCATATCCGCCACCGCCACCACCTGAACCACCTGAATATCCACTTAAATCACCAGCATTACCTGTTCTACCGCCAGCGCCACCACCTATTGCAGTTGCAGAAATTCCACTCCCAATTAATGATGAATTTCCACCATTTGTTGCAGCCGCACCGCTTGTTGAGCCAGTTCCACCTGTACCGCCAGCACCAATGGTTACCGTATAAACTTGACCAGGAGTAACTGACCCGAATGAAGTTATTAATCCACCTGCACCGCCACCACCTGATGCACCGCCAGCGCCACCAGCAACAACAGCATAAGTTAAAGTGTATGATAAAAAGCTAGCACCTATACCAATCCATGAAGTTCCGTTATAAAATTCAAATGCAGATAAAGTTGTATTATATCTTGAGTAGCCATTAGCAGGACTTCCAGGTCTTTGTGCTGTTGTACCAGAAGGCAAACCTAAATAACCTGTGCTTGAATTTGCTTGGTCTGATACATTAGTTGGAGTTACAGTTAAAGCATGAGTATGCGTAGTTCCAGAAGCACTATTAGTTGTTGAACCTGTAATTGTGCTTGGAGTGCCAAGCGTTACTGTTCCACTACCTGTAATAGTAGTGAAATTCATACCATTGCCAGCAGCTACTGAAGTTACTGTACCTGAACTGCCTGCCGCACTTAATGTGCCAGCACTAAATGTTAATCCAGAGCCTACCGTTACATTGCTAAATCCACCTGAACCATTACCATATAAGATAGATGTTCCTGATGTCGCTGGAGCATAATCAGTTCCTGATGTAGCAGCAGAAATAGCAGTTCCATTGCCCTTTAACAATCCTGTGACGGTTGTTGATAAAGTAATAGCTGGAGTAGTTGTAGATGTTGCTACAGTTCCTGCCAAACCATTAGCGCTTACAACAGATACTGAAGTAACAGTACCAGAGCCTTTGCTATTAAACGTATTCCAATCAGTTGATGTCAAATAACCATTGGTAGATGTGTTAGCTGCTGCCATAGAGATAGCAGGTGTTGTACCACCACTAGACACGACAGGAGCTGTACCTGTAACAGAAGTTACTGTGCCACCGCTTGATGGAGAAGTATTGGTAATAGTGAAGTTAGGATAAGTTCCTGTAACGCTAATACCTGTGCTTGCTGTCAATGCTACTGTTTGGTCAGGAGCTGTATTTGTAATAGTAAACGTACCACTAGATGTAATAGGGCTTCCTGATACGCTAATTCCCGTACCTGCTGTTGCCGCTACGCTAGTAACTGTGCCTACGCTTGCAGAACCACCCAATGATGTTGGCGTTCCATTAATTGTAATTGAGCTATTAGCTAACTGTGCGTTAGTGATTGTGCCTGACAAATCCGTTGTAGGAATCGTTGAGCTTGCTGTCAATGCTAACGTGCCAGAGCCTTTAACGTAACCAGTTAAGGTTGTAGCTCCAGTACCGCCATGGTCAACGCCTAGCGTGCCTGTAATAATGCTTGCAGGTACTGATAATGGAGTTGTTTGCTTAACGTAAATGTGACCTGTAGAGCTATTAACAAAAGTTACCACGCCAACTTGAACTGTAATTCCTGTAGGTGGAATTGTGTTCATTAATTGACCAGCAGAGTAAGGGCTTAAGTAAAGCACTTGTCCTACTGTAAATGTACTTGTGTTTACATTGTCAATAGTACCTTGCGATGTTACATAGCCAATAGCACCATTAGCAATAGCGCCATTAGTTAAACCAATTACAGAAGATGTTGCAGCTACGTCAGCTTTAGCTAACGCAACATTAGGATATGTTTGACCGCTTGATGTTCCTGTAACGTAAACAGGTGAGCCATTAGGAATGGTTGAACCTGTATTGTTAATTACCTTAAAAATTAAGTCTTGGCTAATATGAACTGCTAATGCAGATGAGTCATTGTAAAAAGCAAGAGCTTTCTCTGTGCTGTCATACCAAACACGACCCTCTAAATAAGCAGGGGCAGTTGTAGGAGTGAAGTTTTCATAATCGCTAATAGTTGGGCTGGCTTGCGTAGCGCCTGTAGCCAATACTACATTACCTGAACCTGTTGTTGAGGCAGCAGGGAAAGCGCCAACGTCTGTGTACGATAGTACAACAGTACCTGTATATCCGTTTACACTTGTAACAGAGTCAGTATTGTCTATCTTTTGCCAGACAGAGCCATTATAAACAGCCCAATCGCCAATGTTCCAGTCAGTAATGCCATTAAGATTAGTATTACCAGCAACAGATACAACATAGTAATAACCTTTCGTACCTGAACTAGACACCAATGTAGGCGTATTAGTTGTAGCGTTCCATGTGCCTTGATAGTTTAAGTCACCCATTGCAGGGATTTGACTTACAGGCACTTTGCCACCTGAATCAAGTGTTGCTACACCATTAGCAGAGCCTGCGTTTAAGTAAGCAGCAGTACCAAGTGAGCCTGGTTGCACAGCAGTATCAGCTTTAGCACCTTGAGCAGCAGTAGCAAATGATGACGAATTATATCCGCTATCTTTAATTAGCTTACCTGTTGTCAAGTTAAATGCTGCAAAGTTATTAGCTACAGCACTAGCAGGGCCTGTTACATCACCAGCAGACAGCAATACAGCCTCTGAAGGTAAGTCTAGGAAAACATCCTTTGTGCCACTACCGAAATAAACTAATGCGCCACCGTTAGATGATGACAATACAGTTGTACGTTGTAACAAGTTGCCAGCAGTAATGTAAGTACCAATACCTACTTCCCACTCGCTGTTAGTGTTGTCTACAATTGTGTAGTAAGTAGTGTTGCCGTTACCAACAACAGAGAATGGCTGATAGTTAGTTTGAGCGCCAAGAAGTACGGCATCACCTGTACCAGCAACAGCAGTTGTTTCTAATACTCTATCCGCTAGAACTAATGCCATGTTATTGAACGCCTATGATTTTGCCATCAGCTCCACGAACGACCTGTTTCGGCTTTGTTAATTGTTGTACCAAGTTACTATGTGCAGCTTGTTGTTGCATCATTAAGTCTTGATTATGTTGAGCTTGAACAGCGACCATAGAGGCCATGTTGTTGTTAATTGCTTCAACTAGGCTTGATAGTGCAGAAGTAGGTTGCTCGATGCCACCAGGAGTGACCTCTGTAAGCGTTTCCTGCTCTCTAGACGCATTAATATCAAGTGACTTAAGGTGTAGGTCAGTTTTAGCATTAATTTCAGCCACAACGACTTTAGTTTGGTTATCCAAGTCAGCTTTATATCGTTCAAACTCAAGTTTCTGCGTTTCAAGTTGCATACGCATCTGTTCAAGTTGTGCTTCCATCTGCATTTTCTGTGCTTCAGCTTGCGCTTTAATCTGTTCAGGCGTTGGTTGTGGTGGTTGAGGATTAGCAGCCAATTGTGCTTGCTTTTCTTTCTCTTTATCAGCAAATGTATCAAATTCACCTTCAAGAGTACGACCAACACGGAAGCCTTGTACGCCAAACTTAAGCAAGTCCATCAATAATGGTGTCATTTCAGGTACTTGTTGTGCGCCTTGTATAGCTTTCTCAATAAATGCGCTAGTAGCTTGTAAGAACTCTACACGGTCTGCTTTCTCTTGCATCTCGTCAGCGTACAACATAGAGTCAGTTGACACTTCTACACGGAATGTACGCATAGGATTGTCTTTTAATAATGCAATCGCTTGAGGAACTAACTGTTTGTCTACATCACTCAACAACTCTGCGCCACCAATTTTCATAATGGTTTCAGGTTGGAAGTGTTGGCAGATAATTTGCGCTTTAATACGTAAGATTTGTGATGCAAAGCGAGCCACTTCGTCTTGGTATGTCTTTAGACGTAATGTAGCGTACTGACCCTTGATTTGCTGTGCAGTTGCTGTTTCAGAAGCTACAGACGCACCACGAATAATGTCAGAGATACCTGTAATATCGTAAATTTGGTTCTTAACTTGACCCATCGCTTGATAAGCCATGTTCAATGCAGCAGCAATAGGTGCTAAATCTACGAACTGTACTGAACCACCAATGCCACCTTTTTCAGCAAACGCAGCGTAGTTCTTAACAGGGATAAGTGTATTGTTATCACCTTCTGTAAATAAACGTCCTAGGTCAGCGTTAGCAGCGTCATAGAAGCCACGAACCTTCATAGCATCTACTAGACCCTTGATGCGGTCAGATAATGTGTCTAGCTCGTTAGCTTGGTCTTGGTATAAAGTAAAGTCAGGTACAGGAACTAATGTTTCGTTAGTTAATGTAGCGTAAATAGGCTCTGGGCATGGGAAGAACTCTTCTAATTGTAGAGGGTCTTCACGCTTGTCAAGGATTTTACCCATTGACTTGCTAATCCAATATACGCACTTCTCTTCTCTATCCCATACTTCATAGATTAACGCTTGTTTGACTGTGCCTTCTGTCATCTTTGTGCGAGGCTCGTCAGGTGACGCATCTAATGGAATCTGTTTCCATAGCATGTCGAACTGGTCTTCAGGGAAGCGTTCTTTAAGTGCTGCACGATTTAAATACACTTTACGCCATACACAGTTTACTTCTGCCCATGTGCGACCATAGCAATGACCAAAGTCACGCCAATGTACGTAATCAACAGGCGCTTGCTCGATGTCAAGGTATTCGCCCTCTGACTCTGTATCTTCTTCTGTTTCTGATACTTGGAACTGTGCTGACTCAATCACAGGCTCGTAACGAATCCATGTTGTACCACGGCCACCCAAAAAGCGGTCATAGACGCAAGCTGTTAGTGAGTGTTGGAAGTCCTCTGTATGTGTAATCTCAAAGTCTAGCGCACGTTCCAATAGCATAGATGCTACACGAGCTACAGGGTCACTATCCTTGAACCTACGTGATACGTCAGGTTTAGGCATACGGCTAAAGGTAGCAGCTTTAAGTGTTTGTACGTTAGCCCACAAGATGTTGTAATGAGATTGAGCCGTAGTTGTTGTACGGTCATCACGGTAACGCTTGAGAATCTTCTCAACACGCCCTTCCCATTTAGCAAACTCTTTGTCGTATTGGCTAAACATGTCAAGGTACGTTTGTACCTCTGATGTCACCTCTGATACTTTAGCCATGAATTATCCTTAAGCAAATACTACTGTTGCACTTAATGTGCCACCAACAACGACATAGCAACCTGAAGCTAGGGCAACAGGAATAGGAATCCATGTGCTACCTGTCAACGCTGCTGTAGTGTCAATTACTTTAGTTGTTGTAGTAGTCGTAGCTGAATCATAGATAGCTATCGTGCCTACTGTAGATGTAGATACAAAGATACCCAATAGCTTACAACCGATAGGTGATACGTTACCTGTTGCTGTGATTTGTTTATATCCACCTACATAAGATGCAATACCTGACATGTTAAATCCTTTTCATTTTTTGTTTAGGCTGACTAGCCCATAGTTCATCTAGTGTGACATCAGTCTGACCAACGCTAATGCCTCTAATTGGTATTTCCTCGACAACAGGTTTAACTTCTTCTTTCCAATTGATTGCAGCGTAACGCATCGCATCAGCAGAGTGAGAGGTCCAATCGTGTCTAGGTCTATCCCTAAACATCTTCTTGTCCTCATCCCATTCACGCTGGTATTGCTTGAGTGCTTCTACACCATCATGGCAACGCTCTTTGTCAAACCATGCTCTAGGCATCATCATACGAGTGGCTTGTATACCATCTTGCATTGATAAGCTAGGAGTGATTGCCATCTTTGTTATGCTCAAGTGTTCGGCTAACATTTCAATGACTGATTTACCACCAGAAGCTAATGTCTTTGCTC